>OFMG01001344.1_pt1 | contig 19468 bp, 34 predicted proteins | sample 1541751 | NCBI WGS metagenome assembly OFMG01 (sample SAMN04209232, study PRJEB22552) | human gut metagenome | biome: gut; material: feces | host: Homo sapiens | place: USA: Oklahoma
TCGTGGAGACACGCTTCACGCCGACGATGGTGCAGTGAATCTTGGTCGCCATCGCCACGCGATAGGCTAGGTTGTTCTCATCCTCGGCATCAACGATTGCCCTTGCGCATAGACCCACTTCTACGGGTCTGGGCTGACGGCCCTTCTCGATGGCGGTTGTCATGTAGGCCATCGGAAGAATCTCGCGATAGCGTTGGTCGGTCATCTTGTTCTTGCGCTCGTCCATATTGCGTCTCCCTTCATCGCGGACGGCTGAAATGGGAAACCGCCCACATGGGCGGCTCCGTCTTCCTACTTCAACTTTTCGACAAGCTCGATGATTCCCTCGCGCTGTCGGCTACCGAGACCCTGCACGCGTCGATTCTCCGCGATGCCGAGCTTGCGCATGATGTCATCGGCCTTGGCCTTGCCGATGCCGGGGATGCACATCAGGAACTCGTGGACGCGGATGCGCTTGGCGCGGTCATCTGCAAGGGCGTCGGCAAGGGAAATCTCCCCATTCTTCACGAGTCCCTTGAACTCCGTGCGCTCGCGGCGAGCCTCGGCGGCACGCTCAAGCGCGGCCTTGCGCTGCTCGTCGGTCATCTCGGGCAAGTTGTTGTTCTCCATCTTGTTACTCCTTCTACTTGACGCCCAGCATTATGCCGTCCACTTCTTGACCTCGACCACATCGTAGGTGGCGGCGAAACCGCTGGCCTTCGCACCGAGGGTGAGCGCATCGCAGACGGCCACCGCCTTGTCGAACGATTCGCACCACGCGACGGCCACGCCGCCGACCACCATCACGACGTAAATCTTGTCGAGCTTCGCATCTGCCGTTGTCGCCATCTCGGCTCCTTTCACTTCGTCCTTCTTGAACGGTTCCGTGTATGCAGGTCTCTCTTTCGGCTGTTGCGCCTTCGCCTTGGGCCGCACCTTCTCCTTCATCGCCTCCAAGATTCGCTCGTCCATGTCGGCGCACCAATCGGTGTAGGCCTTGATGGCATCCTTGTTGGTGGCGCAGTTGAACATGCGGCGGTCCATCTTGCCGTCGGGCATCTGGTACGTGCCCATGTACGTCGCCCCATGAGTCGGGCCGTAGAGCTTCCCGCGCCCACCCTGTTGGTTGAATATGGGCTTATCGGGCTTCGACATCCGTCTCCTCCTTCACCTCGACCGCCACGCCCTCCTCTGCGGGAACAAGCCATGTGCGCCACTTGGAGACGACCACGCCACCCTCGTTGTAGGCCGCACGGAAGTTGCAGACGACGCATGTGCGCCCATCACCTCCGCGTGCGACGCCGATGACCGTGCCCAGACCGAACTTCTGGGAGAGGATTCGGCCCCCGATGTGATAGCGGTTCCCGTAGGCATCGCGGGGGAGCGCATGGATGTACTTGTACACCCCGATTCGCTTTCCCATCGCGCACCGCCTACGCGAACTCGGCTTCGAGGAGGCGGTTGATGAGGACGGTCATGTTCTCACCCGTCTCCACCTTGTGATATTGGAGCCTCGTGTGCATGGACTTCGGGATGCGGACGTTGATGCACACCAGCTCATCGACCTCCGGCTGCGCGTGCTGGATGGAGGCCTGCTGGCGCATGGACTTCTTCGCGGAGGCCATGAAGGCGTTACCGTTGTTAGACATACTTCTTCTCCTTCTCGTTGATGATGGAATCTGCCAGCTCCTCAAGAACCGGGATGACATGGCTGTGCGGGCTGTGCTCCGCGACCGACTTGCCCTCGGCTGCGGCCTGCGAGAGGGCGACCGCGCGGGGCACCTTCGCGATGACCGGCACCTGCTCTGACTCAAGGAACTCCACGAGCTGCTTGTCGAGCTTGCCGAACGCGTAGAAGTTGTTGACCACGAGACGTATCGTCGCGTCCGTGCCGGAGTCCTTGGCGATTTGGTAGGTGCGCATGGTCGGCTCCACATCGCGCGTGCTCGGGAGCATGGGGATGAGGATGACGTCGGCGGCGCGGCACCAATCGCCCATGCCGTCGTTCAAGACGCCCGCCGTATCGACAATCTGGTAATCGCAGGACTCGGCGTAGTCCGGGTCATCGCAGACCTCGTGGACGGAGCCGCCCTGCGGGTCGGTGGAGACGAACGCCACCGTGGAGCCTCGGCGCTCAAGTGCGAACGCCAGCTCGTCGGCGAGGGTGGTCTTGCCGACACCGCCCTTCTGGTTGAGGAACAGAATCGTGAACATATATATCAGTCCTTTCTTGTCTTGATTCATGAGCCGCTTAATCCGCGAGGTGCCATTCGTTCATCATGAGGATGCCGAACGTAATCCCGCCCTCCTTTGTGAATATAATCTCGTCTCCCTCCTCCGGTGCCACATCACCGTCATATCGGTACTTCTCTCCCTCGATGGTGACGATTGAGTACGTGGACTCACCGTGGACGGTAACTACGTCCTCGACCGTCCCCGACAAGCCCCTCACGTCCGCCAAGGCCATGGGCAGTGTTGCAAGTCCACCGAGGATGATGAAGATTAGGAAGTACAGCGGCCCGTAGAAGCCGAGCCAATCCATCACCCTATCGCGCCATGACACCTCACGCATGTCGGCCACCCTTGACGCACCTGCCGTACTCCCGGCAGAGGGCGCGAACCGTCACGGCGTAGATGGTGAGCAGCGCGGTGAACAGGAACGAGACCGCGAACACGCCGGGCACGCTCAGGCCGATGTAGCAGCCCAGAGCGAGGGCGATGATTGCCGCCATCGGCACGGCGGAGGCGACCGCGATGGTCAGCTCCGCTTCCCCCGACATGGGCTTGCGGCCCTCGTGGTCGCGCTTCCGATGCAGACCCTTCGAGGTCATCGGCATCACTTCCCTTCCGAATCGTCGGGACCGCACCCGTCCGAGACTGCGGCCATGCAGCAGAACGCATAGGAGAACAAGAGCATGAGCGCCACAGCCGCCACGGCACCGAAAGCACATCGCGGACCTCCCAGCGACCATGCCAGCGCGGCTATGGCGATGAACTCCACGGCGAAGATGAGCGGGACCATGTAGCGCATGATGCACATCGCGACCTTATCCGACCTTGCCATCCGGCACCTCCATCAACCTAGAAACGATGCGAGGAGGAACATGACGGCCAGAAGCGATAGGAAGCCGGTTTGCAGCGCCCTCGTGCGGGTCATCTTCCTCCTCGCGAAGATGTACGTGGAATCGTGGGAGATGCTGGCGGCGGCGAGGATGACCGCCAGCATCAGGAAAACCCAGCCGATTGCGAACAGGACCGGCCTCATCTCGGACCCTAGAACGGAATGTCCTCGTCATAGAGGTCGAGTTCAGGAGCGGGCACGGGCGCATCACCGGTCTGCTCGCGCTTGCCGCCGCTGAACTCAAGCTGGTCAACGATGACGCTCAGCTCATGGCGCTTCTCGTCATCCTTGGTCCACTGCGAGTAACGCAGCTTGCCGTCGATGGTTACCTTGGTGCCCTTGAGGAGGTACTTGGACAGCTTCTCGGCACGGGTGCCGAACAGGGAGCACTTGACGAACACGGGGGCATCGACGTACTCGCCCTCGGCGTTCTTGCGCTTCTCGTTGACCGCGACGGTGAACCCTGCGACCGCGAGGCCGCTGGCGGTGGCGCGCATCTCCACGTCGCGCGTCAGGTTGCCCTCGATGATGACTCGGTTGATTGCCATGCCTGAATCCAATCTACTCGGATGTGACTACCTGCCTTCTCGGCACTACCAATATAGCAAACTACAATGCCAGTATAGTTGAAATGTAGTAACCTCCATATCTTCTACACGCGGCGGGCGCTGAGTGTGCCAAGGTCGAGCAGTTTTTGCGGCTCGCTTTCCACGTACTCCTCAAGCTCGATGACTTCACCCGGTTCGGCTCCATCTTCATAGAGGCCTTGTTCGCGTACCAGATAGCCGTCGAACGCCAATCTAGCGATGACGTCTATGCACCCGATGTAATAGTCCTCGCACCAAGTGTCGTATATCTCCTTAGACACCTGCGCCACCGACCTATCGACGACCTCGGCGATGTCGAGAAACGAAGAGCCGGTGGCGAAGAACGCCACGGTCTCGGCCCACTTCCTCGTATCGGCGACTTGCCTCTTGCCGTAACGGGCACGCGCCTGTTCAAGCGTGAGGCCATGCTGCTCAAGGCTCGCACGGATAATCCGAGCCGCCTTCTCGCCTTCTCCTGCATCCCCACGCCAACTGCCGATACTGACGGATTGGCGGAGCCAGCTGCATTCGTTGGACTTGAAGAACGCATCCAAATCAGCGTAGCTCACGGGCTTGCGCCACCATGGTGCACACCAATCACCCAAGTCATATATGCAGTTATCACCAAACGGGCTTTCGACCTCCTTCTGCAAGGCCAACCGCATGGTCAGCAGGTATTGGTAATCGCAGATGCCGTTGTCCTCGACAAGGTTCTCCATCTTCTTCATCCTCCCACTCCCTCAACAAATCAAGGAGGGACCGCCGGTCATCCGGTGCCCCTCCCATGCCGCGCCTAGAGCTTTCCAAAGCTCGTGACCGAGAACCAGTCCCCCTTGCCGACGGTCTTCAGCACACGGTAAAGAATCCCATCTGCGCACGTCTCCTTCGTTATGACGACATCCGAGGGCTTGACGTTCTTCCATCCGTACATCCCGCGAACCCACTTGTCGAGGAACGCCTTGGTGGGGTGGAACGAACGGGGAGAGGAATTGCGGTAGAAGTCGCGCCTCGCCCTCTCGCGCCTCTTGGCCTTCGCTCCATCCGCCTCACGGACATCATCGACGTACCAGTCGCCATCGACTTTGAAGAACACGCGCTCGCTGATGACGTTCTCCGGTACAACCCAATCGAAGGACCCCTTCGGAACGCGGCACTCGAACAGGATGCGCGAGTCCAGCCCCCGCAAGTTCGCGTAGCGACCACCCTCAACCACCTCCTTCAACTCGGGGCGGCGGATGCCGACGGCGACGCGCTCGCGGCCACGGGAGAGGAAATGCACGCCCACGACATCGCTGTAACTCGCATTGTCCATCTCAAGGACCCAGCCGTCCTCGATATAGCGATGCACGATGCCCGTGATGAAGGCGTTCAGGTCGTTGCGCTTCATGATGGATTCCCTTCCCTTTGGTCTTACCGTGCCTAATTATACCAACCTACCATACTATCAATGTGGCAAACTATCATGCTACATAACCTCTCCATAAGAGAAGGGGTACCCTTGCGGATACCCCTCTCGCCTCCTAGTCGAAGGTGAAGTGACCATCTTGGACGTGCATCTTCTCGCCATCGAATGTGTAGCGCCAGATGCGCGGGTCCTTCTCCTCCGCCTCGTCCCAGTTCTCCATGAACACGAGGACGGAACCGGCCCCGATGGCTGGGGCGCAGGCCTCGAAGACGGCGCGGCCCATGTCATCCCTGTACACGGCGCTTCCGCAATCCTCGAAGAAGACGAAATCAATGCCCTCCGATGTCGTCATAACCGAGAAGCCGAGCCAATTGAGGACACCGCGCGGTCCTTCCTTCTCTGCATCGAACCACCAGTCCTCGCTCTCGGCTTCCAGAACCTCCCTCATACCGGCTTCCAGCGCCAGCTCGACGAACCTGCCGTAATCATCGCGCTTGATGGCGAGGATGCCCTTCAACAGGACCGTCCTGTCCTCCCACTTAATCTTCTTCCACCAGTCGCACTTCGGCTCGAACATGTCGGTTCCTCTCTCTCGGTTACCTGTGCCTTAATTATATCAACCTATCATGCTATCAATGTAGTAAACTACACTCCTACACGCCCTCTCCACAAAGTAGTCCCCCGCAGGGAACTTGGGTCATAGGGGCTTGCCCCTATCCTCGCCCTACCCCACCCGTCACCCATGCGAACCAGCCGCCATCCCTGCAACATCGCCCTTCCCGTAACCGTCACCCCCTCCTCCTCTCTCCATGCCTTCCCACTGCAACCAACTATCGAGGGTTGAGAATGTAGGGGTATTGTAGTATAATGGTAAGATATAAAACTATGTGAAAGGAGGGATGACCGTATGGACACGACTGGTATCCTTAGACCGAACCAGTTGCCATTCGAGGTGCCATATGACCTCGAACTCGCGATAAACGAGCTGTTGGCAGCTTGGGAGCGTGACGAGGTGATGAACCTCGACTGCTACCTCGATGAGGTGCAGGCATCGGCGCGGAGCGTCAGCGAGGAGAACGACGCATGGGTGCGGTGGTACTACGTGCAGTACGGATGGAAGCATGGGAATGATTGATTTCACGGATTGCAAAAATACCATCCCTCCCGTATACTGGGAGAGCGGTGCTGATACGAGTTATGGCCTCGTTTTAGCGATTCGCGAACCCCGCCAGCGCTAAAAACTGGCGGGGGTTTGCAGTTCTACCTGCAAAACGGGTATAATTGTCCTGTTGAGTTGGAGCTGCTACCTCCAATCTACTTCTGCTGGTTGAGGCGGCAACCACAGCCAGCAACGACTATTTTAACCCCGCTTGGCGTAAAAGTCAGGCGGGGTTTTCCTATTTCTACCTGCGCGAATGTAGTAAACCACAATGAACCGAACCTAGCAGAGCCAAGAAAAAGCCACTGAGCTTGGCCTACGCAAGGGGCATATCGCCTTTAACTTGAACAACCGAAAAAAACGACCCCGCAGAATCAAATCTGCGGGGCTTTCACGTCACCCATGTCCGAGATGACCTATGTCGGACGATGCCGCCTAGAATCGGCTTACAGCGCGTCAGGCGGGAAACGGGCAGTTCACGGCATCATGCAATCGTCTTCTCATCATCATCGCCCTTGCCGAGACGATGCGCGAGGGTCAGGCACGCGACCGAGGATGCTCCCGCGACTGCGATGAGCGGCGCGAGACCGGTGCCGCCGGTCTTGTCATAACTCCCTGCCTCCTGCTTCCCGTCATCGGACTCTATGGCCCGGATGGTCACCTGAGTGGTGTTGGCGAGACATGGTGAAGGATGTGCGAGGCCAATCGCGACAAATGTCAATGCAGTCATGGCAATTTTATTCCAAATCATACATCGCTCCCCTTATCTCACACTGGCGATTCCGATAGACTCACAGGTCTTTGTAGAGCAGGATTGTAAGCTGTGTACGTGTCAGCGACGTATGACGGGACTACATTTGGATAAAAACCCCAACCAGCCGTGTTATACCACATGCCATCCGCCCCCGGTATACAATCAGGAGTCTGTCGAGGAAGATAACCCGCCCCGTCGCCCCAAGTAATGAACCTGAACCTTGAGCCAAGTGTGACTAGCTCAAGCCATTCATTGTTATCAAACATACCCTTCATATTGGTAACATTCGATGTGTCGAAGCTGCTTAGGTCAAGAGACTTGAACTTATCAAACGCCGACCCTAAACCGTTGAACATACACTCCATGTTAACGACTCGCGATGTATCGAAACTGCGAACGTCAAGGGATTGAATACGGTACATATTATAAAACATGTAGCTCATATCTGTAACGCTCGATGTATCGAAGCTGCTTAGGTCAAGAGATTGAATCGCTTGATTATTCATGAACATCTCACGCATATTCGTGACATTCGATGTATCGAATCCACTGAAATCCAAATCCAAAGCCCTCACGACTGAACCGCTGTCATTAGGAATGGTATCGAACATATCGCAGAACATGCGCTCCATGTTCGTAACTTCCGACGTGTTGAGATTAGTGAGATTCAGGGACTCGATAAATTTGCATCCATTGAACCAACGTGCCGTGCTAACCGGTTTGACCACATCAATGAACTTGACCGTCCTGATGTCATTAGAATAATCCCACCAAGGCTGCTGTCTGACCGTATGGTAAACATCCGTCTCGATGCCTGTGTAGACAGCGGTCGCCGTCCTTCCTTCAAACACTTGACCGACATTGGGAATCTCAGAGCGTTTATAAAAGTTCAGGCTATTGTCACTCGCACTGTACACAGCGAATGCCTCTGCCGGTTTCATAGGCGTAACGGTATTGCTTGTCAACGTGCCCATGTACTTTCCAGTCGAGTCGCTAACTTTGCAAGTTATCCCATGACCGGCGTCCTCCTCGATGGTCGTATATGTTGAACCAGTCGCTCCTGAAATCACGGAGCCGTCACGATACCACTGATAGCTTGGCTTGGCATCGGCTTGAAGATTTGAGGTGGTCGCGGTCAATGTGGAACCGACGGTCGTATCACCCGAAATGGAGACAACGCCCTGCAACGCCTTCTCACTGAACTTGAAACCCAGCTTGAGCATATCCGTACCGCCGCCTGACGCTTTGTCCATCAGCGCTGCGTTAATCTTGCGGTCGAGCTTGGATACCTTGAGACGCAGTTCCTTGCTTCCAGATGAGAAGTCGATACCACTTGCAGGCGCGGAGTCTTTGCCGCCAGTGCGGCTCAAGGCGCGAGTCCCGCCGATGTCGAGCGTGAAATCCACCGCGTTGCCCATGGCATCTGCGGTGTAGGCATCCACCACGACGGAATCTCCGGAGTTCACGATGGTCAGTCCGGACGGAGCCACGACCGTCCCGTCGGCCATCATGGTGCAGGGTATCGTGGTAGGCACGGCGACGCTGATGTTAGACGTGTCCACAGAACCGTCCGGCTCGTCCCACGCGAAGGCTGGGAATGCGGTGCCCAAGACGATGGCGGCAGTTGCCGCGAGGCAGGTCAGGGCGCGTGCGATGAGACCGACCTTCTTGGTCTTTCCCATATTCCTCCTTCCATTCAGAGAAAAATGGCGCTACGGTGAGCGCCATCGAGATTAAGAGGATAGATTGCGTCCGTCCGTTAGGCAGTGGCGTTACCTGCGGCGAAGGTCCATGTGATGGTCGCCACGGTCTTGTCCTTGGCGATGTCCTCCTTGACGTTCTTCGCGTCGCCCTGCGCCTTGAGGGCGAGGGTCGCACCTGCGGCACCGGTGGGGGCGAGGTCGTAGGAACCGGCCTTGGCCTTCGGGGCGGCGGCGTCGATGAGGGCGGAGTCCACGCCGAACTGGAAGTCCACCGCGTTGTCCTCGCTGGCCTTGGAGGCGTCGGCCACGATGTTGAACGGGGACTGCTCCGCCACGGAGACGCCGGAGACGTGGATGCCGAAATTGGAGCCGTTGACGATTTGCAGCGCACCCGATGAGGCGGAGGTCAGGTGACCGTCAGCGCCCATGGTGAACGGGATGACCGTCGGCACCGTCACCGTCAGGTTGGAGTCATCTGCCTTGACCGTCACGGTCGTGGTCTTGTTCGTGGCCGCGAAGGCGGCAGCCGGGGTGCCGATGGCTGTTGCGAGCATCGCCGCAGCCATGATTCCAGCAAGGCCCTTCTTGAACTTAGGCATGTCATGCCCCTTTCTCCCCATCCGGGGTGTCTATCCGCTCGCGGGTCCATCCCGCGAAATCACGGCTATTCAGATGCGGTGATGGTGACCTCGAAGCCGGAGGGGTTGCCGGACGGCTCGCCGTCCTCCATGGCCTGAACGGTCACGGTCGCGGCACCGGGCTTCGCGCCGGTCACGTCAATCTCGTCCAGCTTCTCACCGGGCTTGAGTCCCTTGTAGGAGCCGATGACCTCGCCGTCCTGCTCCACCTCGATGAGCTGGTCGAAGCGGTTCTCCTCGACGTTGGCGACGCGCACTGCCAGCTTGGAGCCATCGGCGGAAAGCGTCGGGGTCATGTCCAGCGAGATGGTCATCATGGACTCACGCGCCTGACGGTCGAGTTCGGCCTGAATCTCCTCCTTGGTCATGTCGTCGTAACCGCCCAAGGTGGCACCGCCGGTCTTGCCGCCCTTGAGGGCGAGATACGCACCACCCGCGCAGAGCGCGAGCAGGAGCACGCCAACGGCGATGAGTGTGCGACGCTTCCTCACCACGGTGTCCGTCTGACCTGTCATCTGCATCATCCTTCCATGTAATCAGGAGTATATCTTATAGGGGCGGGCCACAGGGCCGTTGAGGCCCCATGACCCGCCGTCATCCTATGAGCGCATCAGTGCGCTGCATTGCCCGTCTTCTCCATCTCCCTTCATATCGGTGCGTTTCGGTGCGAATCCGCAGCTTGTACATTCACCTCTGCGCTCGCCTCTGACGTGCGCCGCGTTTCGTATCCATCTCGCAGCATCGCCGGTCTTACCCGCAGTGCCGTATCCGCGTATATGGGTCGCGCGGTCAGTCCTCTTAGGCGACCTCCTCCCACTCGAAGCGGCCCTTGCCGCTGTTGCGCCACTGGAAGAGGCCGCGCAGGCGACCGTAGTCGAGCCATTCGCGCACGGTCTCCGCGTCCTTGGGGTTCATCACGAGGATGCTGAACTCAAGCACGGTACCGGCGGGGACGGTCTCGGACGCGGCCAGCGCCACGCGCTCGCCGGAGGCGGAGCTGGCGCGAAGCGGGCGCTCGCACCGACCGCACTGGGCACCCTCGGGGAGCCGGAACGGGATTTTGCGCTGCTCCACGAAAACGGTCCCGTCGATGACCTTCTTGAAGGCCGTCAGCTTGCTCGAACGGGTACCGGGCACGCGACGCAGGGACGAGCAGGCGTCCTTGAAGAAGCCCTTGATTTGATAGTCCCAGCAGAAGGGCACGCCGTCCTCCGTGCGGGGGAAGCAGGTGGTCGCATCCTCCACGGCATCCATGCCCTCGATGACCCCGACCTCCTCTTCGCCGACCTCCGGCTCGGGGGCCTTCGAGGCAATCCAGTTGCCGTAAATCTCGGGGTCGCCGGGGGTCATGCCCAGCGCCTCCTCAATCAGGGTCAGGCGAACGTCGATTCGCTCGCCGATGCCCTCAAGGCGGTTCCCATCCTTCTTCATGATACGTACCATCCTTCCATGGTCCTCGGCACCGTCCCTCCGGTGCCGTCTGCTATCTACAATTATAGCAAACTACAAAACAATATAGATGGAAACATCGAGGCGCATAATTCCATCATGGCTTGGGAGGTCCTACCCCCCTCCCCTTATGGCCGAACTTCTCGCGCAGGAGCCTCATGCGCCCCGTCAAGGCGTTGGCGAAGACCTCCTCGGCAAGGAAGTCGTGGAAGCCATCGCCGACATCGGTCACCCGCCTCACGCGGTAGGGCTTGACGGACAGGAAGCCCTCGCCCACGGCAACGGCCATATCCAAGGTCGGGTACGCGCCGATGACAGACCAGCGCCATCGTTCCCCGTCCGGCACCCAGACCTCCAAGCTGTAAACGGTGTCCATGCCAGCCACCGCTACCGCCTACTCGCCAATCTCCTCGGCGATTTCACCGGCGATGCGCAGAAGCTCGCCACGGCAGTAGTCCATCTCCCGGGCGTAGGACTGCATGATGACCGAAAGCTCGGCGTTCAAGACCGCAAGCTCGTCATAGCAGTCCGCCAGTGCGCGATGGGCATCCGTGCGCTCGATGCCGAGGATGCCGCGCAGGCTGTCCATGGAGCGGCTGGGCAGGTCGGGCCACAGCTCGCGGGCAGCCTCCAACGTGTCGATGACATAGGGGTAGATGAAGACACGACCGGATTTGGCGGCTGCGTTCGCCACGAACGGGATGTCGAACGAGGTGATGTTGTGCCCAGCGAGCACCGCATCATCCCCGATGAAGTCGAGGAACGCGTCGAGCGCGTCGCCGATGGCGGGAGCGCCCTTGAGCATATCGTCGGTGATGCCGTTGACGCGACCAGCCGCCTCGGGCATAGACCCCTCAATCGCCACGAGCGTCGAGAACAAGCCCTGCGGAAGGCCGTCCTTGACGCCGATGGCGGCAATCTCGCAAATCTGGTCGCTACCGGGGTGCAGCCCCGTGGTCTCGATGTCGAACACGACGTAATCGTACTTGGATTCCATGACCTCTCCCTCTCGGGTCGAAAAAGGGGCCGCGCCACCTGCGGCACGGCCCCGCAACCATAAAACCGGCCCGCTACTCGCGGACGACCTTATCCAACATGACCATACCCGGCGCGTCCTCGTCACCGCTGACGGGCACGGCGCTGAGATGCACCGAACCCTCCTTCAACGCGGCAGTGAATCCCGCGACGGCGATGTCCTCGATTTCCCCGCGCAGGGCGAAGGCGGCATCCACCCAACCCTCACCGCGCACCCACACCGGGAACGGAGTCGCCGAGACCATGAACATGCGCAGGTCCCCCTCACCGGGCAGCTCGTCGGAGTCGGTCATGCCGCCGTCCTTTCGGCACAGGGGGCACCCCTCGCAATCATCATCACGGAACAGCTCGCAGAACAGCTCCTTGATGATGTCGGGAGCGCCATCGTCACCGTCATCCTCGCAACGCGCCTCCTCCTCGGCCAAGGCCGCAGCAGCCGCACGGGCGTTCGCAGCCTCTTCGGCGAGCGTGGGGCGGTGGATGGCATCAGGCTCGCGCAGAGCGTCGTTCTTGACGGTCTCCATCAGCGCGACGGCATCCGCGACCTCCACGGGAGAGAAGCAGGGGGTGAGGTTCAGCAGGTCATGCCCGCATCCGCACGTCCACTCCTCCTCGTGGCGCACGACCACGGTCCTGCCGCAATCGGGGCACCAGCCCACCATATAAACCACGTCGTTGTCAGCCATATGTCAATCCTTTCCCTTGATGGCTAGATAACCTCGTCCCTCAGTATACCTTTCGGATTGGGGTAGCAATCGCGCATCGCCCAGCGCTGGGACACGTACTCGACGCAATCCCGCATCTCCGGTAGGAGCTGCGCCACCGCCGCCTCCTTGCTCTGAGCGCGGCACACGGCGGTGTCCATGCCCAGCTTGTGCTTCCGCGTGGGCACCTTGCGGCGCAGCTTGATGAAGAAGTAGTAATCCATGATGTCGTTTCCTTCCCTTCTCCTAGTAGTTCAGATGACGGACGCAGGTGTTCTCATACGCCCGAGCCATCAGCCAATCCGGCACATCCTCCCCGAAAGGCTCGTAGTAACGCGCGACCTGACCCGGACGCGCCACGAGGACGGTGACGAGCTTGCACGAATGCGCGTTGAACACGAGGACGATTCCCGTGCTCGTGAGGACATGGACCTCGCAACCGGCGCGGTGCCCGGTGTCCACGAGGCACTGGCGGACGATGTGGCCGAAACCCACCGTCTGGGCGATGCGCATAATGCGCTCATGGCGGTCGCGGTGGAAGTGCCCGCTCTCGCGGAGACGGCCAAGCTCACGGCGGAACGCGTCGAGGTTCCCGCCGACCTTGCGCTCGATGACGTGGGAGTAGCTGCCCATGGCGTGTCCTTTCCGTTGTGCCGCTATCATCATAGCAAACTACCATCCCACAAATATGGTAAAGTAGGAACCTACATATATCGCACACAACCCTTTTCATGGACACGCGGGCGCGATTCGCCCATGCCAAGGAAAAGGGGGCACCCCGTGGGGTGCCCCCTTCATCGACCGGCTAGGCGATTCCGTATGACTTGCAGAGATACTGGGCATATGCCTCGCAGAGAAAAGCCACATGTTCGCTAACACCGTCGTAGTAAGCCTGCTCGCACTCCTCCAACTTCCCCAACTGATACTCGTCAACATACCCATCTTCATCGCCATCGAGAAGCGATTCCCAATCACAGTGGTGGAAGTTCCCCGCCCAACGAAGGACGGCCTCATTCTTATCCATCCCGGGGAAGACATCGCCGCCGAAAGCCACCAACCTGCAAAGCATTATGAACTGCTGGTTCAAATCGAGCTGCGCCACGTCATCATCGCTGTACGGTGCGCGGTACTCGTGGTAGCCGTTGAAGACGTACTGCTCTATGCCGCCGTTGCAAATCTGGTAGTCCATATTGATGACGGAGCTGAGGGCGCTGACCTCGTGGAACTGGGTCGGCGTGAGCGCGGCCTTGTCGCAGGTGAGCAGTTTGTCAATCCAGTCGGTGCCCTCGTCGGTCTCCATGACGCGGCTATGCGACAGCTTGACCTTCTTGTCCAGACCCTCAAGCTCGATGCCCTTGTACTTCATGGTGGGGTTCCTTCCCTCGCGGTTGCCTGTGGTTTAATTATAGCAACCTACCATGCCATAAATGTAGCAAACTACAATCCTACATATCCTCTCCATGAAAAAGGGCACCCTCCCGGATGCCCCTTTCTCCTATCCCAAATCGTGTCTTTGAAGAATCTCCGTGAAGGTGTCTTGGTCCATGTCATCGACGGTATCGAAGCCAAGGTCGTGAATCTCCTCGACGATTCCTTCGATGTCCCATTCGGATGGGTCGAAGTTCACAGAGACGTAATCAACGACCTCCTGCTCGATTCGCTGCCTACTCATACACAAAACCTTCCTCTCTCGGTCTTACCGTGCCTTAATTATAGCAACCTACCATGCTATCAATATAGTAAACGACATTACTACACGCCATCTCCACAAACCCGCCCCCGCAGGGAGCATGGTCATAGGGGCTTGCCCCTATCCTTGCCCTCCCCCATCCGTCACCCATGCGAACCAGCCGCCATCTCTGTGGCACCGCCATCCCCATAGCCGTCACCCCTTCCCCCCTCTCTCCCTGCCTTTCTTTCCGCCTTCCCATGAGAAAAGGGGCCGCGCCGAAGCGCGACCCCTCTCCCTGCCATTTCACGTCAGAACAAGTCTGGTCTTCTCTAAGCCATATCTGTTCGCTACATTGCCTGTCTTTTCCATCGCATCGCCGGTCTTACCCGAGGTGCCGTATCGGTGGAAATCTCACAAAGGCGCTATTCGACCGCGTATCGCTCCGGGTCGTATACCTTCGGGTCGCAACGAGTCATATCCTTATCCTTTCTCTCCTCAATCTCCGGGATGAGCTGATTATACAGCCCTGTCCGCACCCTCCATCAGCGCGTCGATGTAGCCTCGCACGCGGTCGGCAACCTGCGCGGGACACTTGATATAGACCATGCCGTCATCAGTTCGCCCCGCCTTGTTCGTGGGTGTAGGCAAAGGTGCCGTAGGCGCATCCACATCGAACAGAGCGCCTTGCGACGGCTCGTGTACCTCCTCGACCTTGGCGGCGAGGGAGTCGTAGAACTCGATGACCGACTCGTTGGCATAGAGGCGCTGGCGCTCTATCTTCGGCCAGACGGTGAGGCCGTCGAAGGTCGTGCAGCGCGACAGGGCGACATAGAGCATACCCGCGCCGAACACCTTGGAATGGACGGCGCAGTGCTCGAAGGTCTGGCCCTGCGACTTGTGGATGGTGATGGCGAACGCGAGGCGAAGAGGGATTTGCGTGAATGACCCCACCGTGTCGGTTACTAGCTCCTGCGCGGGGTTGCCGTCATCGCCGATGAAGTCGCGCACGGAGGATTTCAGCACTTTCCACTCCTTCTCGGTCACCTCGACGGGGTACTCGCAGTCATCGAACTCGACTACCACGCTATCCGCCCCGACTTCCGAGATGGTCCCCAGCGAGCCGTTCGCAAGACCGTGGTCGGGCATGTTCGCCAGCAGCATCACGCGTGCGCCCTCCACGAGGCGCAGCTTATCGTCGGTTGGCTTGTCCGAGGGCTTCACATCTCCGTAGGAGTACGCCGTATACGTCCGCGCCCTCGCGCCCATGCGCTCCAACTCCCCCACGCGCTCGTCGTTGATGGTGGATGCCATGCGGTTCGTGGCGCACAGCCACAGGTCATCCTCCGGTGCCCGCTTGCGGTCGGAGATGGAGCGCTCGTTGAAGTAGGCGATGCAGTCCCTATCGCCGATGCGGGCGCGGTTGAGCTGACCGATGAACTCCGGGTCGCTCTGGCGCACCACCTCGGTGAGGACATGCGGCTCGAAGCCCATGCCCTTCCATAGCGGGGACTTGAAGGCGTAGCCGTCATCATTGCCCGGCCACAGCTGCATCAGCACCTTGCGGTCATCATCGGTCACGACCGGCGGAAGCTGGAAGAAATCGCCCACGAGCACGACCTGCTTCCTGCCCGAGACGCGCTTGGCTGCGAGCACCATGTTCATGACGCGCTCGAACAGGTCGATGCGGCACATGGATACCTCGTCGATGATGATGACCTCGGCCTTGTTGAGCACCTTGCGCGTGAGCGTCTTCTTGTTCTCGTCGTGCGGGTCGAGCACGCCGAAACCCACCTGCAAGGTGCGGTGGATGGTCGTGCCGTTATGCAAGTTCTGCGCGGCTATCCCCGTCGGGGCCATGGCGAGGTAGGGAACCTCGCGCTCCTCAAGCTCCTCGATGAAGGCGTTGAGCACGTAGCTCTTGCCCGTACCGGCGTTGCCCGACAGGAACACGTTACGGCCAGACAGCAGGGCATCCATGGCCTCCGCCTGACCCGGCGTGAACGTGCGCTCCTCCTCTTCCATGCGACCCCTTCCAAGTCGAGATGATGCTATATGGATATGATTATATCAGACTATAAAGCAACAATGATGCGAATCCACAATACCATGAGTTGCGCACATGGCGTCTCAAGCGTCACGGCCACCGACCTCATGGACTGTGCCCTCAAGCTCGCCGCGCGAGGCGTTCACCACCGTCGGCGCGACCCACTTGATTTCAAGACCGGTGGGGTTCTCCCTCGGACCGGTCCAGTACCCGTGCCAATGGCCGCGCCTGACATGGGGTGCGACATGCCGCCCGGTCTCTCCGTCCTGCCGCTCATGCTCGTAGACGCGGCGTACCTCCGCGAGCTGAGGCGCGATGCGGAAACCCACGTCATGGACGGTGCAGTCGGTTTGACGGCTCTTACGGGACTGGTTCTTCTGGGGAACGTAGACCGTGCGCACATCGGCCTCCTTGGAGGAGATATAGAGAAGAGACCCCAAGATATGCTCAAGAAGATAGCTGTGCGAATGAGCCGTCATCAACAGCTCCTCATCGGTAATCTCACAAGCATATGACATGGACTCATTCGCTTTACGAACAACATTCAGCTCCTCGGAATACCATCTTTCAAGCGAAGTCCCCTCATCTATCGGAAGCTCGATTGTATCGAGCCACATCCGCATCCCGCGTCGAACCTCCGCCACGTCCGAACCATAATCGTCCGTGTGCCTCATCTCGCAATGATGGGTCAAGCTATCGACGAAGAGAGTTCGCCCCTCAACCCAGCAAAAACATCCCTCGTAGTAACGCGTCACATAACAACTCGCCTCACCCCAGATGTCAGCTATATCATCGGTTAGCAGCTGTTCATACTCATCTACCCATCTTCTCTCTATGAAGATACAGCCATATGGCAGTCGCAGCAGCGCATCCACCGGCACCTCGTCCGCCTCATCAATGCGAAGCTCATCCCAAAGCTCCTTGCCGATTCTATAAACCTGTTTGCTGTCATCCCAAGAAGACAGCAACATGCTCTCCACTTCATCCAAGTCGGCACGCCGCCTCGCCCTGTCAGCCCACACCTGCGCGGGCACCTTGCTCGCCGGTATCTTCATGTCGGTCTCCTCTCGAACCGTGAATCCTATTTGCCCTCATTATCCATCGCGTGAGCCGTCGAGACATGGCGCAGCCGTGAATCGACGGGGAGGGCGATGCCTCTGGGGAGTCCGAGGGGATGAAGTTCCCTCGTCATCCCCGACATGGGCATCTCCAATCATCCCAAGGCTCGTCAAGGTCATCTGATGATGCGAAGGTCTCGGGGATGCGGTCATGGCACGCGGCATGGGCGAGTCCGTATATCCGCCCCGGCGCATCGCCGTCCCATGTGCGCATGATGCGCTCGGCAGCCGCCTCCTCGCCAAGCCCCGTGATTGCCGCCATATCGGCGAGGGTGCATCCGGTGGCGAGGAAGGCCACGGTCATCGCGACTGACTCCGCACGCCTCACGTAGAGCGCACCTAAGCAATCTGCCCCGCCTCCCAAGGGGATGCCGTACAGGCGCATCACATCCGAGAACACGGACGCGGCGTGTCCGCGCCGTCCGGCATCATCAGGAAGGCTCCCGCCGTATCGCTTGAGGAAAGACCGCAGTCTGCGGGGCGTGAGGGGCTTCTTATACCAAGGCTCCTCGCAGCCGCCCATGAGCAGCGAGGCCTCGTCCCAGAAGGGGCTTTCCACCCCGGCTTGCAGGGCGAGCCGTTCGACCGTGAGGTAACAGGCGGCAGTCCCCAAATCACCTTCGCGCATGTCCGGCATATCCCCTCCCCGACCTCTTATCTAGGCGTCATCACATCAAACCACAACACCATCAGGATAGATTAGTATCTATCTATATGAGACACATGCCAAAGGGCACCCTCTCGGGTGCCCCACGGTGTCACCATCCCCGGTTCTCCCGTTCGGCCCTGCGGCGCTCGCGCTCGGCGCGACGGCGGGCGAACTCCGCTTGGATGCGGCGGTCTCGAAGCATACCGGCGATGTAGAGCGAGACGGTCGAGATGACGATGCAGGCGATTCCCATACAGAACTCGACCACCGTGCCATCGCAGTACCCATAGACGCGAGCGCACACCGTGGCATCCTCGCAAAAGAACACGCCGACCGCCCCGAAGCAGAGACCAGCAACCGTATACTTCTCGGTCTTATCCAACTTCCCCATGTCCCCATCCCTTCCTCATTGGCTTGTGTTAATAGTATTGTAGCAAACCACAATAATATATAGGTAGTAAAACAGGTATCCACATATCCATCATAAAGAAGGGCACCCACTCGGATGCCCTCGCTTGGGTATATGCCCTGCCCTCACCATCGCGCGATATATACGTCTCGGTATTTGAAGAGGCCTTCCCGCCAAACCTCCTCGCCAATCTCAAACCCCCGCCCGCGCATGACCTCCAACGCTCCCCGCTTGGCATCGTCAAGACCGCCGACGAAGAGGACCGCATCGAGTCTGCCTTCATTGACGGCCTTCTCGATGTTCTTCTCGCAGCGCTCGACCATCTCCCGCCGCCTGCGGGCCTCGATGTCCTCCTCGTTCTCCTTCGCCAAGATTCTCGCCGTCCTCGCATCGAGCATAGGTGTTTCCCTCTCTTCCAGTCCCACACGGGGAAGGGGCACCGCCGAGGTGCCCCCTGATGTTTCCATATCCGGCTACTCGTTGAAACGGCAACGGGAATCTAACCAATCCGCCACCTCATGGAAGGCCTCTGCGTCCACGTCCCACGGCATGACCACCCAAATCTCGGTGAAGGGGTCGTTAGCCTTCCACTGGTCCACATCCTCGGCGAACACCACATGTAGGTTTGGCCGTTCGGCTCCCAGCTCCTTCGCACGTCCGCGAGCCAGCTCGACAAGCTCCGGGTAGCCCATGCCGAGGTCTTCGGCATAATACCTATCATACATGGCGGAGAGCTGGACGCAGTACCGCCCATTCCATTCGACAAGGTAGCACTCCACCCCGTAGCCGTCCGACCACAATTCGTCCAGCACGCGCCTGAGTTGCACGGGAAGGTCTTCCAAAGCGGCGTTGAGGTCACCGGTCGCGTTCGACCAGTAGCGGTGCCCCTTCGGGTACTCGCCCTTCTCCAACGTGTGCAGCATGTCATTTCCTCTCTTCTCGGTTGCCTGTGGCTTTATTATATCAATGTGGCATCCTACCAATGTGGCAAACCACATTCCTACATAGCCTTTCCATGAAAAAGGGCACCCTCCCGGATGCC
>OFMG01001346.1_pt1 | contig 19395 bp, 8 predicted proteins | sample 1541751 | NCBI WGS metagenome assembly OFMG01 (sample SAMN04209232, study PRJEB22552) | human gut metagenome | biome: gut; material: feces | host: Homo sapiens | place: USA: Oklahoma
AGATGATGTTTTATTTTCTTCTCTTTTTCCCACAATAAAACTGAGTCATCCGGAGGCTGAGAGGAAATTTCAAAAAATCGTTTTTGAGGTTTTCTCTTTTTTGCATCTATACCGGTTAGGGCGCAAGGACGGAGAAACCGAAGTAAAATAATTAAGTTTAACCCATTAAATCCAAGTATTATGGCATTTAGAGCATCATTGGAACTTAACAACAAGGAATTTGACGTCCTTTATTCAAACTATGAGTTTAGTCGTAACACAGACCCTAAAGGTATGCCCTCTTCAAGCGTATTGGGTGGTAGAGTAAAAGCAACCATCGAATCAACAGAAGACACTTCTGTCATCGAAGCGATGTTGAACAGCCCTTTCAAACCTGTAGAAGGAAAGATTATCTACAAAAAAACGGAGGAAGATGCCAAGATGAAGGAGATCCAGTTCAAGAACGCATACATCGTTCACTACTCGGAAACTCTGGACGCGAACAACGATGTGCCTATGACAATCACCATTACGTTCTCCGCTGAAGAAATCATCGTCGGCAGCGCAGCTCTTGACAACCGTTGGCCGAAGAAATAAATCGGCGTACATAGGTAAATCCTAAATCAAAACATTTGTCAGGCCGTCCGACGGACTTCCGCCGGGCGGCTTTGGCAATTTGGATATAAACCGTCAAATATAATGCCGCCATGCTGGAACAAAAAAAAGTCACATTGGAAATAGCCGGCATACCCATGCCGTCGTTTGTGCAGTTGATGCTCAAACAGAGCATCAATGAGCATCACTACTTTGAGATAACGCTGGATATCCAAGCCATAGAAGCCTATGGTGTGGAAATCCCGGAGGCGTCAAAAGACTGGGTTGGGAAAAAAGTAATCATGGACTTCGGCGGCACTATTTTTGTCGGCGTGGCCACCATGGTGGGACTTCATCGTTCCGGTGGAACACACGGAAATATAAAAGTGACGGGATATTCGTCAACATTCCTATTGGAGTCAGACCACACTTGTGCCTCATGGTGCAACAAATCCTTGTCTGACATCGTTAAGGAACTTACAGACAAGGCGGGAGTGCAAGCTCTTGTCAATCCAGAAACGAAATCGAAGTTGGAATACGAATGCCAGTACGAGGAAACCAACTTCAGATTCATACAACGGCTTGCCCGCCAATATCAGGAATGGCTCTACTACGACGGACAGAACCTTGTATTCGGGAAGCCACAGGCCGGCTCGACGACCAAGCTGACATACGGCGAGGAACTATCCGTGCTCGATGTCTGCTCGCAGACACTTGCCCGACCAATAAAGGGAAGTTCTTACCATTCGGTGAACGACCAGACCTATAACGGCCAATCCCCCGATACCGCAGCCGGACAAAACACATTGGGACAAGCGGCCTTTGACTCGTCATTGGCTTTGTTTACCGCTCCCGCTGTCCAACGGGCGGAGCCGCGCATAACCAATAAGGGTGAACTTGACGCCTATTTCCAACGCAGGCAGCAAAGCGACAGCGCCGCATCCAGTTTCATCACCGGGGAAAGCGATTGCCGCATCCTCACGGTGGGCAGTATCATAGATGTTCATACCGCTATCCATACAGGAATAGGTATCCACGTAAAAAATAGCATCGGCACCTATATCATTACGGAAATAACCCACGTAGCCGGTATGGGTGACAGTTACCAGAACTATTTCACCGCACTTCCGTCCTCTATTCCCACCCTTCCATGCCCGGATGTACCTCTGCCTGTCGCTCATACACAGCAGGCCGTGGTTGTCAGCAACGAGGACCCGAAAAAGTTAGGCCGCGTCCAAGTCAAGATGAACTGGCAGACCGGTCCGATGCAAACCTCGTGGATACGGGTGCTCACTCCCGACGCAGGTACAAGCGACAAAGTGGCCACAAACAGAGGATTTGTATTCATACCCGAAAAGGGAGACCAAGTCATGGTGGCATTCAGATATGATGACCCGAACCGTCCGTTTGTACTTGGCAGCTTATTCCATGGAAAGTCAGGCACCGGTGGCGGCAGTTCAAACAAAACAAAAAGCCTGACTACCCGCAGCGGTTGTACCATAACGCTTGATGATGAAAAAGGAAGCGTTATGATGAAAGATAAGGAAGGCAACAGCTATACGGCAGACGGAGAAGGAAATATCACAATATCTGCCTCTAAAAGCATCACCTTATGTGTTGGAGAAAACAAAATAATGATTGATAGCGAAGGCAATATATCATCTAATGCGGAAAAGGACATAACAGAGTCCGCGGGTGCCAATATTGCGCAATCGGCAGAAAATATTGATTGTACAGCAGGCAGCAATTATAATATCTCCAGTACTGATTTTACAGCAACCGGCAGCAGCAGTGCCACGGTCAGCGGTACAACAAAGGCTACGATAGATTCTTCCGGAACCACAGCCGTAGCCGGAACTATTGTCAAATTGAATTAACAGCATATGAGCAACGCCATACAACAAATAGCAGACAAGATGCTCTACCAATGGGAAGATGCAGTCAGGAAACCGGTCAAGTTAATCCGTATCGTCATCAATCCGGGAGACGAAAGTATGCTTGATGCTTTCTATGACTATATGCTTGCCCTTGATAGCGAAGAGGAAGATATGGTGTTCCTCATAGAACTTCCGTTCAGTTCCAGAACCGATTTCTCAAAAGATGTTGTAGGGTATATTGCACAACAAGTAGAATACTGGAATAACTCAAAGAAACCCGAAGATATTGTCTTTGAACGTGTTGATTGGATAGCTGATTATAAGTCGGAAGAAGCGGAAAACGATGCCTCCGTCGCAGTTGCCAACTTCAACAAGCTGACAGAATCCCTTGTAAAAGGGACTGATATGAAATGCAGTTTTGTCTTTAACCTAAAGAACACATACGACTATGACGGATGTCGTGAATGGTTTGAAAAGGCTCTTGCTCTGCCATTCCACAAGCAAATGGTATGGGGGATATCCGACATAAAAGACTATGAACAGTTTGGCAAACTAATGGCCAAACACTCCAATGACGCGGTGTCTATTTATCCGCCAATAGATTTAGACGGTGCAATGGAGCAACTCGCGGAACAAGCGGCGAATGAAGATAAGAGCGACCCGGCAGCCTCGAATTTCAGGCTGGCATTAATCAAACTGATGAACAGTGTGAAAAAAGGGAACGCAGCGCAAACAGAGGAATTTGCGAAGAAATGCCTCGATATTGCTCTCGAAAATGTGAAGAAAGACATTAACTGGATCAGTCAATTTGTAACCGTATATACAATTCTATATACAGACCAGATTTCCCGTAAGGACCACAAGACGGCCATGTACTTTGCCGACAAAGCCGTAGAAGCCGCTGAAATCGGGGAAGAAAAATTAGATCCCTCTTTAGCTTGCCGATTGCTCGGAAACACCTTATTGGGGAAAGCCTCCATCTATGTACGAGAGTCGCTTTGGAAAGAAGCGGCAGAGACGTACTATCGCGGTGCTGAAGCATACTCCAGATGCAACGATTACCTAATGCAAAGTGAAGCATTGAGGCTGTGTGGTTGGTGCCGGGAAAATAATTATGAGAAATCGTTAGCTGCGGAATGTTATGTGGAAGGTTTCAGACTTTCAGACAAACTTTCCATAGACCTGATAAAGAACTCCTCTTATCCTCTCCTGTTATTAAGCCTGCTAAACAGTTCGGCACGCTCCAAGCTGGTCAGTGACGATGAAATAAATGAAGTTCTGACCAAAGTGTTAGGAGATAACTGGGAGAATTATTTGTATGAGTATAAAAGAAATTTAGGAAAATACAATGGAATGGCTGACCAACATATTGCGAAATCTTGAAGGGCTGTTCACTAATGCAACCGAATATGCCTATGCGAACCCTAAAGTGGGGTACTTAGTAGTAATCTTTCTGCTATTGGTTTGGCTTGTCGGACTGATATTCGACTGGAAATGGACATACGCCAGACCCGGAAGCTGGGGAGGAAATTTCTTTCTTGACTTATTGGGTCCAACCGGATTCCGATTTTGGCTCGGTGTAATTATTGTGATTGCCATTGTTGCATCTGCCTATTTGTATTTTCGAGTTAAATAACGATAAAAACTGACAGTTATGGCGGACACAGGCTATTTCGACAGCGTAAGTGCTAACCTAAAGACCGGCGTAGGCGCGCAGGTCAAGGGTATCTCGGAAGGCGTCAAGGCGAACTCCGAGGCCGGTGTGTCACCGTCCGTCAATGCCCTCGACACGGGCGTCAAGGCGGCAGCCGCCATCGGCGGCCTTGCCGACGGCCTGAGCGAAGCCGCGATGCTCCCCGTACTGGGTGCCATGGGCATGAAGGGCATGGCCTGCCTGCCTATCTCCAAGCAGCTCGACCCTGTCATCGGCGTGGACATCCACCTCGTGACGATACCCCCGTCCCCCGTCGTGCCGATGCCTCACCCTTATGTCGGGATTCTCCTCCGTCCGCAGGACTTCATCGCGGCGGCGGTCTCCTCGTTCATCCCCCCGCCACCGACAGCGGAACAGACGGGCGACGCCGACAGCGCGAAGCTCGCCGAGGTGGGCCACACCGTGCTGACGATGGCCGTCGGGATGCTGGGCGCCACCGTCAAGATAGGCGGCTTCATCCCCCGCGCGGTTGCATCCACCCCCACGCGGAGCATCCCGCACATCCCCATGGGCGCAGGCTGGGCGGCCCCTTCAGCGGCGATACCCAAGAACAACGGCCACGCCTTCATGGGCAGCCTGACGGTACTTGCCGACGGGATGCCCTTCTCGGGCGGCGGCGCGCACCTGCACCTTGACTGCAACGACGTGGGCATACCGAGCGTGCACAAGGTTCCGGGCATGTTCCTGCCCACGGGTGTCATCAACCCGATACCTCCCGCCAGACAGATACTCACCAGCCCGGTCCCCGTCCCCCTCAACCCCATGGCGGCACTCGCCCGCAAATGCACGGGGGCGTTCGGGCGTTTCTACAAGAAAAAGACCAGGAAGCTGGCGGACAGGCTGCACAGCAAGGTCAACAGGACGATAAAGAGCGAATCCCTGAAGAACATGCTCCACAAGGCCATCTGTACGGTCACGGGCCACCCGGTGGACGTGGCCAGCGGCACGTTCTTCACCGACGAGGAGGACTTCTGGCTCGACGGCCCGGTGCCCCTGTCATGGGAGCGCACGTGGTACAGCCGCAGCGACTACCGGGGTCCTCTGGGCAACGGGTGGCACCACGCCTACGACATGGGCGTCGTCGCGGACACGGAAGAGGGCACGCTGACGCTCCGCATGAGTGACGGCATCCCGGTGGCCTTCCCGCTGCCTACAGCGGAGGAACCCTCGTTCATCCTCTCCGAACGCAAGGAGGCCCGTCTGGAACAGGACGGCGGCTACTGCGTGTGGGACATGGCCGAGGACCTCTACTACCGCTTCACGCGCAAGGAGTACGATTCCGTGCGCCTGCTTGAGAGCGTGACCGACTGCAACGGCCTGGGCATCCGCTTCGACTACACGAAAGAGGGCCTGCTGCGCTCCATCACCGACAGCGCGGGCCGCCGCCTGAGGGTGGAGCACGACACGAGAAGCGGACGCATCCTTGAGATATGCGGCCCGCATCCGGAAGATCCGGAGAAAGAGATTACCCTCGCCTCCTACGAGTACGACGCCGACGGCAACATGACCCTCCAGCGCAACGCGGCGGGCGACGTGATGACATACGAATATGCCGGAAGGCTCATCGTGAAGGAGACATGGCGCAACGGCCTTGCGTGGTACTTCGAGTACGACGGTACGGGCGTGGGTTCGCGCTGCGTACACACGTGGGGCGACGGCGGCATATACGACCACAGGCTCACGTTCCGGGAGGGAGTGACCGAGGTGCTCGACAGCCACGGAGAACTGACGGTGTACCACCACCGCGGCGGCCTTGTGTGGAAGAAGGTCGATGCCAACGGCGGGGAACACCTGTGGCGTTACGACGACAGCCGCCGGCTTCTCGCACAGACGGACCCGCTCGGTAACAGCACCCTGTACAGGTATGACCGCTGGGGGAACTGCACCGACAGCTCCGACCCGTGCGGCGGCAGCGTGTCCGCCGTGTATCCTGCCAAGGGGAACCTGCGCAACCGTCCCGTATCCGTTACCACGCCGGACGGCGGCACGTGGGAGTTCGGCTATGACCGCTCGGGCAATCTGGTGAGCCGCACCAACCCCGAAGGTGCCGTCACGAGGATGACCTACCGCAACGGTGCGGTGGCATCGGTGAAAGACCCCTACGGCGTGGTGACGAGGCTCGCCTATGACCGTTTCCATAACCTCACGGAAGCCTCCGACAGCCGGGGGAACACCTCGCTGTACGGCTACGACCTGCTGGGCAGGTGCGTGAGCGTCACCAACCCTAAGGGTGCGGTACAGAAAAGGGAATACGACCCCGTGGGCCGCGTGGTGCGCGTGCTCGACTTCGACGGCAACGACATACGCCTGTCCTACGACGGGATAGACAACCTCACGGAATACCATGACAACGTCCAGCACGTGGAGTACGGCTACTCCGGCATGTGGAAGCTGACAAGGCGCCGCGACCACCGGGGCGTGGTGAGCTTCCGTTATGACCGGGAGGAACGCCTGCGCCGTGTGACAAACGAGAGGCTCCAGAGCTACGAGTTCACCCTCGACGCTGTGGGCAACGTCACCGCCGAGAAAGGCTTCGACGGGGCCGTCCGTCGTTACCTGCGTGACAGGGGCGGACGCGTCGTCAGGGAGACGCTGCCATCGGGAACGGAAAGGGAATACGGCTATGACGCCTGCTCGCGCGTGACGTGCGTCTCATACCCCACGGCAGGCGACCCCGACCAGACCTACGCCTACGGGCTGTCCGGCAGGCTGGTGCAGGCATCGAGGGGGGAAAGCACGGTGGAGTTCGCATACAACTCCCTGGGGCTTCCGGTCCGGGAGACGGCTGACGGCAACACCATACTCCGCACCTACGACCATACCGGCAGGATACTCACGCTCGACAGCACGGCGGGGGCCTCGCTGCGCTACACCCGCAACGGCTACGGGGAGCTTGAGGGGTTCACGGCCACCGGCGGCAGCGACGCCGACGGCGCGGGCTCGTGGGAATCGGCACACCGCCACGATACGCTGGGCTTCGAGGTGGAGCGCATCCTTCCGGGAGGCATTGTCCGCTCGTTCGCCTATGATGACATAGGCCGTCTGGTGGATGCCCGCACACGCAAGGACTCGCGCACACGGCATATGCGCCGTTACCGCTGGGGCGTCGCCGACAGGCTGTTGTCCGTGGAGGACAGCAGGCGTGGCGAGACACGCTACTCCTATACCCCGACGGGGCAGCTCGAAAGGGCGGAATACCCCGACGGCAGGGTGCAGTGGAGGAAGAGCGACCAGACGGGAAACCTGTATCCCGACCCGGACATGAAGTTGCGCCGCTACCTCGGTGGCGGACGGCTGGAGCAGGACGGCGAATGGCACTGCGAGTACGATGCGGACGGCAACCTGACGGAACGCTACCTCGGCACGGGAAGGTGGCTTGACGGCAAGAAGGACCGCTGGAGATACCGGTGGAACGCCGACGGCTCTCTGGCAAAGGTGGTGCGGCCCGACAAGAGGGAGGTGGAGTTCACATACGACGCGCTCGGGCGCAGGCTCTCCAAGAGCTTCGGCACGACGGTGACGCGGTGGGTGTGGAACGGCAACGTGCCGCTGCACCAGTGGAAGCAGCATAGGGAATACTCCGTCATGGAGGACAGGTGGAATACGGACACGGAACGCCGCAACATGACGGTATGGCTCTTCGACGAGGAGTCCTTCGTACCGGTGGCCATGCTCAAGGAAGGCAGGTCCTACTCGATACTGACCGACCAGCTCGGAACGCCGACGGAGGCATACGATGCCGAGGGCAACGAGGTGTGGAGCCGGGTGCTTGACATGGACGGGAACGTCATCGAGGAGACAGGTAACAAGGGGATGGTACCGTTCCTGTTTCAGGGACAGTACTATGACCGGGAGACAGGGCTGGCGTACAACAGGTTCAGGTATTATTCGCCGCAGATGGGAATGTATGTCTCACAAGATCCGATTGGGTTGGCTGGGGGAATACTCAATCTGTATGGGTATGTGATAGATGTGAATACAACTGTGGATATCCTTGGGTTAAGTAGCAAAAAATTAGGTAAAAATATAAATGCTAAAATAGGTGATGGCATGGAAAATCATCATCTAATACCAGAGGAGGTATGGAAACAGAATCAGGTCATGTTTGATGCTTTAGGTCTTGATATGGATAGTGCGGATAATGGAAGGCTTGTTCCTGATAGTGATAAAAGAAGAATGCAGTTAGGTGAAGCTGTATATCATAGAGGAAGTCATCCTAAATACTCACACCATGTGAAAAGTCGAATAGCTAAAATCAGAACTAATTGGAAACCTGGAGTAAATGATGACGCTACTCGAAAAAGAATTAGACGATTACAAATTCAACTCAATGGACAAATTCGAAAAGGAAATGTTCCTCGAGGTAAATGTTCATATAATAAAATAGGATAAATATGGAAAACTTAAATTCATATCGACTCGTAGATAAGTCTGAGTTCGATGAAATTAATCGTTTAGCTGAAGAAGCGAAACAAACAGCAAAAATTGCCACAACGGATGCAATTGAACAACAATTAACCAAGATGAAAGATTTCATAAATAATTTTATTGCAAATAAAAATAATGAGGAAGATGATATTGAAAATTATGCATATTCATTTGGATCTTTATTTGGAAATCTTATAAAGACCAAATATGATTGGGAATGGTATCAAATTATAGTTGATGGAGAAGAGTTTTATTGTATTGCTTCTCCCAAACAACGAGCTTGTTGTATATGTCATAATTATTTTTATTCAATACTCGAAGGATCTCACAATAACAATTTCAAATTGTTGTTCAATATGATTAAGAAAGATTATCCGTCATCTTGGAATTTTATGGTACTATCATAAAGACTGACAGTTATGGCGGACACAGGTTATTTCGACAGCGTAAGTGCAAACCTAAAGACCGGCGTAGGCGCGCAGGTCAAGGGTATCTCGGAAGGCGTCAAGGCGAACTCCGAGGCCGGTGTGTCACCGTCCGTCAATGCCCTCGACACGGGCGTCAAGGCGGCAGCCGCCATCGGCGGCCTTGCCGACGGCCTGAGCGAAGCCGCGATGCTCCCCGTACTGGGTGCCATGGGCATGAAGGGCATGGCCTGCCTGCCTATCTCCAAGCAGCTCGACCCTGTCATCGGCGTGGACATCCACCTCGTGACGATACCCCCGTCCCCCGTCGTGCCGATGCCTCACCCTTATGTCGGGATTCTCCTCCGTCCGCAGGACTTCATCGCGGCGGCGGTCTCCTCGTTCATCCCCCCGCCACCGACAGCGGAACAGACGGGCGACGCCGACAGCGCGAAGCTCGCCGAGGTGGGCCACACCGTGCTGACGATGGCCGTCGGGATGCTGGGCGCCACCGTCAAGATAGGCGGCTTCATCCCCCGCGCGGTTGCATCCACCCCCACGCGGAGCATCCCGCACATCCCCATGGGCGCAGGCTGGGCGGCCCCTTCAGCGGCGATACCCAAGAACAACGGCCACGCCTTCATGGGCAGCCTGACGGTACTTGCCGACGGGATGCCCTTCTCGGGCGGCGGCGCGCACCTGCACCTTGACTGCAACGACGTGGGCATACCGAGCGTGCACAAGGTTCCGGGCATGTTCCTGCCCACGGGTGTCATCAACCCGATACCTCCCGCCAGACAGATACTCACCAGCCCGGTCCCCGTCCCCCTCAACCCCATGGCGGCACTCGCCCGCAAATGCACGGGGGCGTTCGGGCGTTTCTACAAGAAAAAGACCAGGAAGCTGGCGGACAGGCTGCACAGCAAGGTCAACAGGACGATAAAGAGCGAATCCCTGAAGAACATGCTCCACAAGGCCATCTGTACGGTCACGGGCCACCCGGTGGACGTGGCCAGCGGCACGTTCTTCACCGACGAGGAGGACTTCTGGCTCGACGGCCCGGTGCCCCTGTCATGGGAGCGCACGTGGTACAGCCGCAGCGACTACCGGGGTCCTCTGGGCAACGGGTGGCACCACGCCTACGACATGGGCGTCGTCGCGGACACGGAAGAGGGCACGCTGACGCTCCGCATGAGTGACGGCATCCCGGTGGCCTTCCCGCTGCCTACAGCGGAGGAACCCTCGTTCATCCTCTCCGAACGCAAGGAGGCCCGTCTGGAACAGGACGGCGGCTACTGCGTGTGGGACATGGCCGAGGACCTCTACTACCGCTTCACGCGCAAGGAGTACGATTCCGTGCGCCTGCTTGAGAGCGTGACCGACTGCAACGGCCTGGGCATCCGCTTCGACTACACGAAAGAGGGCCTGCTGCGCTCCATCACCGACAGCGCGGGCCGCCGCCTGAGGGTGGAGCACGACACGAGAAGCGGACGCATCCTTGAGATATGCGGCCCGCATCCGGAAGATCCGGAGAAAGAGATTACCCTCGCCTCCTACGAGTACGACGCCGACGGCAACATGACCCTCCAGCGCAACGCGGCGGGCGACGTGATGACATACGAATATGCCGGAAGGCTCATCGTGAAGGAGACATGGCGCAACGGCCTTGCGTGGTACTTCGAGTACGACGGTACGGGCGTGGGTTCGCGCTGCGTACACACGTGGGGCGACGGCGGCATATACGACCACAGGCTCACGTTCCGGGAGGGAGTGACCGAGGTGCTCGACAGCCACGGAGAACTGACGGTGTACCACCACCGCGGCGGCCTTGTGTGGAAGAAGGTCGATGCCAACGGCGGGGAACACCTGTGGCGTTACGACGACAGCCGCCGGCTTCTCGCACAGACGGACCCGCTCGGTAACAGCACCCTGTACAGGTATGACCGCTGGGGGAACTGCACCGACAGCTCCGACCCGTGCGGCGGCAGCGTGTCCGCCGTGTATCCTGCCAAGGGGAACCTGCGCAACCGTCCCGTATCCGTTACCACGCCGGACGGCGGCACGTGGGAGTTCGGCTATGACCGCTCGGGCAATCTGGTGAGCCGCACCAACCCCGAAGGTGCCGTCACGAGGATGACCTACCGCAACGGTGCGGTGGCATCGGTGAAAGACCCCTACGGCGTGGTGACGAGGCTCGCCTATGACCGTTTCCATAACCTCACGGAAGCCTCCGACAGCCGGGGGAACACCTCGCTGTACGGCTACGACCTGCTGGGCAGGTGCGTGAGCGTCACCAACCCTAAGGGTGCGGTACAGAAAAGGGAATACGACCCCGTGGGCCGCGTGGTGCGCGTGCTCGACTTCGACGGCAACGACATACGCCTGTCCTACGACGGGATAGACAACCTCACGGAATACCATGACAACGTCCAGCACGTGGAGTACGGCTACTCCGGCATGTGGAAGCTGACAAGGCGCCGCGACCACCGGGGCGTGGTGAGCTTCCGTTATGACCGGGAGGAACGCCTGCGCCGTGTGACAAACGAGAGGCTCCAGAGCTACGAGTTCACCCTCGACGCTGTGGGCAACGTCACCGCCGAGAAAGGCTTCGACGGGGCCGTCCGTCGTTACCTGCGTGACAGGGGCGGACGCGTCGTCAGGGAGACGCTGCCATCGGGAACGGAAAGGGAATACGGCTATGACGCCTGCTCGCGCGTGACGTGCGTCTCATACCCCACGGCAGGCGACCCCGACCAGACCTACGCCTACGGGCTGTCCGGCAGGCTGGTGCAGGCATCGAGGGGGGAAAGCACGGTGGAGTTCGCATACAACTCCCTGGGGCTTCCGGTCCGGGAGACGGCTGACGGCAACACCATACTCCGCACCTACGACCATACCGGCAGGATACTCACGCTCGACAGCACGGCGGGGGCCTCGCTGCGCTACACCCGCAACGGCTACGGGGAGCTTGAGGGGTTCACGGCCACCGGCGGCAGCGACGCCGACGGCGCGGGCTCGTGGGAATCGGCACACCGCCACGATACGCTGGGCTTCGAGGTGGAGCGCATCCTTCCGGGAGGCATTGTCCGCTCGTTCGCCTATGATGACATAGGCCGTCTGGTGGATGCCCGCACACGCAAGGACTCGCGCACACGGCATATGCGCCGTTACCGCTGGGGCGTCGCCGACAGGCTGTTGTCCGTGGAGGACAGCAGGCGTGGCGAGACACGCTACTCCTATACCCCGACGGGGCAGCTCGAAAGGGCGGAATACCCCGACGGCAGGGTGCAGTGGAGGAAGAGCGACCAGACGGGAAACCTGTATCCCGACCCGGACATGAAGTTGCGCCGCTACCTCGGTGGCGGACGGCTGGAGCAGGACGGCGAATGGCACTGCGAGTACGATGCGGACGGCAACCTGACGGAACGCTACCTCGGCACGGGAAGGTGGCTTGACGGCAAGAAGGACCGCTGGAGATACCGGTGGAACGCCGACGGCTCTCTGGCAAAGGTGGTGCGGCCCGACAAGAGGGAGGTGGAGTTCACATACGACGCGCTCGGGCGCAGGCTCTCCAAGAGCTTCGGCACGACGGTGACGCGGTGGGTGTGGAACGGCAACGTGCCGCTGCACCAGTGGAAGCAGCATAGGGAATACTCCGTCATGGAGGACAGGTGGAATACGGACACGGAACGCCGCAACATGACGGTATGGCTCTTCGACGAGGAGTCCTTCGTACCGGTGGCCATGCTCAAGGAAGGCAGGTCCTACTCGATACTGACCGACCAGCTCGGAACGCCGACGGAGGCATACGATGCCGAGGGCAACGAGGTGTGGAGCCGGGTGCTTGACATGGACGGGAACGTCATCGAGGAGACAGGTAACAAGGGGATGGTACCGTTCCTGTTTCAGGGACAGTACTATGACCGGGAGACAGGGCTGGCGTACAACAGGTTCAGGTATTACTCGCCACAGATGGGCATGTATGTCTCGCAAGATCCGATTGGGCTGGCTGGGGGAATACTCAATCTATATGGGTATGTCGATGACACAAATGCGTGGAGTGATATTCTTGGGCTTCACAAAAACAGTAATGATACTGTTGGGGATTGGGTACTTTATCTCGTATATGATAATAGCACAGGAGAGTATGCAAAAGTTGGCATTGGTAAAGCAGAAGATGTAATGGCGGATAATAGTAATAGACGAGCCTATACAAGTGCCCGAAAAGTCCGACAAGACCCAAATTTTTCTAATGCAACATTCCAAATATTATCTACACATACAAATATTACCAAAGGAGCCATGAAAGAAATAGAGGCCGCAAAGGTTCGACAATTGCGAAGTGAAGGACATAATTTACCATATAATAGGGAAAGAGACCATCGTTATCATTTACCATCATATAATAAGTAGTCAAATGAATATTGTAGCTAAAATAAGAGTTTTAATATCATCAGAAATACCACAATTAAATGAAATTGTAGATCTTAGAAGATTATATTTTGAATTAAATCAACACATTGCTATTTTAGCATCACATATTAATCTTCATGATTTGGGAGAATGGAAACTTTTAGTCTCTATAAACTATCGAAATACAGATAAGATAGGAATATTTAAACGTCTTAAAAGATTTTCTTCAGACAAAGAATATGAAATCTCAATCTCTATACCAATACCAGATAAAAGGAAGGCTATTTACGGAATAGCACAGGTGGATACAAGCTTTTATAGTCAAATAACTGAATCCCTATTTTATTCACTTGAACCGGCATATGACAAATATTTAGATTTAAACACCTATATGAAGGATAGTGCAAAATCCTCAATTCTATTCATATTAAAACAAGGCTTTAAATGTAACGGAATAAAAATACAATTTAAGGCATAAATATAGTGTTTCATTATTGAAGTGCGAATTGAAATAATAAATAAACAATATGAATTGTGATTTTACATGGATACCATTCTACAAAGAACTATCCGACTGGCTACTTGGAAAACAGAATAGCCAACCGGAACTTATATCTACGCTAAAAGAAATCGGCATTTCCGGTTTTCGTGATGGTTCAGAAGGAGGCAAAGAGATTGTTTTGGAAGAGATCGACCCATTTACATTCTTTTCGTATCTCAACAAGTTTCACTCCGATGAAAGAAGAGTAGAAATCCTACAGGATTTAAGGCGTAAGCTAAATTTTAGTTGTCCAGAACCAACAGATGTATCAGGCATCCCGACAACACATCCCATGAAAGTACATCTATTCCCATGGAAGACAATCAGGGGCAACAATGATATAAATGTATTATGGGAATTGTTCGGACAAGTAAAAGGAGGGAAAGTAGATGAACGACTTTTTCAAACTGCATTGAACATTAAAAGTGTCGGAAAGGGAAAACTCAGCATTGTTCTGTTCTACGCTAATCCGGAAAGATATGTTCCTTTGGACTCCAACACTTCATCGTATCTAAGAAGTAAAAAACTGGGCTACACTTATGATAGTTTTGCATCATATAATGAGTTGTCAGAAAAAATAGTCAAGACTCTTGGGAAACGTCCGTGGGAGATTTCATACGAGGCATATAATTATACACCGGAGAGTGATTCATCAAGTATTGGTAGCATCCGGACTCTATTCGAGAAACTTGAAGATGAATTAGAGGACGATATGGATTACCATATCTTTTATCGAGGACAGTCAGATAAGAGTTTTGGATTGATTCCCTCCATCTATCGAGAGAAATTCTTAATCCAGAATGAAAATAGAATTTTCAGAGATATTATCGCTCAAAGTCCGGCTGATTTCAAAGGGTGTACATCTACCTTTGAGAAGTTGGTCAAGATGCAGCATTACTCTTTGCCGACACGCCTCTTGGATATTACTACAAATCCTTTGGTAGCTCTGTATTTTGCGTGCGAGAATGATGCCGTTGACGGAAAACTGTTCCGATTCGAAGTTCAAACGTCAGATATTAAATATTTTGATAGCGATGCTGTCAGTGTCGTTTCTAATATCGCCAAACGCCCAATAGATTTCAGTATCGAAGATTTGAGAGAACTGGATAGGAAGGAGTTCAACTCCGAAGAGGAAATCCAATATCTTCTGCATGAAATTAAGTACGAGAAACCCCATTTTCAGAATGTGATTGACTCAAAGGATATCGAGAGAGTCTTTTGTGTAAAACCGATGTTTGACAATCCTCGCATAATCCGGCAGTCCGGGGCATTTTTCCTTTATGGTATCAATGGCAATAAAAGCCAACCAGCATCACTCAACTTCAGCTACAAAGTGTACATCATCAATAAAGCGCAGAAGCGGAAGATTAGGAAGCAGCTTGAAGCCCTCGGCATAGACAAATCAACGTTGTTCCCGGAAGTCGAACACGTGGCCGAGCATATAAAGGACAAATATCATCTACCTAAGTAACCTTTCCCTCATTTAAAAAAAAACAAGCCGAGCTATTACACGGATAACTCGGCTCTCAGCTTGAAAAAATTACATCAAGTCTTAATCTCGTGGTATATCTTGAACTTGCAAGTATTTCTCTACTTTGTATAAATAATACTTAGAAGGGAGGATAGCCTGTAAATAGAGTTTCTTCTATTTTGCTGGTTAATAAATTTAATTGATTGTTTGTTATGTTCAAAGGAAAATTCTATATTTGCGAAATATGATATCCTCCTTCTTGTCTTGAAAGCGGTCTGACTGCTTTAACCAAGGCGAAATGTCTTGGTTTTATAATAAATAATAAGATCAGCATGGCAGAATTAAAGGCAACCGTGTGCTTGCAAGGGAAGGATATAGAAGTGATTTCATCACACATTGAATTTAACCGCAAGACAGATAATAAAGGAAGGCCAGTGACAAATGTTATTGGCGGACGTATTACCATTACCGTTGAATCTACCAGAGAAACTACTATTCTTGAAGCAATGGTAAACAGTCCTTTCAAAGCGATAAGCGGCAAGGTGATTTATTACAACACTAAGGATAATTCAATCTTTCGTGTCGTGGAGTTCAAATACGCGTATATCGTATATTACAAAGAGGTTTACAATGTTGACAGAAAACGCCAAATGTATTCCACCATCACATTTTCTGCGGATATTATTATGATAGGAGACGCATATTTAAGCAATCAATGGTAAGACTGACGATTCCTGCAAGCCTTTATTGGATCTTTCAAAGAAGAAACATGAAATTTAGTTGTTTGGATATTATTGTATTAAGAAATATCACTAACTTTGTTCATTGTGGATGTGGCGATAATGGATTTGCAGCGTCGTTTACTATTTCAATATTTAATGTTCTTATTGCTACATTTTTGTTTTTCAATGGAGTTAAAATAGAATTATGTTAATAACAAAGGTATGAATACTTTGATTCTTGATTTTTTAAACAGCTATGCTGATAATACTAATCCTCAGTATGCCGTGATGCTGAAAGGAAAATGGGGATGTGGCAAAACTCATCTTATAAAAGAATGGAAGAAGAAGTTTGATGGAACCGCAGATACCGACGAGGAAATTACGCTAAAGCCCATTTATATTTCGACCTATGGAATGGATAGCGTGAATGACATCAAGACAGCTATAGATAGGGAATTAAATCCTTTCTTCTATTCGAAAACGGGGCGTTTCATAAAGGGAGTTTTGAAATTAGCCGGTAAGGTAGTCTTCAAGACGAGTATGGATTTTAATGAAGACTCTAAAGAGGATGGTTCATTTTCCGCAACACTGGATTCGTTGTCGTTACTACAAGTGAAAGACGACAGTATAAAAGGTGTAAAGTTTCTGATATTCGATGACATCGAAAGGTGCCTGATAGAGATGAAGGAATTGTTAGGCTTTATCAACTATTTTGTAGAGCATTGTAATTGTCATGTTGTCGTAATTGGAGATGAGAACCACCTTGAAAAACTTCCCAAGGCTGTATGGGATGAGTTTAAGGAAAAGACCATAGGCAGGGAATTTGAAATACAACCTGACATAGAAGAAGCCATCGAATACTTCCTTGGCGAAGTACCGGTATCCGATTATTTGAAAGAAATGCGTGATTTCATTATTGCCTGTTTTATGTGCACAAAATCCGATAACTTACGGGTTTTGAGACAATGTTTATATGATTTTAAAAGCCACTTAAACAAACTTCCTCCCGAGCTGGTTGAAAAGGATAATATCTTTCTTAAAAATATTCTTGGGTCATTTATTGCAGTGTATGCAGAGTATAATAATAGTGAGAACAAAGAGGTAATTTGTAATTGGAGTAGAGATTGTCGGATTTCACTACTCCAAGATAATAATGAAGATAAGCAAAGGATACATCATCTAAGGGAAAAATATCACTCTTTGAACAAGGAGTTAATTTATAATGTCTTAAATCCGGAGTATGTTACGGCTATTATACAATATATTATCACAGGTGCTCCACTTGTAGAATTTATTGTTACGGAGATAAGGGATAAGCAAAAAGAATTGAAACCTTGGGAAATGCTATCCGGCTTTTTCGATATGGAGCAGCAAAAACTTGAAAGAATTTGTCAAGATACTATAACATCCATATTGGATAGAGAGATAAAAGATGCTTATCAACTTGGTTATAGTATTGCGTATCTATCATACTTTCACGCTATTGGCATTTTCTATTTTATACAGGCTTATGTCTCTTTAATAAAAGTAAGAATAGCAGAAATGATTGATAGCCAAACCTGTTTAGAGGAACTTTATCAGCTAAGAGGGCTTTTTATTAGTGGATGTAATTATGTAACCACAGATTCCAAAACCCCAATAACGGATGATATTGTGGACTATTTCTTGCAGAAGATGAAATCAAAGATAAATGAGTTGCCGGATCAAATGCAAAAAGCACTGCGTAATTTGACTGAAGGAACAGTAGAACAACTTATAATCATAGACAGATTGCCTTATCCAGATAAAAGTTGTACATACGAACTTCGTGCTATATTTGCATATGAAGATGCCAATGCTCTTTTTGATGCTATCTGCAAACTAAGCAATAAAAGCAGAAATACTTTTACGCAATTTCTTGCTTATCATTATAATTTTGACTATGATTTACAAGATGTGGGAGACAGATATAAGGCAGATGTTCCTTGTTTACTCAAGTTGAAAGATTTGGTCGGTAATGAAATCAGTATATCAAAAGGAGTGGATAAACTTGCCTTCATAAGATTAAAAGATGCCTTGATTGAAGCTATTAGGAGGTGTGAAGGCAAAAGTGATACATTGCCACCAATGTAGAAGCTAAAAATGGCGTATCGCAAAAAACGGATATGCGATGAAAGAATATTATCTCTATTTGACTAAAAACAGAAGATATTAATAGCTATAAATGAGAATGGGTGGTGGCGGGGAATCGGGAGGTTATAAAGGGAGAAAGGATGCCATAAAAGAGTAGAGCCGTCGGCAGACCGGAGCGCAAAAAAATCCCTCTGCCCAGTCATCGCGACCATGCAGAGGGAACGGTTGAATTATGATTATGTCAAGCAGCTTCGGCAATAGCTTCGTGTTTGGCAGCCTGCGGTTGTTCGGCCTCTTTCAGGCTTTCATCAATCCTGTGCTGGAGTTCCTTACATTCCTGTTTGAGCCTTGACAGTTCATCGGCTTTGCTCCACTGACGGCAAATGATGTCCTGCAATGTGGGAATTTCGCTTTCTATCCGCTCTACCGCCTTTTGTTGCTTCTCGATAAGAGAGGGCAATTTGCTTAATGCTCCATGCGGATATTGTGCCGACTCAACAAAACCAAGCGGCAGCGCACCGCTCAGACCGCATCGGTATTTCAATCCACTTATACCCTCTACAAAGAATGTATTGCGGTCAAACGTACCGTCCATATTATACTCGCTATGCACCAACAAGTTTAGCCCTGCATATGTGCCAACTGTACCATACGCTCCGTTGCGGTAGGTCTTGGCGATACGGTGCAACTCCCGGCCAACTTCCTCGGTACTGGCTTGCGGCAAGTTCAAAAGCAGGGTTGCCTTTGCCCCATTATACGAGTTGATGTATTCCAAATCCCTCTTGAAATCGGCCTCAGTACGCTTTGCCTTTTCGATTTCTCCCTGACCGGCAGCTATTTTACGCTCGGCACGGATGCGTTCTTTCTTGAAAATAGCCTGTTCCTTTTCAAGCTGCATAATCTTGTTGTCGAGCTTCGTCTTGTTCAGCAAGTCGTTATTGCCTGACAGAATAGCCACGAACTCGGCGAAGTTCATACCGCTGTCCTCATCCATGCCTCCCTCGTCAATACGGCGCACGGCGATTGTGCCGTTGTTAATTTGATTGATAAACATCTGCTTGTTTCTCAACAGATTGAACTTGTAGGCGTCAAGGGTCTTTTCCGTGCCGTAAATTACAATATCTACCACATTGCCACCCC
>OFMG01001354.1_pt1 | contig 19278 bp, 16 predicted proteins | sample 1541751 | NCBI WGS metagenome assembly OFMG01 (sample SAMN04209232, study PRJEB22552) | human gut metagenome | biome: gut; material: feces | host: Homo sapiens | place: USA: Oklahoma
GTAGAGCATCGCCTTGCCAAGGCGAGGGTCGCGAGTTCGAATCTCGTCTCGCGCTTTTTATTTCGGGAGAGGGTAAAAAAGAAGCGTAACTTATGTTTGACGCTTCTTTTTTTGTATGAAATTTTGATTTATAAGAAAACAAAAATAGCTGGAATCTTTTTTGTCTGAAAGATCCCAGCTATTTTTTTATGTGTATAACTTTTTTAATATTTTTATTTTTCCGCAGCGATGGTAACGGTAGTGCCATCTTCAGTCACGTCGTAGCCTACCAGCCATTCAAAGGCTTCCGCAGGCACATACATCGCACCATCATCAGCGATATAAGGCGCAACGCCTAATGTGCCAGGAGAAGTCATGCCAACGGCACCAGGAATGGTTGTAGTGGATACATACAGGTCTTTGCCTTCTGCCAGATCCATGGAGCGTGTATCACTTTCCAGTGTGGCTGTACGGCTGTCACGATCCCATGTAAGAGTCAAGCCCAAAGCGTCGGCTGTTTCACGCAGAGGTACGCAGGTTACATCGTCTTTTGTGGTCAGCCCGGATTTGCTGTATGAAATTTTCGCAGGAGATGCTGCTGTTTCTGTATCTTCCGCAGCAGGAACCACAACCAGACGGTTTACACCAGCCTGAGCAGGATAGCTTTCTGCAACAGCTTCGTACCATGTGAAAATTCTGTCGCCTTCCTTCAGATCAGCCAGATCAAAGGCGCTGTTATCGGCATAGGATGTTGCTGTGGCATCTTTGGAAACAGTAATATACAGGCCGCCCTGGTCAGTGGTGATACGGATGCCGTTCTGGGTGTTTTCTACCGCCTCTACGGTGTGGAAACGGGCACAGGCAACATCCATAGGCATATTGCCTACAATGGCTTCCACAGAGGTCTGTGGAGGAATGCTCATGGTCATAGCGGGACTATGATAGAAGTATACGCCGTCGCCCACTTTCAGGTCATTGATGTCCATCTGTGTGCCTCTGCCGCTGTCCAGACACAGAGTATCTTCTGATACGATATAAATCACTGTCTGATCCTGCACATCTTCAGCAGCGATGGATTTGATGACGCCGTTTTCTTTGCGGATGTCAGTGATTCCGCCGTAAGCCAGATATCGTTCCGGCAGAGCGGGAATGGGGGCTTCTGCGGAAGGGTTTTCAGCAACAGGTGCCTGGATTTCCTGGGCAAAAGCTGTTGTGGTACCGCAAAGAAGAACTGCAGTTAATGACAAAGCTGTAATGACATTTCGTTTCATAATAAGCAACCTCCTTTTGTTGTCGCGATTTTTTATGTTTTGTTTCCGATGTTTTCTGTTTTGTTTGACGGAAGGAAAAAAGAAAGGTTTCATAAAAAAGGTATTTTTTTCATAAAAAACAATAAAAAAACCTGCTGGCATTGCCAACAGGTCAAAAAGCGGATGACGGGAATCGAACCCGCCTCTAAAGCTTGGGAAGCTTTCATTCTACCAATGAACTACATCCGCAAAGTTCATGGTTAATTATACACGGATTTTTTCGGGATGTAAAGTCCTATTTTTCTGACAAAAAATTGCGTTTTTTCCCTTGATTTTTCAGACTGTGAATGTGTTCCATGGGCATACTAAAAACACAAATTTGAGAAAAAACGAGGTCAAAGCAATGGAAAAATTTATTGTACGGCAAAGCGAAGCTCTTCACGGTACGGTGCGGATCAGCGGCGCGAAAAATGCCGTTTTACCCATACTGGCAGCTTGTCTGCTTACAGAAGAACCCTGCACCATTACAAACGTGCCGCCATTGACAGATGTGATGGAAATGGCAGAACTATTAGAGGAATTTGGTGCGGAAACATCTTATGACGGACTTACGGAAACCATTAAGATTTGCAGCGAAACATTATCCAATCAGCAGGCGGCAGAGAAAAATGCCTGTGCCATGCGGGCGTCTTTTCTGGCGGCAGGGCCTTTGCTAGCAAGATGTCATCAGGCGGCGCTGCCTTTGCCCGGCGGCTGTCCCATTGGCAGCAGACCGGTGGATTTGCATTTGAAAGGATTTTCCATTATGGGGGCAGTCCATAAACTGGAGCATGGGGTAGTGGAGCTTTCGGCAAAAAACGGCTTGCGTGGCAAACGGGTCTATTTGGATTTTCCCAGTGTGGGTGCAACAGAAAATATTATGATGGCAGCAACGCTTGCAAGAGGCACTACCACCATTGAGAATGCGGCAGCAGAGCCGGAAATATGTGATCTGGCGGATTTTCTGCGAAAAATGGGGGCGGAAATTACTGGGGACGGCACAGATACCATTGTCATTCAAGGGCAGAAACGGCTTCATGGCGCCACACACAATGTCATTTCCGACCGCATAGAGGCAGGAACATTTATGACAGCAGCCGCTATTACTGGCGGTGATATTTTGTTGGAGCAGGTACGGCAGGAACATTTGACACCTGTCATTGCCAAATTGACAGAATGCAATGCCAAAACAGAAGTGACTTCGTCGGGACTGCGGGTGTACCGGAAGGGCAGACTTCGTCCTATACAGCTGAAAACCATGCCTTATCCCGGTTTTCCTACGGATATGCAGGCGTTGTTCATGAGTTTGGCGGCTGTCACAAAGGGCACCAGCGTCATCACGGAAACGGTATTTGAAAACCGGTTCATGCATGCGGCAGAATTGCAGCGTATGGGGGCAGATATTAAAATAGACAGCCGTTCTGCCATCATTGAAGGTGTGGACAGTCTGACGGGAACCAGCGTCCGTGCCACAGATCTGCGGGCAGGTGCAGCCTTGATTTTGTCGGCGCTGGCAGCCAGAGGAGAAACGGAAATCAGCGATATTTACCACATTGAACGGGGGTATGACCGCATTGAGGAAAAACTGCGGGCTTTGGGCGCGGATATCCAACGTTCGAAAGATTCGTAAATTCATAAAATGTTTACAATTTATTCACATACAGTGGAAGAAAGGGTGCTATACTGTTAGGGAAAGATACAGTTAGTACCCTAACATTTTTATGGAGGTGACAGGATGCAGCCGAAAATTTCCTTTTGTCTGGAATGGAAAATGGTGTCCAATCTCATGCGGCACAGCGCCAATGCCTGCACGACCTGTGTGGAGGCAGCAAATCTGACGGGGATGCAGTTGTTCATATTGGAGTATCTCTATCAGCATCAGCAGCAGGATGTATTCCAGCGGGATCTGGAGGCGGAATTTCATGTGCGCCGTTCTACGGTGACAGGGATTCTCAAAGGCATGGAGAAAAAAGGTCTGATCCAGCGGTTGTCTGTGGAAGAGGATGCCAGACTGAAACGGATTGTTTTGACTTCTCAGGCAAAAAGCCTGCACCGGGAAGTAGAAATGGCTGTGGCGCGAATGGAAGAAATCGCCCTGCGGGGACTATCAGAAGCAGAAATTGAAGTTTTTTTGGAAATATTGGAAAAGATGAAAGCAAATCTGCAAGAAGATATGCTTACATACGAAGAGCAGAAAGGCGAGTGAATGTATATGGAAAACCAGAAGAAGCCGTTGATTTATTACTGGCTCATTGCTCTGGCGGTAATGTTTGTCATCAACTGGCTGGTACTGCCCATGTTTGCTAATAACACGGTGCAGGAAGTAAGTTACAATGTGTTCTTGGACGAATTGGGAGCAAAGAATATCGATCAGGTACAGGTCAATGAGGATGTGATCTATTATTCCCTGAAAGAAGATACCAACGAGGAACCCCAGACAATGATTTTCCCTGGTCAGCAGCAGCATGAAATGCTCTACTGCACCGTACGGATGCAGGATAATATGCTGGTAGATCGTTTGTATGCGGCTGGGGCAAACTTCTCCGCCATTGAGCCCAAAGAAGTTTCGCCATGGATGAGTTCCCTCATCATGTTCCTGCTGTTCTTCCTGTTCTGGCGGCTGGTGTTTGGCAGAATGATGAAAAAAGGCGGTTTTGGTGCCAACGCCATGGCTTTTGGCAAGTCCAACGCTAAGGTTTATGTAAAAGCCCAGACCGGCAAGACATTCAAAGATGTGGCAGGACAGGATGAAGCGAAAGAAGCACTGAAAGAAATCGTAGACTTTTTGCATAACCCTGCAAAATACACAAGCGTAGGTGCAAAAATGCCAAAAGGCGCCCTGCTGGTAGGCCCTCCGGGTACTGGTAAAACATTGCTTGCCCAGGCAGTAGCTGGGGAAGCCAATGTACCTTTCTTCTCCATTTCCGGATCTGAATTTGTGGAAATGTTCGTAGGTATGGGTGCAGCGAAAGTTCGTGACCTGTTCAAACAGGCGGGGGAAAAAGCACCTTGTATCGTATTCATCGACGAAATTGATACCATCGGTAAAAAACGTGACGGCAACGGCATGGGCGGCAACGACGAAAGAGAACAGACTCTGAACCAGCTGCTGACAGAAATGGACGGTTTCGATGCCACAAAAGGTGTTGTCATTCTGGCAGCTACCAACCGTCCCGAAACACTGGACAAAGCCCTTCTGCGTCCCGGTCGTTTCGACAGAAGAATCCCTGTGGAACTGCCTGATCTGCAAGGACGAGAAGCTATTTTGAAGGTTCATGCGGCAAAAATCAAAATGGAAGACAACATCGATTTTGGTGCTGTGGCAAGAGCAACCAGTGGTGCTTCCGGTGCGGAACTTGCCAATATCATCAACGAAGGCGCTCTCCGTGCCGTTCGTATGGGTCGGGATAAAGTAAGTCAGACAGACCTGGAAGAAAGCGTAGAAGTGATTCTGGCAGGCTATCAGCGGAAAGGCGCAGTCATTTCCAAAGAGGAAAAAGCCATCATCGCATACCACGAAGTTGGTCACGCGCTGGTAGCGGCTCTCCAGAAAAATTCCGCACCTGTTCATAAGATTACCATTATCCCCAGAACTTCCGGGGCATTGGGTTATACCCTCCAGATTGACGAGGGCGAAAAATTCCTTATGAATAAGGAAGAAGCCTTCAATAAAATTGCCACACTCACCGGCGGTCGTGTAGCGGAAGAAATTCAGTTTAACTCCATCACCACCGGTGCCTCCAATGATATTGAGCAGGCAACCCGTATGGCAAGAGCCATGATTACTCGTTACGGCATGAGCGATGAGTTCGGCATGGTGGCGCTGGAAACCATCAATAACCAGTATCTGGGCGGCGATACCACATTGGCTTGCTCCAATGAAACAGCAACCCGTATTGACGCGGCAGTCATTGCTATGGTGAAAGAAGCCCATGACAAGGCATACCAGATCATCAGCAGCCATAAAGACAAGCTGGATGAAATTTCTGCTTATCTGTTGGAAAAAGAAACCATCACCGGCGAAGAATTCATGGAAATTCTGGAAAGAAAACCGGAAGAAACAGCAGAAGAAAATCTGGAAGCATAAAACAGCAGAGAGAGGATGCAAATCCTCTCTCTTTTTTTGTTTACAGGAGAAAAGGAGCACAATTTTGGGCAGCGCACATAATATAAAATGAACACAGAATCGATAAAGGAAAAGAGGGGAATGCGTATGTATCGAAATCCCGATGGAAACGGGCGCCGCGGCAGCGGCTGGTACGGCGGATTCGGCTACGAGCCTATGCCCCGGAATACGGGAAACAGCGGCGGCTGTTATACAGGCGGACAGAATGGATATACCGGTCATTCCTGCGGCGGACAGAATCAGAACCGCTGCCGTCCTGACTGCAATCCATGGCATCCGGATTGTAATTCTTGTAATCCCTGCAATCCCGGCTGCTGGCCGGAATGCTGGCCCGGGTGTTATGTGGTAGTCATCACTGGCGTAACTGGGCCTACTGGCCCCACAGGCGCGCCAGGAGTGACAGGTGCCACAGGCATCACAGGCGCGGCAGGTATCACAGGTGCCACAGGGCCTACCGGTGCAACGGGCGCAACAGGCCCGACAGGTGCAACAGGTGCCACCGGAACAGGCGGCGGTATTACAGGCCCGACAGGGGCAACAGGTGCTACCGGCGCAACGGGTGCAACCGGCGCAACAGGCCAAATTGGTGCAACAGGGCCCACAGGTGAAAGCGGCCCTACGGGTGCAACAGGTGAAACTGGCCCTACCGGCCCCACTGGCGAAAGCGGCCCCACAGGAGCAAGCGGCGCAACGGGCGCAACAGGTGAAACTGGCCCGACTGGCCCCACTGGCGAAAGCGGTGTAACCGGCGCAACGGGGGCAACAGGCGAAACTGGCCCTACCGGCCCTACTGGCGCAACTGGCGCAACGGGCGCAACAGGTGAAACCGGCCCGACCGGCCCCACAGGGACATCAGGGTCCTAATTCCTGAGAAAGGGAAAATCCCATGATTTTCTGAAACACGTAAAAAAACCGGGAATCCATATTTGTTATGGGTTTCCGGTTTTTCTTGTTTTGTATATGTTTTTGTTAGAAAGATTCCAGATAAGCGGTACCTGCCGCCACAATCTTTACATGTACAGTCAATGTCAGGGAATGCAGGCATCCATCTTTCCAGTTCGCGTCGATGTGCATAACGCCGCCGGGCTGTTTCAGTCCCAGAGAAAGGGAGTTTTGTTTTTTAGCTGCCAGAGCTGCACCAAGGGCTGTTGTACCGCTGCCGCAGCCGCGCTCCCATACGAGAGAGGCGTTTTTGACGCATACCAGCGGTTCCAGTGTCATTTCTGTTTCGTCAAAGAGCAGGATGCCAAAGGCCTCTTCAGTAATCTGATTTTCCCATACTGTTACAGCCTGTTCTGCCTTTTCCCGTGCCTTTTCGCCCCAAAGAGTCTTGGGAACAATGATGTGGGTGATGCCCGGCAGATAGACCGTTTCCAGTTCATAGGAAAGGCCGTTCAGTACATAGGTTTCAGTGGCAATCTTTGTAGGCAGAGGCATGGAAAGCTGTCCCAGATAGCCGTCAGCTTCTTTTTTCATATGACAGTCAATGAGGCTGTCTGCGCCGGATACTTCTAAGAGAAAGTTTTTTTCCTCGCCTGTTTTAGGATGTTCCTTGGAGAACAGGCATGCCCCCAGCGAAAGGGTGGCATTGCCGCAGAATTCTCCTGCCATCATTTGCAGACGGACGCAGGCTTCTTTGTTTTCCGGCTCCTCGATGTATCCCGCCTGTTCCGCGTAAACACTGCCATAGGCAATGAGTGCCTTTGCCACTGCCAGATGCTGACTTCTGGGCACAGGGCTTTCGATGAGCAGTGTCATGTTTTCGTTTGGACTTACTTTCACAAATTGGAGTTCCATAATGCCTCCTTATGCTTGGAAGCGGCTCAGGAATGCTTTGGTACGTTCCTGTTTAGGGTTGTTGATGAGTTCTTTGGGTTCCCCTTCTTCCACAATGACGCCGCCGTCCATGAAGATGATGTGGTCGGATACGTCACGGGCAAAACTCATTTCGTGGGTAACGATGACCATGGTCATGTGTTCCGCTGCCAGTTCTTTGATAACCTGCAAAATTTCCCCTGTCAGTTCCGGGTCAAGGGCGGAAGTGGGTTCGTCGAAGAACAGGATTTTCGGTTTCATTGCCAGCGCGCGGGCAATGGATACACGCTGCTGCTGACCTCCGGAAAGCTGGTAAGGGTAAGCATCTTCTTTGTCCGCCAGACCCATTTTCCGCAGCAGTTCTCTTGCTTCGGCGTAAACCTCGTCTTTGGGGCGTTTGCCGATGAGGATCGGGGGTTCTGTGATGTTTTTCAATACGGAGTAATGAGGAAACAGGTTGAAGTTCTGGAACACCAGACCAAAGTGCTGTCTTGCCTTTTGCAGATCGGCTTTGGTGCCGTAAACGGATTTGCCTGTTTCGTCAGCTTTTGCTGTGTATTCTCCCAGATAGATCAGGTCGCCGCCGTCCATGGTTTCCAGCAGGGTTGCGCAGCGCAGCAATGTGGATTTACCGGAGCCGGAGGGCCCGATGATGCTCACAACCTGTCCTTCTTCCACGGAAAGGGAGATGTCCTTGAGAACTTCGTTGTCCCCGAATTTTTTATTGCAGTGATTGATTTCCAGTAATTTCATGGCTGCCTCCTTAACGATAATAATTCATTTTCTTTTCGATCTTATCCATCACAAAGGCAACGATGCCGTTAAAGATGAAGTAGAACACACCAGCGATGATCAGAGGCATGATGGTGGTCTGTGCCGCAGAGATCTGCTTTGCGATGGTGAACATTTCCGGATAGGAAATAACGAAGGCAAAGGATGTATCTTTGACCAGTGTAATGGTTTCGTTTGTTACAGGGGGCATGATCCGTTTGCACATCTGAGGGAATACGATGCGCAGGAAAGTCTGAGCTTTGTTGTAGCCCAGCACAGTAGCTGCTTCATACTGTCCCACAGGAATGGATTCGATGCCGGCACGGTAGATTTCCGCAAAGTAAGCGGCATAGTTGATGGAGAAAGCGATGATGACCGCAGTGAAACGGTATTCATTGGTGATGGGAATACCGAAGAGGTAGTAAGGGCCGTAGTATACGGCGAAGAGCTGCAGCATCAGGGGTGTGCCACGCAGAATGGCGATGAATACTTTGATGATCCACTGGATGGGTTTGAAGAAGAAAAAGCCCCCTGCAAACCGTGTGCCCATAGGCGGGTTTTCCGCCTTGCCTTCTGCGGACTGTGCCAGTTTCAGCTTTTCAATCAGAGTTTGGGGTGCCAGAAATTTCAGAGGCGCCCATTTAGACATGCGTCCGAAGGTTACCAAAAGCCCCAGAGGCATGGAAAATAACAGTGTCAGGAAAAAGATTTTGCAGGAATCCAGAAGTCCCACAGCCAGTTGTTGTGTGATGTTCATAAGGGTTTGTGCATCCATAAAATTGTTTCGTCCTTTCTTTGTTTTGGCGTTTTCACGCTCACATAAGAAAACGGGAAGTCCATTTCTTTATGTCAGCCTCCCTGCGCGGACAAAGGCTCTCAAAAGAAAGACAGTATCCATAAACAGGGAAGAAGCGTGCGGAACATCGTCCGCACGCCCTTGTATTGTATCATATTTGATTATTCTTTGCCAAGGCAAACCATCTGATCCAGGTTGTAATCTGCGTAATTTGCAGCGATGGCATCGAATGTGCCGTCTGCTACCATTTCGTCCAGTGTAGCCTGTACCTGATCTCTCAGTTCTTCATTGCCCAGTTTGAAGGCGATGGCATACTGTTCTGTGGACAGAGGTTCTTCCAGTTTGCGGAATTTATCGCTGTGGTTGGACAGCTGATACTGTGCAACACCGATGTCAACGGCGATGGCATCAACGGCACCTGTTTCCAGGCTCATGAATGCGCTGTTGTAATCGGGTGTCTGTTCCAGAGAAGCGAAAGTAGCTGCCAGAGCCAGGTTTTCATCGTTGTCTTCTGTGTTGGTCAGTGCTGCCAGAGCGGAGGAACCAGCCTGTGTGATGACGATTTTGCCAGCCAGATCTTCTTTTGTCTGGATGTCAGAATCCTGACGAACAACAAATACGATGCTGTTGTCTACATAAGGTTCGGAGAAAGTATATTCGCTTTCTCTGCCTGTCATGGTGAAGCCGTTCCACAGACAGTCAACAGTGCCGCTGTTCAGTTCCATATCTTTGGAGCTCCAGTCCAGAGGCTGTTTGATCAGTTCCCAGCCGTTGCGGTCGCAAACTTCCTGAGCCAGATCCAGGTCGAAGCCAACGTATTCGCCAGCGTCGTTTTTGTAGCCGTAAGGGGGATATTCTGCGTCAAAACCTACTGTGAATGTGGTGCGTTCCGCAGTATCTGCGCCGTCAGTTGCAGCAGTTTCATCTGTACCGCCGCCGCAGCCAGCCAGTACACCAACGGACATTGCCATAGTCAAAAACAAAGCAAGATATTTTTTCATACTCCAATCTCTCCTTTTTTCTATTGATTTTTTCCCTAAAATGTTTCATCGCTGAATTCTTTATCATTTTATCACGTTATCAGACTAAAGTAAATTGGTAATACTCTTTCATTTTTTGGAAAAAAATCAAGCTATCATTGGTAAAGCTGAATAAAAAGACATTTGTTTTTACAGAAATGACGAAAAGGCAAAATATTCCCATGGCTGGTTTTTTCTGAAAAGAAAGTAGGGATGGCTGTTTCCGAAAGAAAATCATTCCCATGAAAATAGAATAGCTGGAACCCTTTGTGCTGCAAGGATTCCAGCTATATGTGTGTACTTATGAAGCAGACCTCAAAAGAGAGGGGTGCTAATCATATTTTTAGAAAGACGATCAATCTTTTTCCGCGTCGATTCTGGTAACTTCGCCGCTGCTGTTCAGCTTCAGTTTGATGATAAAATCGGTGCCGTCGCCGTCATCATATTTATCATCCAGATCGTCATAGTCTTTTGCGTCGCCGTATACATCATCATCTTTGTCAAAGTCCTTAGACAGATAATATTTTTTGCCGTCAACTTTGATATAGCTGGAGGAAATACCGTCCAGATCGCCTTTTACTTCCCGTTTGGAGGAAGAATATTCTGCTTCGATTTCTGTTACTTTGCTCTTGGAGCTGTTGAATTTCAGTTTGACCTCAAAGTTTTCGTAGTCTTCGAAGGCTTTGATGAGTTTGGAAAGGCTGTAATCATCGTCTTCCAGTGTGACTTCCACATCATCGTCCAGATCGTATGTGAATTTATCGCCATCTACCAAAATAGTGATTTCATCCTCATCAATGGCACGCAGTTCCCCTTTATCCGCTTCGGTGTTTACGGCCACGATCTTGGAAACCTGTTTGTTCTTGAAGGAAAGTTCTGCGCGGATGTCATACTCTTTATATTTATCCTTCAGGTCGTCAAAGTCAGCGGATTTGCCGTTAAGGGTTACGTCGATATCGTCTGTGTCATCCAGCAGGTCATAGGAGAATGTATCGCCTTTATCGTTTTTAATTTCGATTGTACTGCTGCTGAGTCTTTTGATGATGCCTTTGGATTCGCCCATGGATTCCTCAATGGCAACGATGTCGGTGACATCATCATCACGGTTCAGTGTCAGGGAAACACGGTAAGATGTCTTTTCATGGTTTTCTTTCAGGAAGTCGATGTCTTTGCTCTTACCGTCTACTTTTACATCTACGTCTGAATCCAGATTATAGGTATAGGTGTCACCCTGAGCTTTGATGGTCAGTTTTCTGGATGTAACGTCTGTCAATACGCCGTTGACTTCATCTTCTGCGTAGTTAACAGTGATTTTTGTAACCGCATTTTTGCTGTTTGTGGTCAGTGTTACATAGAAATCTGTATCATCATAGTGCTTTTTCAGATCACTGAAGGAATAGTCTGTCAGTTCGTCTTTGACATCTACGTCGCTGTCCACGTCATAGTCGTAGGATTTGCCGTTGACTTTGATGGTCAGTTCGTCATCGTCCAGATCTGTCAGCAGACCGGATTTGGGATTGTCATTTTTGGTTGTGGCATAAAGCTTTGTTACTTTGTCATCAGCGTTGAGATAAATGGTAACGCTGAAGTCATCTCCGTTGTCCAGTGCGCTGTAAATACGGGAAGGTGTGGTGGATTTATCATCCAGATATACCTTCACATCGTCTGCCATGGTATATGTTTTTTCTTTGGAGCCGTCTTTGACAGTGATCTTGTTGGAAGTCATGTCTACCAGGTTAAAGGTCTGTTTAGAGCCAATGCCGTTGACGGATTTTGTTACAGTGATGGTCTTGATATCGCCGTTGGCATAGGACAGGGAAACGCTGTCACCAGTGCCGATTTCGGAGAAGTCGATTTCTTTGCCGTCATAGTATGCTTTGGCGGTGCCTTTTTTACCGAACAGATTCAGACCAGTACCAGTGTTGGTTTTTACACTGCAGAACAGGTCGCCGTTTTCCAGTACGGAAACATTGACAATGGTACCGGTTACAGAGCCGTTGGAGGGTGTTTCTGGTTTGGTAGTGGTGCCGCCGGTGCTGCCACTGCTGCCGCTGCCGGTGAGAAGTTTATATGTTTTTACGGAAAGGACTGCCATTTCAGAGCGGTTGATGTTTACTTTTGGATTGAAGTTGTTGTAATCATCACCCACCATGATGTTTTTGTCATAGAGCAGATCCAGATAGGGCACAGATGCCTTGGAGATGGAGCCGGCGTCTTTGAAGGTCAGTTTCGCGTCCATATCTACGGTATAAACTTTCCCCAGCGCTTTGCCGAAGATTACGCCCACATCTTCTCTGTTGGCGTTCTGCTGTGTGTTGCCTTTCATGAACTTGGTCAGGTCGTTTGTAACCAGAATGCCTTTGTCCAGCGCGTATGCCACAGCGTTATATGCCCAGGAAGGGATCTTGTACGCATCCATAATGGGTTTCCATTTTGTGATGGTTTCGTTTGTGACATCCTGTTTGTAATATGTTTTCATAATGGAGTACATGAGCTGAGTCGCTTCGCAGTAAGTTACCTTATTGCGGGGTTTGCAGTATTTTTTGCCATTTTCGGTGTAGCCGCTCATGAGCCCTAAGGAAGCCGCTTCGTCAATGAATGTAGCGGCACCGGGCCAGGGTACTGTATTGATATCCGCAAAGGTAGAGCCGAAAGCAACAGCATTTGTACTGCCCAGTACAAGGGCGGCAGTAGTTGCCAATGTAAGGAAACGTTTCATATCTAAAACCTCCTATTCCTTCTCAAAATATGAAATATCCTAAATTTCTTATTTTTCTCACAATTTGTAAACGCCTTGTGTGTATTCAGGCGACATTTGTAGGACACGATCCTACTATTACTATACCATGAAAGCGCAGAAAAACCTTTTCAAATTTTTTAAGTTTTATAAAAAGTGTGTCAAGATTCCGTAAAGATTTCCAGATTCTGCTTTTTTTCCAGCTGTTTCAAATACAGTTCTTTTTTTCCGCAAAATCCGCCGGCTGATGTACAGGCTTTTGCAGCAGATCAAAGAGGGTGCCGGCCAGTACTTTGGCGGTGCGGATATAGCAGTTTTCTTTGTCAGCAATGGTGAAATTGTCGTTGTGGAACTGTCCCTGGATGCCGGAAAAGCCCATCTGCACCGCAGGCAGCAAAAATCCCAGATCCCCAATGTCGCCGGAAGCACCGGAAACCACATTCCGCAGAATCTGATCTTCCTCACAGAAAAGCAGCATGTTTTCCAGCACCATTTCGTTCATTTCCGCAGATTGACGCAAAGGCAGATACCCTGGGGTGGTTTCTGTTTCGCAGCCTAATCCCAACGCAGCGGCGCAGTGACGGATGCACTGTTCCACCTGTTCCTCCGCGGCAAAAAGGGTGGCATTGTCGTTGGCACGGATATAGGTTTCCATAACCGTGCGGTCAGGAATGATGTTGACGGTGCCGCCTCCTTCGGTAATGACCGGATGGAGCTGTAAACCAGCAGAGGCGGGGAAACGGTCTTTCAGAAAAGCAAGTGCGTTCTGTGCCAGTACAGCGCCATGAAGGGCGTTTCTGCCCAGATGAGGCGCTGCCCCAGAGTGGGACGCTGTCCCCAGAAAAACGGCTTTTTTCGCTAAAAAGCCTGCCAATGTAGAATTGATGTCAAACAGATAATCTGTTTCGCCATTGGCGTGGGCAGAAAGAACACAGTCCACATCATCAAAATATCCTTCGGCAATCATATCCTGTTTGCCGGAGCGGTAGCGGATCTTGCCTTCGGCAATGCATTGGTCACGGAAAGCAAAGTCAATGAATTCTTCTGCCGGTGTAAAGAAGAAACTGATGCGACCGCTGTTTTTTTTCGGAAGACCGCAGTCAGCCAGTGCCCGGATCAGTGCCAGAGCCAAAGTTGTCTGGATGCTGTGCCCGCAGGAATGGACAGTGCCGTTTTTGCTTTTGCAGGGCAAGGCGTCCATGTCGCTGACAAAGGCAATATGGGGAGAACCGCTGCCCAAAGTGACCCGAATGCCTGTCATGGCAATACCAGATTCATAAGGGATGTTCCATTGATCCAACAAAGATGTGATGGCGGCGGCAGTTTTCACTTCCTGAAAACCCAGCTCCGCACAGTCAAAAAAGGTGTCGCCCCAAGACAGAATTTCTGCCTGCCGCTGGTCAATGGCAGCAAAAAGAGATTCTTTTTTCATGATTTTTCCTCCTTATTCCCATTCCAGTGTCATACCAACAGAAACTTCCTGTATGGGGGAAACGGCATGAAGTGCCGCCAGCACAGGAAAAGCCGTGCAGTGGCATGGGTAAAGTGCGGGAATCTGTTCTTTTGCCAGAAAATCAACGGTTTCTTGGCTCCGCTTATTTTCTTCCATCAGATGCAGTCCGCCCAGAAGCCCCAGTACCTTTGTTTTGCCCGTGACAGCTTTGGCATACTGTATGATGTTGCAGATGCCGGCATGAGAACAGCCGGTGATGATGTAAACGCCTGCGTCTGTCACATAAGCCAGAGCTGTGTCGTCATCAATGATGTCGGGAACAGTCTGTCCGTCCAAAACCGTTTCGCCGATGGCGTAGGCAGGCTCAAAATCTACGGTATGGGGAATTTCTCCCAGAAAAACCAGGTGATCTGTGAGCCACAGGGGTTCTTCGGTAAATTCCAGAACCGCTTTTTCCTGCAATTCTTTCATAGATAAAGGACTGCCAATGTCCATGCCGTTCCACTGCTTAGGCAGCAGGGCGTGGGGATGGGCAATGAGCCGTGGCTTTTTGGAAAAAGGCAGTGCCAGCAGATCAGGCAGACCGCCAGTGTGATCGTTGTGCCCATGAGAAAGCAGAATGGTATCTGCTGTGGTCAGATCAATGCCCATGGCTTTGGCGTTTTTTAAAAAAGCGTCAGAATAGCCCGTATCGAATAAAAAGCGTTTGCCATCTGCTTCCAGCCAGTAAGAAACGGCAGGTTCCCCCAGATGGTAAACGTCGATTTCTGTATGATTGTCCATTAAAACAGTCAGTTTCATGGAAGTCCCTCCTTTATGTTGGGGTTGTGTATGACTCCATTATAAGGAAAAAGAAGGGAAAATACAATTATGATAAGGACGTATTAAATAATAGACGGGAAAGAGAAGGAGAAAGTTCCGGGAAAAAAGAGAAAAGTGGAATGGAAATAATAGGAAAGAAGGGTTGTGGAAGGGGAAAATAGAGGAAGCACTTTGGGAAGGTTACAGCCCAAAACAAAAAAACACCATGCTTTCGCATGATGTTCTTTGAGTTGCGGAGAGGGGCAAGCACTTTGCATTGCAAAGCCGCCTGTGATGTCCTCTTAATCTTCGGGGGGCAGGAATTTGAACCTGCGAAGACCCACCTCATCAGAAAAAGGCGTCTGTGTTTACCATCCTCCGACCTTGCACTTTGTGCAACGAGGGGAATGGTGCAGACGGATTTTTCGGTCTTTTCCAAAGGAAAAGAGATTTCCTTTCTTACATGGTCGTCTGCTCTCCCTCCCTTTGGTCAGTCGGCGCACTCCCTGTTTCTTCGCCTTTGGATGCTCCCTTCATCTGCCACTGGCAGCGGTCACACCCAAAGCCCCGGGAACCCGTCGGTCGCAGTCCCAAAACGAAAAAAACACCATGCTTGTGCATGATGTTCTTTGAATTGCGGAGACAGGATTTGAACCTGCGAAGGCCCACCTCGAAACATGGTCGTCTGCTCTCCCTCCCTTTGGTCAGTCGGCGCACTCCCTGTTTCTTCGCCTTTGGATGCTCCCTTCATCTGCCACTGGCAGCGGTCACACCCAAAGCCCCGGGAACCCGTCGGTCGCAGTCCCAAAACGAAAAAAACACCATGCTTGTGCATGATGTTCTTTGAATTGCGGAGACAGGATTTGAACCTGTGACCTCCGGGTTATGAGCCCGACGAGCTACCGGACTGCTCTACTCCGCGTCAATATTAACTTCAACAGATAATATATCATGAATAGATGACTTTGTCAATATTTTGTGGGAAAATTGTATGAGATTTTTATACGCCGTCTTTATACATGGTTTCCAGACGTTCTTTGCATTCTTTCCAATTGGGCATCCACTCTGTCAGCAGAGCATAGAACCGTCTGCTGTGGTCAGCAAAGCGGAAATGGGCCAATTCATGGTAGATGACCTGACGGATACAATCCGGGTCTGCCTTCATCAGCTGGAGATTCAGGCGGATACTTTGGGTTTCCACGGTACAGCTGCCCCAAATGCTCCGCATGTTCCGCACCTGCATTTTGGGATAGGGGATGCCATAGTCTTTTACTTTGGGATAGATTTCGTCCAAAAGTTTCGCAAATGTCCCGGCTGCCTGTTCCCGGAGCCATTCCAAATATTCAGACCGCAGTCCCACGGAATCCGTCTGGAATGTGGACATATAAATGATGTTATCGGAACGCTGAATCTGCCGCAGTCCTTGGGCGATATGGAGGGTATAGGGTTCCCCTAGATAATACAATGTCTTGCCGTCGTACATGGCGCCAGTAGGCTGTGTCATGCGGATTTTTTCCACTTCTGCCAGATGGTTGATGATCCAAAGGGCTTTGGACTGGACAAATTCCTCAATGACAGAAAAAGGAACTCGTTTGGCGGCGGATACAACCACCTGTCCATGCTTATTCACCCGCAGGTTGATATACTTCACGTCTTTGCGAATCAGTTCGTATTCAATTGGAATGCCTTCATATTCTATGGCGTGCAGTTCCATTGCAAAATCTCCCTTTTCCTGAGATAGTTTTCCCACAAAAGGTGGGTTCTATCCCATTTTTCTATGATACTATATCACGCGAAGGCTGAAAAAGTCCAGAAAAAACGGGAAAATCCTTCCAGTTCTGACAAAAACAGAAGGCATGCGCCTTTTTTTGACAAACAGGTACATGCCTTTTGTTTCCTTAAATATCTTCTGTTTTTTTCACAACGGGAATCCAGATTTCAAATACGGAATCCGTCGGGTCTGCGTTATAGTAGACCTCTATATCTGCCCCTTTGCCGTATGTGTAGCCAGATGTGGGGAGCCATTCCGTAAAAATTCGTTTCTCCAATTCCTGACATGCTTTTGGCATGGCGCCTGTGCCGGGAAAGATGGCCCATGTGGCAGCAGGCAGTTCCAGAATTTCCAGAGGCGGTTCCACTTCTTTGGAAGTGCAGACGCCAATCCAGTATTTCCATTCTTCTTCCTGACAGGCGGAAATCCCCAGCACCGCAGGCATTTCCATGATGCCCATCAGTTTCGGCAGGATATTGTCTGCCACGGTTTTTTGCCAGAAAGCGGGAACAATCTGGAAATTTTTCTCCATGTCTTTTTCCAGCGGTGTGTAAATCCCCGCAATGCGCAGGGGGCCTTTTGCTTCGATACGATAATCCAATGCAGTCACTCCTTTGACGATCATTTGAAACCGAATGGGCGGGAAAGCCTTTAGGGGCGCGCCTTTTGCCTTGGCTTGGGATGGTGTGATGCCGTGGATGCTTTGAAATGCCCGTGTGAACGCCGTCGGAGAACGGTATCCGTATTTCAGCGATGTATCTATGACTTTTGTGCCGCTCTGCAAATCAAAGGCGGCTTTTGTCATTTTCCTTCGGCGGATATATTCCGAAAGAGGCATATCTGCCAGATAGGAAAACATACGCTGAAAGTGAAAGGTTGTACAGCAGGCAGTTCTGGCAATGTCATCCAGAGAAATTTCCGCTGTCAGGCTTTTTTCCAGCATTTCCAGGGCTTCGTTCCATTTGTCGATCCAGTCCATGTGGTTTCCTCCTTGTTTGTCTTTGTCAATGACAGTTTCAGTTTACATCAAAAGAGAGCTGGTTTCCTCGCAGTTTCTGCCTCTTTGGCAGAGGCACTTTTTTTCAGGAAATAAGCCACTTTGTAATAAGGAATGGGAAATCCCATGGCTTCCAGCTGACGGGCGATTTTCCGAGGGCCAAGACCGCTGGCGTTCTGTTCCTGTATGAACTGGGCAATCTGGTCGGTGATTTTGTCGTCAGGAGCGACGGATTCACTGCTTTCCGCTGTTTCCGGCTGTTCCGCGGCTTCAAAGGGAATATGCTCCATATCCACTACTGTGGTGATTTCTGTTTTTTCACCAATGTCCTCAATCAAAGGGGAGGAAGCGTCGATGCTGTAATTAATCACGTCACGCATCTGACGAATGTTTCTGGGATATACGGCGTTGAGGATGGCGTGTTTCGCTTCCGGCGTGAAAATCACATGATAGCGGATATGTCTGGCTTCCCAAACGGCGTTTTCATACCGCATGACAAAATGGCGGAAGAGATTTTCTTTTTCCGCAAGAGAACGCTCCCGCAGGGCAGGCAGGTGCATTTCGTACTGGGCAAGTCTTTGGTACAATTCCGGCAGGAAAACCTCGTGGAGGTTTTTGGTGGAAGCGGCAATGACAATGACGTTGATGTCGATTTCCTTGGTGTCACCGATACGACGGATTTTGCCGGACTCGATGGCTTTTAATAGAAGGTTTTGATAATTTTCGATGGTGTGGGCTTCATCCAGAAAGAGGATGCCGCCGTTTGCCTGCTCGAACAGCCCCTTTTTCTTTTTGGAACCGGTGTAGGCGCCTTCCACAGAGCCGAAAATTTCCATGGCGGCAATGTCCGGGTTGGTGAACTGGGCGCAGTTGATTTCGATAAATGGCGCGTTTTTGCCAATGACGCCAATCTGTTTGGCGTAGTTATAAATGAGGTTTGCCAACATGGTTTTGCCAGTGCCGGATTCTCCTGTGATGATGGAGTGACGGGGGCCGCCCAGAGAGCCTACAATCTTTTTGGCCTGTTTGTAGATATTCTGCATGGTGCCCATGTGGACAACGTGCTGGAAATCGGCTTCGGGCTTTGTCAGGCTCACCTGCATTTCCAGATGTTTGATCTTGCTGTTGAGCTGGTCGATTTCCTGAATGTCCTGAAAGACGGAGTAGGCCCCCATGAATTCCCCATCCATAAAAATAGGATAGGAGTTTACGATGTATTTATTGGGCGGCACCAGATGGATTTTTTTATCCAGAATGGGACGATGATTTTCTAACACTGTCAGCAACACAGCCGCAGGATAAAATTGGGAAATGTGTTTGCCGATCATATTTTCACGCTTTTGATTCACATAATTTGCGGAAATATTATTCACATAAACCAAAATACCATCCGTATCTACTACATTTATGCCATCATTTGTGTGATCCAGGATTTGATGAATCAAATTGGAACAAAAAAACAGCTCTTTTGTCAATTTCATGGGCCAATACCCCTTTCATTTTGTTAGAAAAAGTGTTATAATACAAAAAGTTACAAGTATTCTAACATTTATTCTGACAAAAAACCAGCGAATTTTCCAAAAAAAGTGTGAAAACTAAAGGAAATTATCGTTGGCACGGTTTTTGCTCATATAGTTATTTGTTAGAATAATAACAAAATTATTGCCGATTTTTAAGGAGGAAACAAATTATGGAGTTTGGCTATTCAAAGGAACAAGTACTGT
>OFMG01001364.1_pt1 | contig 19060 bp, 18 predicted proteins | sample 1541751 | NCBI WGS metagenome assembly OFMG01 (sample SAMN04209232, study PRJEB22552) | human gut metagenome | biome: gut; material: feces | host: Homo sapiens | place: USA: Oklahoma
TGATGCCGGACGTACCACTGTAGAAGGTACGGTTACACCAAAACCTGATGAGCAGATGTGGTTTAACCAGTTCCGTGTTGGCGTGTGGCCAGATTATTTTAAAGGCGTCCAGTTTTCCCACGACAAAGAGGCACTAAATCAGTATTTCCGCCAGATGACTCCGAATACAGGGCCATTTGATGTCAATGTCATCTCTGATGCGATGTCTGCCGTAGTGGATAAATCAGGTCCGGCAATCCTCTTTACTCACTCTCAGGGTGGTGGACCAGGCTGGTATACCGCGATGAAAAACAACAAGGTCAAAGCCATTGTCGCTTTCGAGCCAGGCAGCGGTTTTGTGTTCCCGGAAAAAGAACTCCCTGCCCCTATGCCAAGTGCGTTCGACACGCTGAAGGGGGAACCAGTGCCAATGGAACAGTTTATGGCGCTGACTAAAATCCCGATTTTGATTATTTACGGCGATAACATACCGGATAAACCTGTAGCCATGCCCGCACAGGACAGCTGGCGAGTACGGCTGGCAATGGCGCGTAAGTGGCGTGATGTGGTTAACAAGCATGGTGGGGATGTGACGGTGACGCATCTTCCTGAAGTAGGGATAAAAGGTAATACCCACTTCCCGTTCACTGACCTGAATAATGTGCAAATCGCTGATTTGGTGAGTCGGTTTTTGAAAGAGAAAAATCTGCAATAGCCATTTTAGAAGATCACCTTAAACGTTTAATAGAGCGCCTAACCTTCAGTGGGCGCTCATCGTATTGTGTAGTTTTTTCTGATGGAGATTCAGAGCCTCGAAGATGTTTGCTCTGTTCACTGCTGTATCAAGCTTTCAACGTTACTGAAGCGCTGGCCTTCGCCGTATTAAAACGCTCACTGGCCTACAGGCGTGCGGTGAAAAAGGTCATTATGCCCGCGCAAGGTCCACAGCAAAATGTGGACTCGTTATTCCGCGTAGCGAAGTGCATCAATCAACAGCGCAAAAGCAGGCGGATGCTGCTTACGGCTGGGATAGTAAAGGTAATATCCGGGAAAAGTTGGACACCACTCCTGTAAAACCTGAATAAGCTCGCCTGACTTAACATAATGCTGAACCGCGTTTTCGGGAACACAGGCGATACCAAATCCGGATAATGCGGCATCAATTCTTTCTGGCAGCAAATTAAACGTCAGTTGCCCATCAACTCTGACCCGAAACGGTTTCCCTTCGCGTTCAAACTCCCAGTGATAAAGTCCACCGGCAGTTGGCAGACGCATATTGATGCAGCGATGATTTTGTGCTTCGGCCAGACCAGACTGCGCGCAGCATGTTCCCCGGCTGATAAACGAATATTCCCGGAGAGCGTGCCATTCAGTTGGATAAGTGATTCCAGCTCGCGCTCAAGCTCATCTATACGTGGCTCAAGACAGGCAATCCTTGTAGAAGCATTCCCTTCAAAGCGCATTCATGAAGGGTGTTCATAGACACAATCATTTTAGCCTCGTTACTGGCAATAATGATAATTGATATTCTGGCTGTATCAAAAATAAGGCTGAATTATCAGAAGGTTTATCATGAAAATACTCGTTGCTGGCGCAACAGGAAGTATTGGTATTCATGTTGTGAATACTGCTATTGCAATGGGCCATCAGCCCGTGGCTCTGGTCAGGAATCGGCGGAAAATCAAGTTACTCCCTCGTGGAACAGATATTTTCTATGGCGATGTTTCAATACCTGAAACACTTACCGATTTACCGAAAGATATTGATGCCATCATTTTTACACTCGGCTCCGATGGTCAGGGACGTATTGGCGCCAGAGCAATAGATTACGGCGGTGTACGTAACATTTTGCGAATATTCATGGATACACCTGTTCGCATCGCCCTGATGACAACGATTGGCGTAACTGAGCGGCTCAGTAGCTGGAATCAACGTACTGAAGTTCATGACTGGAAGAGACGCTCTGAACGCCTAGTCAGAGCCTGTGGGCATATCTACACTATCGTCAGACCCGGCTGGTTTGATTACAACAATGATGATGAGCACAGAATCGTCATGCTTCAGGGGGACAGACGCCATGCGGGGACGCCGGAAGATGGTGTTATCTCCCGGGAGCAAATCGCCCAGGTTCTTGTAACAGCTCTGAGCAACGATGCGGCAAAAAATAAAACGTTCGAATTGGTCGCAGAGCGAGGAGAAGCACAGCAGGATCTCACTCTTCTGTTTGCAGAGCTGCGGAATGATAATCCACAAAAAAATGATGGGGTTTTCGATATAGACAATATGCCCCTTACTGAAGAACCTGAGTGCGTTATTAACGACCTGAATCTGTATTCGAAAAATTCAAAAATCTGACAACGTTGTCATATGACAGTCAGTCTTATGACAGCTTAGAACTGTATATTTACAGATCAAGAAGGAGGAAGCTATTTCCGATATTCGTCAACTTTCAAATATATCGTTTAAAACAGGTATCAGATATGAAAGCACTACTAATTACTGCATTATTCATGGGATTCATTTCGGTAAATAATGCATCTGCTGCTGAGGAGATTCATCATGCAGATGGCAAAGTCGACGATCAGGTCCTCATAGCTGAGTAAAAAGATTGCCAGAGTTGACTGCTCGAGGATGATATCCGCGTTTGGTCATGTAGTAGCCAGGATAGTCCACGAGGAACTGTGCTGCATCATCCTTCAGTTTATGATTCAAAGAGAGTTACAGCAATTTGGTGTTAGTTTCACCAGGCAAACATTAACCATAGCTAATGTTTATAGCCATATAAACTATTAGTACCTCTTGACCTTTCCTGACACTTCCCTTGTTCGCAATAATATTCTGTTTAGTCGCTGTTTATAAATAACATGCATAATGAAATCGTCATGTTATTTAGCGACATAAAATATTTTTACAAATACTCTCTACAACAAGTGCAGCAATAAACCTGTTGTGAATAGGTGTCCTTGTAATTTAAAGATATTATCGTTCTTCGTGAAATGTAATAACCATGGAAACTATATTCTTAGGGCAATATCCAATCAAGAATGATTCTTGTTTTATAAGCAATAACAGAATAACTCAATTGTTAACTCTCTTTATTCAGCTACTTAAATATAAATTTTGGAGAATTATGAAACTCAAACATGTCGGTATGATTGTCGTTTCTGTGTTGGCGATGTCGTCTGCTGCGGTAAGCGCAGCCGAGGGTGATGAATCAGTAACGACCACTGTTAATGGCGGTGTTATTCATTTTAAAGGTGAAGTGGTAAATGCCGCTTGTGCGATTGATTCAGAATCAATGAACCAAACGGTTGAGCTGGGTCAGGTCCGTTCTTCTCGTCTGGCTAAAGCGGGTGACCTCAGCTCCGCCGTTGGCTTCAATATCAAGCTGAATGATTGTGATACCAATGTTTCCAGTAATGCAGCTGTTGCATTCCTGGGTACTACTGTCACCAGTAATGACGACACATTAGCGCTGCAGAGTTCAGCGGCAGGCTCTGCCCAAAATGTCGGTATCCAAATTTTGGACCGTACAGGGGAGGTATTAGTACTTGATGGTGCTACTTTTAGCGCTAAAACTGACTTGATTGATGGCACGAATATACTGCCGTTCCAGGCTCGTTATATTGCTCTCGGGCAGTCAGTAGCTGGTACTGCAAACGCTGATGCGACCTTCAAAGTTCAATATCTATAATTCACTCTTAAGGTGACTATGCGTCATCTGAAATTGAAACAGGGTGTGTGTGGCATGGCTACGCACACCCGAGAAATTCACCAATGTTCATCTCATTATTAATGAAAAATGGTTTGTATTTTGGAGCGGTATGAAAAATCACATAATATCTAAACGATCAATAAACAACAGTAGTTAAACTTGCTGTTATTTAAAATATTTACTTGGTAGCAAGGTTTTCCTATCAAAAGAGAACCAACATTTATTACAAACGCATTAAGTCTGGAAAACCGGCGACTCGCCAATGCATTAGCAATATTTACCGATTGTCTGATGTAACGGTTTCCCCGCTTATCCTCTTAACACATGGAGAATGCATCAGATGCAAACTACGCGTACCCCCTACTCTGTTTCCTTTATGGCGACAGTGTTACTTTTATTGCTCTTTGCTTGCCATAGCACCATTGCCAACGCAGCTGTCGCACTTGGTGCGACGCGGGTAATTTATCCGGCAAACCAGAAACAGGTTTTATTGCCTGTCACGAATAATGATCCTGCCAGTGTCTATCTCATTCAGTCATGGATAGAAAATGCGGGTGACCAGAAAGATACCCAGTTTGTCATTACCCCACCGCTTTTTTCCATGCAAGGTAAAAAAGAGAATACGCTTCGGATAATCAACGCCACTAATCATCAGTTACCAGGCGACCGTGAAAGCCTGTTCTGGGTTAATGTTAAAGCTATCCCTGCTATGGAAAAAGACCAGAAGAATGAGAATACATTACAGCTGGCAATTATTAGCCGCATAAAAATGTTTTATCGCCCCACGCATCTGGCAATGGCACCTGAAGAAGCGCCTGCAATGCTTCGGTTTCGTCGCAGCGGTAGCAAACTCACTCTTATTAATCCAACGCCCTACTTCATTACCGTAACAAATATGAAAGCAGGAAATAGCAATCTCCCAAACACCATGGTGCCGCCAAAAGGTGAAGTATCGGTGGATATCCCGCATGCTGTAACCGGGGATATCAGTTTTCAGACAATCAATGATTACGGTGCATTAACTCCGCGTATTAAGGCAACCATGCAGTAAGCCAGTGACCTAATTAATAATAAACTCAATCGGGATTAAAAATGACAGCCTTTCGTGCCGCATTTAAGGCATATCGTATGCATCAGGTGTTAATACTGCCTCGCTTTGCACGGCTTACCTTTGCCCTTGGCTTAGCAACTGCGGTTTTTCCCGTTGACGCAGAGTATTATTTTAATCCACGGTTTTTAAGCAATGACCTTGCTGAATCTGTCGATTTATCTGCCTTTACTAAGGGACGCGAGGCCCCACCTGGTACATATCGGGTCGACATTTATTTGAACGACGAATTTATGGCTAGTCGGGATATTACTTTTATTGCAGATGATAATAACGCAGATCTCATCCCATGCCTGAGTACAGACCTTCTTGTCAGTCTTGGCATAAAAAAATCAGCATTATTAGACAACAAGGAACATTCGGCAGAAAAACATGTGCCGGACAACAGCGCATGCACACCACTTCAGGATCGTTTGGCTGACGCATCATCTGAGTTTGATGTTGGTCAGCAACATCTGTCACTCTCCGTTCCGCAAATATATGTCGGCAGAATGGCTCGCGGCTATGTTTCTCCTGATCTGTGGGAAGAAGGAATAAATGCAGGGCTACTAAACTATAGTTTTAATGGTAATTCTATTAATAACCGTAGTAACCATAATGCAGGAAAATCCAACTATGCATATTTGAATTTACAGAGTGGCATCAACATTGGTAGTTGGCGACTGCGCGATAACTCAACGTGGAGTTATAACAGTGGGAGTAGCAATTCATCTGACAGCAATAAATGGCAGCATATCAATACGTCGGCTGAACGTGACATTATTCCGTTACGCTCACGGTTAACAGTGGGTGATAGTTATACCGATGGCGATATTTTTGACAGTGTGAACTTTCGTGGCCTTAAAATAAATTCAACAGAAGCGATGTTGCCCGATAGCCAACATGGTTTCGCTCCGGTGATTCATGGTATTGCTCGTGGCACCGCACAAGTGAGTGTAAAACAGAATGGATACGATGTTTATCAGACTACTGTCCCACCCGGCCCTTTTACTATTGATGATATCAACTCTGCGGCCAATGGTGGTGATCTGCAAGTAACCATAAAAGAGGCAGACGGCAGTATTCAGACATTATATGTTCCTTATTCGTCTGTTCCGGTTCTCCAACGTGCTGGATATACGCGTTATGCACTTGCCATGGGGGAATATCGTAGTGGAAATAACCTGCAAAGCACCCCCAAGTTCGTACAAGCAAGCTTGATGCATGGTCTGAAAGGAAACTGGACACCTTATGGCGGAATGCAAATTGCAGAAGATTATCAGGCCTTCAACCTTGGTATTGGTAAAGATTTAGGACTTTTTGGTGCCTTTTCTTTCGATATTACGCAGGCCAATACGACACTTGCAGATGACACCCGTCACAGCGGACAATCGGTTAAATCCGTCTACAGCAAATCCTTCTACCAGACGGGAACCAATATCCAGGTCGCAGGATATCGCTATTCTACGCAAGGTTTTTATAACTTATCCGACAGTGCATACAGTCGAATGAGTGGTTACACCGTCAAGCCTCCTACCGGAGACACCAGTGAGCAGACACTATTTATTGATTATTTTAATCTGTTCTACAGTAAGCGTGGTCAGGAACAAATAAGCATCTCTCAGCAGCTTGGAAATTACGGTACGACATTTTTCAGTGCCAGTCGCCAAAGTTACTGGAACACGTCACGCAGCGACCAGCAAATATCATTTGGATTAAATGTGCCGTTTGGTGATATTACGACTTCGCTGAATTACAGCTATTCCAATAATATATGGCAAAACGATCGGGATCATTTACTCGCTTTTACGCTTAATGTTCCCTTTAGTCATTGGATGCGTACAGATAGTCAGTCGGCATTTCATAATTCAAACGCCAGTTACAGTATGTCAAACGATTTGAAAGGCGGCATGACCAACCTATCAGGGGTTTATGGCACTCTACTGCCGGATAATAACCTGAATTATAGTGTTCAGGTCGGTAACACCCACGGGAGTAATACATCGTCTGGCACCAGTGGTTACAGTTCTCTTAATTATCGTGGAGCTTACGGTAATACGAATGTCGGTTACAGTCGGAGTGGTGACAGCAGCCAGATTTATTACGGAATGAGTGGTGGCATTATTGCTCATGCTGATGGCATCACCTTTGGACAGCCGCTGGGCGACACAATGGTTCTGGTTAAGGCTCCTGGCGCTGATAATGTCAAAATAGAGAACCAGCCCGGTATTCATACCGACTGGCGTGGCTATGCCATATTACCATTTGCGACAGAATATAGAGAAAATCGTGTCGCTCTTAACGCGAATTCCCTTGCAGATAATGTTGAACTGGATGAAACCGTGGTCACTGTCATCCCAACTCACGGTGCTATTGCCAGAGCAACATTTAATGTACAAATCGGCGGGAAAGTATTAATGACGTTGAAGTACGGTAATAAGAGCGTTCCATTCGGTGCAATTGTCACACATGGAGAGAATAAAAATGGCAGCATTGTCGCGGAAAATGGTCAGGTTTATCTGACTGGACTTCCACAGTCAGGGAAATTACAGGTTTCATGGGGCAATGATAAAAACTCAAACTGTATTGTCGAGTACAAGCTTCCTGAAGTTTCTCCTGGTACCTTACTGAACCAGCAGACAGCAATCTGTCGCTAAGGAACAATAGATTATGAAATACAATAACATTATTTTCCTCGGTTTATGTCTGGGGTTAACCACCTATTCTGCTTTATCCGCAGATAGTGTTATTAAAATTAGCGGGCGCGTCCTCGATTATGGCTGCACAGTCTCATCGGATTCGCTTAATTTTACCGTAGATCTCCAAAAAAACAGTGCCAGACAATTTCCAACGACCGGTAGCACAAGTCCAGTCGTCCCTTTTCAGATTACATTAAGTGAATGCAGCAAAGGGACAACGGGAGTTCGGGTTGCATTTAACGGTATTGAGGATGCAGAAAATAATACTCTGTTGAAACTAGATGAAGGAAGCAATACGGCCTCCGGTTTGGGTATAGAAATACTGGACGGAAATATGCGTCCGGTGAAATTGAATGACCTTCATGCCGGGATGCAGTGGATCCCATTGGTACCAGATCAGAACAATATTTTGCCTTACTCCGCTCGTTTGAAGTCAACTCAGAAGTCCGTCAATCCAGGACTGGTGAGCGCTTCGGCAACCTTTACCCTTGAATTTCAATAATCAGAGTCAGATATGAAAAGACTTCACAAGAGGTTCCTGTTAGCTACGTTTTGCACATTATTCACAGCAACTCTCCAGGCCGCCGATGTCACTATCACTGTTAATGGTCGGGTAGTCGCTAAACCATGCACTATTCAAACCAAAGAAGCTAACGTTAATCTCGGGGATCTTTATACACGCAATCTGCAACAACCTGGTTCTGCATCTGGCTGGCACAATATTACTTTGTCATTAACCGATTGTCCGATTGAAACAAGTGCAGTGACGGCAATCGTGACAGGTTCAACTGACAATACGGGTTATTACAAAAATGAAGGTACTGCCGAAAATATTCAGATAGAGCTAAGGGATGACCAGGATGCGACGTTAAAAAATGGCGATAGCAAAACGGTTATTGTTGATGTGATCACTCGTAATGCACAGTTTCCACTTAAGGCAAGAGCTATCACGGTGAATGGAAACGCAAGCCAGGGTACGATCGAGGCGCTAATCAATGTGATCTATACCTGGCAATAACATCAATTTGATTTTATTTTCCTCCTTTTTAAATCAATTTTTTAACCTTAGGATATATCATGGGTAAAACATTCAGTATAAAGGTCCTGTTCGGTATTTATCTTCTATTAATGGCAGGCAAAGTTTTTGCCTTCAGTTGTAATGTCGATGGCGGGTCAAGTATTGGAGCAGGTACAACCTCTGTTTATGTTAATCTCGATCCTGTAATACAACCGGGCCAGAATCTGGTTGTAGACTTGTCTCAGCATATAAGTTGTTGGAATGATTACGGCGGCTGGTACGACACTGATCATATAAACCTGGTACAAGGATCAGCTTTCGCAGGCTCCCTACAGTCATATAAAGGATCACTGTACTGGAATAATGTGACCTACCCTTTCCCGTTGACGACAAATACCAACGTATTGGATATTGGTGATAAGACACCGATGCCATTACCGTTAAAACTCTATATTACCCCAGTCGGAGCGGCCGGTGGAGTTGTCATAAAAGCAGGGGAAGTTATTGCCCGTATTCATATGTATAAAATTGCCACGTTAGGAAGCGGAAATCCGCGTAATTTTACGTGGAATATTATTTCAAATAACAGTGTTGTTATGCCAACAGGCGGTTGCACCGTTGATAGTCGTAATGTCACCGTGAATCTCCCGGACTTTCCTGGAAGCGCAGAAATACCCCTTGGTGTATATTGCTCTAGCGAACAAAAGCTCTCATTTTATCTTTCGGGTGCCACCACTGACAGTGCCCGACAAGTGTTTGCTAACGCAGCACCAGATGCAACAAAAGCATCGGGCGTGGGTGTCTCTCTGATACGTAATGGAAAAATACTGGCAACAGGAGAAAATGTCTCCCTGGGGACAGTAAATAAAAGCAAAGTACCTCTGGGTTTAAGCGCAACCTATGGACAAACAGGAAACAAGGTTGCAGCCGGAGCCGTCCAGTCAGTCATTGGTGTCACTTTTATCTATGAATAATTGTGATTTTGACATTAGTCTATGCGCTCCATTCACGAAAATTGCGCGGATAATTATTTTGTGAAGGCTATTATCCTACACTTGTAAGAAAATCCGCGCACAATTGAAGCCAGAGTCTTATTTTTTATATTGAGAATCATGTTAATTTAAACCCTATGAGAGATGATGCTTAACTTATCGTATTTATACTACTCTATTATTTAACGATAATAGAGTAAAAATAGTAAGAGAGTAGTCCCCTACTCTTATATATTCATGTTGACGATAAATCCTTTGTATATACTTTGCATCATCGCTATTACAAATCCTAATAATTCATTTCCACACAGGATAAGCAGATGAAGAAAAAAATTGAATCCTACCAGGGAGCTGCCGGTGGTTGGGGTGCTGTTAAATCCGTAGCGAATGCAGTACGTAAGCAGATGGATATACGCCAGGATGTTATTGCCATGTTTGACATGAATAAGCCAGAGGGCTTTGACTGTCCGGGATGTGCATGGCCAGATCCTAAGCACAGTGCGTCATTCGACATTTGTGAAAACGGCGCAAAAGCAATCGCCTGGGAAGTCACGGATAAGCAGGTAAATGCCTCTTTCTTTGCTGAGAATACGGTTCAATCATTACTTACCTGGGGAGATCACGAGCTTGAGGCTGCGGGACGTCTCACTCAGCCTTTGAAATATGATGACGTCAGCGACTGTTACAAGCCATTAAGCTGGCAACAAGCTTTCGACGAAATTGGCGCTCGCCTTCAAAGCTATAGTGATCCCAATCAGGTTGAATTCTATACTTCGGGGCGCACTTCCAATGAAGCTGCCTTTCTTTATCAGCTTTTTGCCCGTGAATACGGGAGCAATAACTTTCCCGACTGCTCCAACATGTGCCATGAACCGACCAGTGTGGGATTGGCAGCGAGTATCGGTGTGGGTAAAGGGACCGTGTTGCTGGAAGACTTTGAGAAATGCGATTTAGTCATTTGCATTGGGCATAACCCTGGTACAAACCACCCTCGCATGCTGACTTCGTTGCGCGCTTTAGTGAAACGGGGAGCGAAAATGATCGCCATCAATCCTCTACAGGAACGTGGCCTGGAGCGATTTACCGCACCGCAAAACCCGTTTGAAATGCTGACGAACTCTGAGACTCAGTTGGCCAGTGCCTACTATAACGTGCGCATTGGTGGCGATATGGCATTGCTCAAGGGGATGATGCGCCTGTTAATTGAGCGCGATGATGCTGCAAGCGCCGCAGGTCGGCCCTCATTGCTGGATGACGAATTTATTCAAACGCATACCGTCGGCTTTGACGAGCTACGCCGTGACGTGCTCAATTCCGAGTGGAAAGATATCGAACGTATTTCTGGACTAAGTCAGACACAAATCGCCGAACTTGCTGATGCATATGCCGCTGCCGAACGAACCATTATCTGTTACGGAATGGGGATCACTCAGCACGAACATGGTACCCAGAACGTACAGCAACTGGTCAATCTGCTGTTGATGAAAGGTAACATTGGCAAGCCTGGTGCGGGTATCTGCCCACTACGAGGTCACTCTAATGTACAGGGCGACCGAACCGTCGGTATCACCGAGAAACCGTCTGCAGAGTTTCTGGATCGCCTGTGTGAGCGCTATGGCTTCACCCCACCTCATGCACCTGGACATGCTGCAATCGCCAGCATGCAAGCTATATGTACGGGGCAAGCTCGAGGGCACTGTTGCAAATAGTCGGTGGTGATAAACTTATCATCCCCTTTTGCTGATGGAGCTGCACATGAACCCATTCAAAGGCCGGCATTTTCAGCGTGACATCATTCTGTGGGCCGTACGCTGGTACTGCAAATACGGCATCAGTTACCGTGAGCTGCAGGAGATGCTGGCTGAACGCGGAGTGAATGTCGATCACTCCACGATTTACCGCTGGGTTCAGCGTTATGCGCCTGAAATGGAAAAACGGCTGCGCTGGTACTGGCGTAACCCTTCCGATCTTTGCCCGTGGCACATGGATGAAACCTACGTGAAGGTCAATGGCCGCTGGGCGTATCTGTACCGGGCCGTCGACAGCCGGGGCCGCACTGTCGATTTTTATCTCTCCTCCCGTCGTAACAGCAAAGCTGCATACCGGTTTCTGGGTAAAATCCTCAACAACGTGAAGAAGTGGCAGATCCCGCGATTCATCAACACGGATAAAGCGCCCGCCTATGGTCGCGCGCTTGCTCTGCTCAAACGCGAAGGCCGGTGCCCGTCTGACGTTGAACACCGACAGATTAAGTACCGGAACAACGTGATTGAATGCGATCATGGCAAACTGAAACGGATAATCGGCGCCACGCTGGGATTTAAATCCATGAAGACGGCTTACGCCACCATCAAAGGTATTGAGGTGATGCGTGCACTACGCAAAGGCCAGGCCTCAGCATTTTATTATGGTGATCCCCTGGGCGAAATGCGCCTGGTAAGCAGAGTTTTTGAAATGTAAGGCCTTTGAATAAGACAAAAGGCTGCCTCATCGCTAACTTTGCAACAGTGCCAGCTCGAGCATTGATCTGCATGGGGGGCAACTTTGCACTGGCAATGCCAGATCGGGAAGCGAGCGCTGTACCGTTAACGCAATTAGATCTGGCGGTACACGTAGCCACTAAGCTTAACCGCTCTCATCTGCTGACCGCACGGCATAGCTATATTCTGCCGGTTCTGGGACGTAGCGAGATTGACATGCAAAAAAGCGGTGCGCAGGCGGTAACCGTTGAAGATTCAATGTCGATGATTCATGCCTCGCGTGGTGTGTTAAAACCCGCCGGTGTAATGCTGAAATCAGAGTGTGCAGTGGTCGCGGGAATCGCGCAAGCAGCACTACCCCAGAGCGTGGTAGCCTGGGAGTATCTGGTGGAAGATTATGATCGCATTCGCAATGACATTGAAGCTGTGCTGCCAGAGTTTGCCGACTATAACCAGCGCATCCGTCATCCTGGTGGTTTTCACCTGATAAACGCAGCAGCTGAAAGGCGCTGGATGACGTCGTCAGGTAAGGCTAATTTCATTACCAGTAAAGGGCTGTTAGAAGATCCCTCTTCAGCGTTTAACAGTAAGCTGGTCATGGCGACAGTACGCAGTCACGATCAGTACAACACGACGATTTATGGTATGGATGATCGCTATCGAGGGGTATTCGGTCAACGAGATGTGGTCTTTATGAGTGCTAAACAAGCTAAAATTTGCCGTGTAAAAAACGGCGAAAGAGTTAATCTTATTGCACTCACGCCAGACGGTAAACGTAGCTCACGCCGCATGGATAGATTAAAAGTGGTCATTTACCCTATGGCTGACCGCTCACTGGTGACCTATTTTCCAGAATCGAATCACATGCTAACACTTGATAACCACGATCCATTAAGTGGCATTCCTGGCTATAAAAGTATTCCGGTTGAATTAGAACCATCAAATTAATTCGCCTCCTCATTTCTTCTGCTGTCATCCGCACAGCAGAAGAATTCCTCATTGACTATTATCGCGCAATTTGCTCACATGGATTAAATTAAACCACACACTATAAGATATAAACTTCTGCCTACAGCTGTAAGAAACTCCGCTCAGTACTGAAGTGCCAGTCCTATTTCCTCTTTTATCCAGCCTGTTATATTAATCATACTGATTAACGATTTTTAACGTTATCCGCTAAATAAACACATTTGAAATGCATGCGACCACAGTGAAAAACAAAATCACGCAAAGAGACAACTATAAAGAAATCATGTCTGTAATTGTGGTTGTCTTGTTACTGACACTTACGTTGATAGCCATTTTTTCGGCAATTGATCAGCTGGGCATTTCAGAAATGGGTCGCATGGCAAGAGATCTTACACATTTCATTATCAATAGTTTGCTAGACTGAAAATAAACAGCAAATTATAAATGTGAAATGTTAAAAAAGTATCGATATAAACTTTATTGTTTTAAGGAGATAAAATGTCGCTCGTTTGTTCTGTTATATTTATTCATCATGCCTTCAACGCTAACATTTTAGATAAAGATTACGCCTTCTCTGACGGCGAGATCCTGATGGTAGATAACGCTGTTCGTACGCATTTTGAACCTTATGAGCGGCATTTCAAAGAAATCGGATTGTTTCCGGGAAAGTAAGAAATATTGTCAACATGAAGTTGGCGCACCCATGGAAGCTGAAAGATATTTGTGACTGCCTGTACATCAGTGAAAGCCTGTTGAAGAAAAAACTAAAGCAAGAGCAAACGACATTCTCACAGATTCTTTTAGATGCCAGAATGCAGCACGCAAAAAATTTGATACGCGTAGAAGGTTCAGTCAATAAAATTGCCGAACAATGTGGTTATGCGAGTACATCTTATTTTATTTATGCGTTCCGCAAACATTTCGGCAACAGTCCAAAGAGAGTTTCTAAGGAGTACCGTTGTCAAAGGCACACGGGTATGAACACGGACAACACGATGAATGCTTTAGCTATTTGATTATTTGCTAACGAGTAGTCAACCACACACGCTGCGTAAGAATTAAATGGGGCAGCCATTCCCTGCCCCGCGTTGTTTTTAGGCGATATATTTCTTGAAATAAATAAGTGACAGTCATCACATATTTATGCATTTGCATAACCTGTTGCATGATTATTTATGATCTCAGTTCGGTATTTTGTCGGTAAAATTCAATAATTTGTTAAATGTCAATAAATTAGTTGTTTATCAACGAGAAATTACTTAGTAGAACAGAAAGTAATGTCAACAGTTTATGGACTGTTATTTCTCTTTTTTTAGCTAAATCTGCTATCTCTTTATGTGACTAACTTCACTTACATTCACTTATTTCTCTTCGTAAAATTACTTTGGAATTAGTACAATAAGAAGAGGAACATTTATGAAGTCTGCATTAAAGAAAAGTGTCGTAAGTACCTCGATATCTTTGATACTGGCATCTGGTATGGCTGCATTTGCTGCTCATGCGGCAGATGATGTAAAGCTGAAAGCAACCAAAACAAACGTTGCTTTCTCAGACTTTACGCCGACTGAATACAGTACCAAAGGAAAGCCAAATATTATCGTACTGACCATGGATGATCTTGGTTATGGACAACTTCCTTTTGATAAGGGATCTTTTGACCCAAAAACAATGGAAAATCGTGAAGTTGTCGATACCTACAAAATAGGGATAGATAAAGCCATTGAAGCTGCGCAAAAATCAACGCCGACGCTCCTTTCATTAATGGATGAAGGCGTACGTTTTACTAACGGCTATGTGGCGCACGGTGTTTCCGGCCCGTCCCGCGCCGCAATAATGACCGGTCGAGCGCCCGCCCGCTTTGGTGTCTATTCCAATACTGATGCTCAGGATGGTATTCCGCTAACAGAAACTTTCTTGCCTGAATTATTCCAGAATCATGGTTATTACACTGCAGCAGTAGGTAAATGGCACTTGTCAAAAATCAGTAATGTGCCAGTGCCGGAAGATAAACAAACGCGTGACTATCATGACAACTTCACTACCTTTTCTGCGGAAGAATGGCAACCGCAAAACCGTGGCTTTGATTACTTTATGGGATTCCATGCTGCAGGAACGGCATATTACAACTCCCCTTCACTGTTCAAAAACCGTGAACGCGTCCCCGCAAAAGGTTATATCAGCGATCAGTTAACCGATGAGGCAATTGGCGTTGTTGATCGTGCCAAAACACTTGACCAGCCTTTTATGCTTTACCTGGCTTATAATGCTCCGCATCTGCCAAATGATAATCCTGCTCCGGAGCAATATCAGAAGCAATTTAATACCGGTAGTCAAACAGCAGATAATTACTACGCTTCCGTTTATTCTGTTGATCAGGGTGTAAAACGCATTCTCGAACAACTTAAGAAAAACGGACAGTATGACAATACAATTATTCTCTTTACCTCCGATAATGGTGCAGTTATCGATGGTCCTCTGCCGCTGAACGGGGCGCAAAAAGGCTATAAGAGTCAGACCTATCCTGGCGGTACTCACACCCCAATGTTTATGTGGTGGAAAGGAAAACTTCAACCCGGTAATTATGACAAGCTGATTTCCGCAATGGATTTCTACCCGACAGCTCTTGATGCAGCCGATATCAGCATTCCAAAAGACCTTAAGCTGGATGGCGTTTCCTTGCTGCCCTGGTTGCAAGATAAGAAACAAGGCGAGCCACATAAAAATCTGACCTGGATAACATCTTATTCTCACTGGTTTGATGAGGAAAATATTCCATTCTGGGATAATTACCACAAATTTGTCCGCCATCAGTCAGACGATTACCCGCATAACCCCAACACCGAGGACTTAAGCCAATTCTCTTATACGGTGAGAAATAACGATTATTCGCTTGTCTATACAGTAGAAAATAATCAGTTAGGTCTATACAAACTGACGGATCTACAGCAAAAAGATAACCTTGCCGCCGCCAATCCGCAGGTCGTTAAAGAGATGCAAGGCGTGGTAAGAGAGTTTATCGACAACAGCCAGCCACCGCTTAGCGAGGTAAATCAGGAGAAGTTTAACAATATCAAGAAAGCATTAAGCGAAGCGAAATAACTAAACCTTCATGCGGCGGATTTTTCCGCCGCCTTATTGAGCGAGATAGCGATGCACGTTACAGCCAAGCCCTCCAGTTTTCAATGTAATCTCAAATGTGATTACTGTTTTTACCTTGAAAAAGAGTCGCAGTTTACTCATGAAAAATGGATGGATGACAGCACTCTGAAAGAGTTCATCAAACAATATATCGCAGCGTCTGGCAATCAGGTCTATTTTACCTGGCAAGGCGGTGAACCCACTCTGGCTGGCCTGGATTTTTTCCGTAAAGTTATTCACTATCAACAACGCTATGCAGGCCAAAAACGAATTTTTAATGCATTACAAACAAATGGCATTTTATTGAATAATGAATGGTGTGCCTTTCTCAAAGAACATGAGTTTCTGGTTGGTATCTCGATCGATGGACCCCAAGAGCTACATGACCGCTACAGACGCAGTAATTCAGGTAACGGTACTTTTGCAAAAGTGATAGCAGCCATCGAGCGTCTGAAATCATATCAAATAGAGTTTAATACGTTAACCGTCATTAATAACATTAATGTCCATTACCCTCTTGAGGTTTATCATTTTTTAAAATCTATCGGCAGTAAACATATGCAATTTATCGAATTGCTCGAAACCGGGACGCCGAATATTGATTTCAGTGGTCATAGTGAGAACACATTCCGTATCATTGATTTTTCTGTGCCTCCCACGGCTTATGGCAAGTTTATGTCAACCATTTTTATGCGATGGGTTAAAAACGATGTGGGTGAAATTTTCATCCGTCAGTTTGAAAGCTTTGTCAGCCGTTTTTTGGGGAATGGGCATACCAGTTGTATTTTCCAGGAGTCCTGCAAGGATAATCTGGTTGTTGAAAGTAATGGAGACATTTACGAATGCGACCATTTTGTCTATCCACAGTACAAAATTGGAAACATTAATAAATCGGAACTCAAAACGATGAACAGTGTACAACTGACAGCGCAAAAAAAACGGATTTCAGCCAAATGTCAGCAATGTGCATATAAACCTATCTGCAATGGTGGTTGTCCTAAGCATCGTATTACTAAAGTAAACAATGAGACTGTTTCTTATTTTTGCGAAGGTTATAAAATCCTTTTTTCAACCATGGTACCTTATATGAACGCCATGGTGGAGTTAGCTAAGAACAGAGTACCGCTTTACCACATTATGGATGTTGCAAAACAAATGGAGAATAATTAATAACGCTCCCCCTTAGCTCCATTCTTAGCCTCCTTCTTATGACCTTAACAAGGCACCCGACATAAATTCCTGTCGGGTGTTTCGTCTTCATCATCTTCCTTTGCGAAAATATTGCCGTATCTAATAAAGGCGATTTAAGTTTCCCTGCGCAGCAAAAATCACTTATCGCGCTGGCTAATAAAGCAGTAAGCGGAAGCGGCGTTGGTGAACTCTCCTCTTCCAGCCTGAAACGCTGGAGTGCGGAAAACTCGGTAACCATGAGCAGTAAAGTCAGTGGCATGAATACGTTGCTCTCCGTTAGCGTGCGGACTAATAACCCTGAACCTGGTTTCCAGTTGATTAACCAGCGAATCACCCACAGCACGATTAACGACAATATTTGGGCATCGCTACAAAATGCTCAAATTCAGGCGTTGAAAACGCTCGACCAGCGTCCAGCGGAGAAATTCGCCCAGCAGATGTATGAGACGCGCTATGCCGATGACCGCACGAAATTACCGCAAGAAAATCAGATTGCACAGTTTACTGCCGCAGATGCGCTGGCTGCCGATCGCCAGTTGTTTTCATCTCCAGCGGATATCACGTTTGTCATTGTCGGTAATGTCGCAGAAGACAAACTCGTGGCGTTAATTACGCGTTACTTAGGATCTATCAAACACTCTGATTCGCCATTAGCCGCAGGTAAACCATTAACTCGCGCGACGGACAACGCATCGGTTACTGTAAAAGAACAAAATGAACCAGTGGCACAGGTTTCACAGTGGAAGCGTTATAATTCCCGGACACCTGTTAATCTGGCGACGCGTATGGCGCTTGATGCTTTTAACGTCGCACTGGCAAAAGATCTACGCATTAATATTCGTGAACAGGCATCTGGGGCATACAGCGTTTCTTCTCGCCTCTCGGTTGATCCTCAGGCCAAAGATATCAGTCATTTGCTGGCTTTTACTTGTCAACCAGAACGACATGATGAACTGTTAACGTTAGCGAATGAAGTGATGGTTAAGCGTCTGGCCAAAGGGATCAGTGAGCAAGAACTGAACGAATACCAGCAAAACGTTCAGCGCAGCCTCGATATCCAACAGCGTAGCGTTCAACAATTAGCGAACACCATTGTAAATAGTCTTATTCAATATGACGAGCCTGCAGCATGGATTGAGCAGGAGCAATTGTTGAAACAAATGACGGTAGAGAATGTTAACACTGCTGTTAAACAATATCTTTCTCATCCGGTGAATACCTATACCGGAGTATTATTGCCAAAATAATCACAGCCCCGTCAACACATCGTTGGCGGGGATTTTATCAATATTCGCTATTTTTATGTAATAATTTTATAAATGTGTTCAAAGTAAATAACCGTGTACTAATAATGATATTATAAGGTCTGATTTTTACGTGATAATTCAGGAGACGATAGAAAACACATAAAATAACAACATAAAACACCTTACCTCCACACAGAATTCTCTATTATGTTGTTTTTTAATAAAAATACATTATTCACGCAATATCTCGCGATAAATAACATTAGGATTTTGTTATTTAAAACCGAGTCCTTTGCACTTGCTTACTTTATCGATAAATCCTACTTTTTTAATGCGATCCAATCATTTTAAGGAGTTTAAAATGGATAAGAAGCAAGTAACGGATTTAAGGTCGGAACTACTCGATTCACGTTTTGGTGCGAAGTCTATTTCCACTATCGCAGAATCAAAACGTTTTCCGTTGCACGAAATGCGTGATGATGTCGCATTCCAGATTATCAATGATGAATTATATCTTGATGGCAACGCTCGTCAGAACCTGGCCA
>OFMG01001369.1_pt1 | contig 18992 bp, 9 predicted proteins | sample 1541751 | NCBI WGS metagenome assembly OFMG01 (sample SAMN04209232, study PRJEB22552) | human gut metagenome | biome: gut; material: feces | host: Homo sapiens | place: USA: Oklahoma
CCGCTTCCGCCTACTCCATTCTCCCCAGCATAGCTGGGGGATTAGGCTTTTCATTTATATTATCATTTGCGTTTTCTCTTAACTGTCACTACAGTTCCCAGACATCCTGCTGATACTGCAAGTGCCAGCACAAAAATAGCAATATTTGTATTATCTCCTGTTTTTGGTGAATTGGATACAGAAGCCGCATCAGAACCATGGGAACCAGGAGTGCTGACTCCCTGGTTTTCTGATGTTTCCGGAGTGTCTTTTTCCGGAGCTTTCTTATTTGTCAGATCCAGAGTATATTCAATCACAGGAGTACGGTCATTGACATATTCAAACTGAATCTTATGCTCGGTTTCATCAAGCTGATAGCCATCCAGTGTTTTTGTTTCTTTCAGGATATATGTGATTGCTTTTTTATACTGCCCATTCTTAAAAGTCGCAATCGGATAATTCTTTGATTCTGCATGGCCAGCACTGTCTGTTACCAGAGTTTCCAGAACTTTACCTTTGCTGTCACAAAGGGCAAATTCTACACCTTTCATTGGCTTCTTGGTATCTTTATCCGTTTTATTTAAGATTACCTTGCCCATTGCCTGTTCATCTTCCATTTTGGCTCCCTGAACATCTCCGGTGTCCTTAACCTCAAATGTCACTTTATTTGCCACAATATAGCCTTTCGGTGCTGTTTCCTCCAACAACGTATAAGTGCCGACTGAAAGTTTCTCTACATAATGGGGCTGATCACCAGATGTCCAGCTTTCCATAACTTCCTGGTTTTCATTAAGAATATACAGTTTAGCACCTTTGACCTCGCTGCTTCCATCTGTCATATCAACTTTACTGATCAGAATTTTTGTTGTATCATCCTGCATTTCTACTTTCTGTATATCTGCAGTATTTTCTACTACAAACGTAATGGATTCTGCAGTTGCATAACCATCAGCAGGAATTGTCTCTGTTAATGTATATTTCTTTCCAACTTCCAGTTCCTTAATGATGTGTGGTGTGCTTCCGGAAGTCCACTCATCCACAACGTTTCCCTCTGAATCGGATACTTTCAGTTTTGCACCTGGTAATTCTTCCCCGGTTGTAATATCTGATTTTGTGATTTCAAAAGTAGTTGGCTCATCTTCATAAGTGAACTCAAAGGATACTTCTGCAACCTCTTCTCCCGCATAAGCAAAATCAAATTCCTTGATTTCTTCTGTTGTCACAAATCCAGCAGGAGCCTGCACTTCTTTTACATAGTAGTTGCCATTGATTGGAAGATCTGCCGTAAATACAATCCTTCCATCCTGATCCGTAGCTTTCTGCTCGATCATGGTATCTGCTTTCAGGATTACTTCGCCTTCTGCATTTAAAATATCATTCTTTGTATAAAGTGCAAATACTCCGCCTTCCAGAACACGGTCTGTATTTTTTTCTTTCTTAACTACAGTTACTTTTGCTTTCTGGCGGTTATTCTGCCAGTCCTCATCATAAGTCACAACCGGAGTATTCTGATCACGATAAGTCAGATCAACCTCTCTGATTTCTCCATCCAGAACATATCCATCCGCCGTCTCTTTTTCCTTTACATAATATTTGCCTAAAGGAAGATCTTCTGATCTTGCATATCCAAGAGCATCTGTCGTAATTGTTGCTACCAATTCGTCCTTTTTATAATAATCACTGCTTTCCCCATCTGCAGCCTTGATATCCTCCGCTGCATAAATTTCAAAAGTAACATCTTTCAAAGAACCTGTAACATAGCCAAATGCTGCGTCCATGCCGCCTGCCAGCATATCTTTCCAGGTAACTTCCTTGACAAATTCACCTTTTTTATTGATGATGATTCGTCCAACCGGAACAGCATCCTTCATTTCTACTTTTTGAACATCTGCAGTATCAGAAACTGTAAATTTCACTTCCTCCGCCTGCAGATAACCATATGGTGCAAACTCTTCCCGAAGTGTGTAGGTTTTTCCCACATGGAGTCTTTTTATTACATGAGCTTTTCCTTTTACAGAAGTCCATTTTTCTACTTCTTTTCCGTCTGAATCCAAAACCGTCAGTGTTGCTCCGTCAAGTTCCACACCTGTTGTAATATCTGATTTCGTAAATTCAGTTGTTGTCGGCTCATTCTTAAAAACGGTTTCCAGTTTTACTGTTTTTACTTCCTGTCCCTGATATTTCGCAGTCACCTCAATCTGCTCATCTGAAGATACAAAACCATCTGGTGCTGCCAGTTCTTTTATATAATAAGTTCCAAATGGCAGATCCTGCTCAAAAACAGTTTTTCCATCTTCACCTGTTACCGCTTTTGTAAGCAGTTCGTCTGCTTTTACCAGTACCTTATCCCCTGCTTTTATATCCTCTTTTGCGTAAAGACCAAACTCTGCTCCAGAAAGCCCTTTCTCATTTTCAGCATCTTTTTTCACAACTGACACTTCTACTTTCTGGCGGTCATTTATAAACTCTGCACTCTGTGAGATCACTGGTGTATTCTGGTCTGCATAGACGAAAGAAATCTTCTGTTCTTCTTCATTTAATACAAATCCCTCCGGTGCAGTCTTTTCTACAACTTTGTATTCTCCTAGAGGCAGATTATCAAGCTCTGCTTTTCCGGATTCATCCGTTGTCAGTTCTGCAACTTTTGCACCCTTTGCATATTTCAGGATTCTTTTTCCTGTATCATCTTTCTGGAAATCTGCTGTATAGATATCCTCTGCAGCATATACTTCATATACTGCACCGGAAAGGTTTTGAACTTCATACCTAAAATCATTCTTATAGGTCGAAAGAACCTCTCCTTTTTTCTGTACAGTGAGTTTTCCTTTCACCGAATGGTCCTCATATACCACTTCAATGACCGCATCACCTGAAACCGGATCCGTCTGATACAGGGTATTGGTATCCACCTGTATTTCGACATAATTTTTGTTAATGGTATAACCGTCCGGTGCTGTTACCTCTTCGATTCTATAATGACCAATTTTTAAATTCTGAGGCAGTATCAGATATCCATCTATATCTGTGAAATATGAGGTATGTGTAACAGTTGTCGGGTATGTAGTTACCTGCTCTACATATTTTTCATGATCCATATCATAAATTTTAAACTCTGTTCCCGGAATTAGAACAGATTTTTTAGTCTCATCATCCTGTTTGATAATTTTCAGTTTTGCAGAAAATTCTTTATCCAAAAGAACTCTCCATGTCTGCGGCTCTGTTGGTTTATTCTCTGTAATCCGGACAATAAAATCATCTACAGGTTTGTAATTATGGGGTGTTGTAGTTTCTCTCACCAGATATGTTCCATATGGAATTGCAATGGATTTTACATAGCCTTTCTCATTTGTAAAAATTTCCGTTGCTCCATTTTCACCGATCACAACTGGCTCTGCAGAGGAAAAATCATAATTTCCATCCTCTTTTACCACCAAAGAAGATACCAGATATGCACTAAATCCAGCTCCGGATAGTAATGCAGCATCTGTGTCTCCATTATTGGCAGCTTTAATAAGTTCAAACGGCTGTTTCTTCACCGTTTCCAGTGAGGTACACTCTTTTTCTACAACCGCTGTCAGATCACCTTCATCACTGCATACAAGATCATATTCATGCTCGTCTGCCAGATATCCTACGGATGGGGTAATTTCCTTGATGTAATACTCTCCAAGATAAAGATTCTCTATCCTTGCTTTTCCTTCTTTATCGGTAGTTAGCGTACCAATCTGGCTTCCGGCTTTATAAATAACGCCTGTCTTTCCATCTGGATGGGTAATGTCGTTTCTTGCATAAAGTCCATACACCGCATTTTCCAGGGAAGCATCTCCCTGTGCCTTATTTTCTTTTGTCTCGGCATCTTTTTTATTCAAAAAGATTGCAGCACTGACCCTGTCATTCACAAAAGTATGACTGAAAGAAATTTTTGCCTGTTCATCATTGGTATAACTGAACTGGAAAGAATAAGTATCTTTCTCATTTCTGACATAACCAGCCGGAGCCTGGACTTCTTTTACATAATAAGAAAATCCCACTGGAAGATCTGCTTTAAATGCTGCTTTTCCATCAGTACCAGTAATTGCAGTCTCAATCAGAGCATCTTTTTTTACTGCTACTTTTCCATCCACAGTTTTCATATCCTGCGCTGCAAACAGAGCAAAATGCCCTCCGGATAGTGTATTTTCAGTATCTTTGTCTTTCTTTATCACCTGCACCACTGCTTTCTGACGGTCATTTGTAAAGGTAGTCTCTGAGAAAGCCGCTTCTGCAGTCTGCCCTGCATAAGAAATGGTTACTTTTTTTGTTTCTTTTGCATTATAAAAATTTTCCGGAGCCTGTGCTTCTGTTACATTATAGCTTCCAAGCGGAAGATTCTTTACCGTTACAGAACCGTTCTCACCTGTGATCAGATTTTTCGCTACTTCTGCGCCTTTTTTGTAAACTGTTTTTCCACCTGCTGTTACAATATCCTCGGCAGCATATACGTTATAAACGGCTCCTTTCTGACGGCGTTTCTCATACTGGAATGAAGTTCCATTTTCATCAGATACAGCTCCTACAAAAACTTCTCCCTCTTTATAAACGGTCAGATTTCCTTTCTGCTCTTTGTCCGTTACAGTCTGTTTGGTTGTACTGCCAACTACTAATTTCACTCCATACGAAGAAGCCTGGACAACATAACCTTCCGGTGCTGTGATTTCTTTTAAGTAAACAGTATCCTGTGTCTTGGTAAGAGTTACACGTGAAGAACCATTGCTGTCTGTTGGCGGCATCTTAACAATCAGCTTTGTGCAGGCGTTATCACTATATACTCCATACACGGCTCCGGCCAGATTTTTTCCAGTATCGCCATCTTTCTTTGTAATTTCAATAACTGCTTCTTCCGGCCAGTCAACTGTAATCTGCAGGTCAGAGGAATCTGTATAGTAGCCAAAACCAATGTCCTGTGAACTCTCCAATTTTAAGAGCATTGCATGGAAATCCAAAGGGAAATTAGATGTGATCGCATACTTTCCTTTCAGGCTACCCATATTGGCTGTTGTAGCTACAAGATGGAATTTCTCTCCACCCTTTACAGTGACATTTCCAGATGCCGTTTTTCCTGTGGTTTCATTAACAAGGCTTACTCCGTTCTCCAGATGAATGGTAATGGTAAATGCTTCATTTGCCTTCCAGGTAAAACTTTCTGTTTCCTTTCCCGTTGCATTAACGGAAAGTCCTGGAAGAAGTTTCATTGCTGTCGGATCAGGCATTTTAGCAAGAGCTGCTTTAATCTCTTTCAGCATATTTTTCGCTGTTGTAGAAAGCGCACCTCCAAATCCGGATTCGCCATCATACAAATAATCAACCAGATAATGCTGCATGGCTCTTGTCTCAGAACTGCATCCATATTTTTCCATGATGGATTTTATATTGTATCCATTGAATGTATGTCCCCATCCAGGACCGCCATATCCATAGAATAAGGCTTTTCTCAGATATTTATCATCACCGCCCTCATCCAGTTCAACCATATTTTTATATGTTGTCCCACTTGGAGGTGACTGCATGGAGTGCTGCATACAATACGCATTTACTGTATAAGTCTTTCCGTCTGCTTTGTAACGAACATATTTGTAGCTGTCATTTCCACCCTGTCCCATAACTGTATCAAACGGATGAAGCTGGCCATCTGAATAATAGTAATATTTATTTGCTTCAATATTTGTTGCATCATCCCATGGAGTATCGGTTGCAAGTAACATGATACCGTTTTCTGCCTGATCCATGGAAACACTTAGATCAATGTCATCTGCTGGCATTTCAAAACTGAATTTATCCGATTCTTCGTGATAAGTCACCTCTGAATACAATAAATCTTCTGTATTCTCTGTCTGGTTTGCCTGTACTTTTGTTGTTCCTACTGCAATTAAGCTGCCTTGCGGCATATCTCCGGAAAATACAACGGTTTCTCCTGGCTGATACTGTCCATCTTCATGGTTCAGCTCAATATGAAATTCTTCTCCACGAACAATATTTACCTGATAATTTCCATCTGCATCTTCTGTTTTCTCTGTTCCATCTGTAAAAGAGTCGTCTGTCACCTCTGGCATTTCTTCCGGATCTGTATCTGTAATTTCTTCAAATGTGCTGTCTGTATCCGGATTATCATCTATGGCAGGTTCTTCTGTTGAAACTTCCTCAGACGGGTTTTCCGGGATTGGTGTATCTATTGGCTCTTCCTCAACCGGAATTTCTGTCGGAGTTACTTCTTCATAGATTTCATCCTCTGACGGAATTTCTACATTTACCTCATCCTGCACAGGTTCTTCACTCTCTGCAGTGCCTATGGCTGGTTCCTCGCCTTCTGCTTCATTCTCATCTTCCTGGTTGCTTACAGATTCCTGATTCTCAGATTCAGCAACCTGCACCACCGCTTCCTTTACAATCAGCTTACGATTGATCTGATAAATTGGGTGGCCACTTACTGGCTCTACATAATAAACAGCTTTGTATGTATCTTCGTAATCTGTTGTAAAGTCCTGCTTTTCCTCATTTTTTGCCTCATGGAAAGTGATCTTCACCTTTTTTTCATCTGGTATTTCCAGTCCGGTAAAATCTTTCTCCACTTCAAAAATACTACCTGTTTCCAGTTCCAGATCTTTTGCTTTTACCACCTCATCTGCATCAAGTTCATTTTTTACCTCTTCGTATAACGGTGGCTCTTCTGGCACTGGCACTACATCTGCCGCATAGGACAGTATTGGAGATAGAATTGTAGATAACACTGTAAGCATTGCCAAGAATCCCGACAAAAATCTTCTCATATTTTTTTTATTCTTCATTCTTTTTTCCTTTCTTCCGTTCCGGGAAAATCAACTGAAACTTTGGATTTTCGGTTTCTGAAACCTCCATCTTTATAGTTGCTTCATACTTCCTTTTTGTTTTCTCTGATACCAGATCTTTGAAATGCACCTGCTTCTCACTCAGCAGCTTCCTGACAGTTGCTTCATCAAGTGTTTTTCCCTGACTCTCAAAAAATCGGTTATTTTTCCATAAAGTAAAACTGCAATCACTTCCTGAACAATAATAATTTCTCTTTCCCACATAAACCTTATTGCCGCATCTTGGGCATTTTCCAATTTCTTTCCGACCATCTGAAAATAGTTTCTGGTATTCTTCCACTGGCTGTCCATTATCACTTACCAATTTGGTAACCATTTTTTCAATTTCGAAGAGAAATTCTTCTACATTTTTCTGGCCTCTGGAAATCAGTGTCAGATCATTTTCCCATTCTGCTGTAAGTTTTGGTGATTTGATCATTTCCGGAAGAATCCTGATCAGATTTCTTCCATCTGCTGTAGGTAATATCTGCTTCTTTTTACGCTCAATAAAGCCTTTCTCAATCAGTTTTTCAATAATCGCTGCCCTGGTAGCCGGAGTTCCAAGCCCTTTTCTCTCTGCGTCTTCTATCGTATCCGAGCTTCCAGCGTGTTCCATGGCACTAAGGAGCGTATCCTCCGTATAATGTTTCGGCGGTGCTGTAAAATGTTCACTAAATTTTACAACAACACATTCAAATACCTGTCCTATTTTTATATCTGGAAAATCACTTTCCTCCTCTTCTGGCTTTTCTGCATTTTTCCCATATGATTTAAAGAACCGTTCTTCCACTTCTTTCCATCCATATTGGAGAACATTCTTTCCAGATGCAGTAAACAGTTCTCCATGACAGGAAATTTCAGTCTTAATACTCTCATATATGTATTCCTGTTCCGATGCACATAATAACTTTGATGCAATCAGCATGAGAATTTCCTTTTCTCCACCCGGAAGTGCTTTTAAATCCATGTTTGTAATTTCTACCGTTGGTATAATTGCATGATGATCTGATACCTTTTTACTGTTCAAAAGTCTCTTTATATCTGGTTCTGAACCCTTTATTGACATTTCAGGAAACATACTATTTACTGCCCCGACAACCAGAAGAGCATTTTCTTCCATATCATCTGTAAGATATTGGCTATCCGCCCTTGGATACGTCACCAGTTTCTTCTCATAAAGGCTTTGGGTATAGTCCAAGGTTTGCTGTGCCGTAAATCCAAGAAGACGATTTGCTTCCCTCTGTAATGTGGTCAGATCATATAATTTCGGCGGCTGTACCTTTTTCTTCTCTTTCTTTACTGAAAGAATCTGTGCAGTTTCATCCTTCATATCCTCCATCATCTGAACGGCAGCACTTTTCTCTTTTATCCGGTTGCTTACAGCATCCAATCCATCCATCAGAAGATGAACCAGATAATACTTCTCTTTCTGGAAGTTCTCGATGCTCTTTTCCCGTTCCACCAGCATTGCAAGTGTAGGTGTCTGCACCCGACCTACAATCAACCGATGGTGATACAGTACCGTAAACAGTCTGGTGGCATTAATTCCTACCAGCCAGTCTGCTTCACTTCGCGCCACTGCAGAATAATAAAGATCATCATATTCATGTCCATCTTTCAGCTGCTGAAATCCTTCCAGAATTGCTTTTTCCTCCATGGAAGAAATCCACAGTCTTTTAAAGGGAAGTTTACATTCTGCCTGGTTATATACCAGACGGAAAATCAACTCCCCTTCTCTTCCTGCATCTGTTGCACATATAACTTCTGTGATATCTGCTCTGTGAAGCAGTTCCTTTAAAACCCGAAACTGCCCTTTGGTACTTTCTTTAATCTGATATTTCCAATTCTCCGGAATCATGGGAAGTGTTTCATATTTCCATGCTTTCCAGTCATCCCGGTACTGATCCGCACTAGCCAGTTCAATCAAATGCCCAATACACCAGGAAACCAGATATTCTTTTCCTTCCAGGTAGCCATCTTTTACGTTTGTGGCATGAAGCACCTTCGCAATGTTTCTGGCTACGCTGGGTTTTTCCGCAATTACAAGCTGCAATTTTCAATCTCCTTTCTGCACCTGTCGCTGTAATTAAGTGAAACAAAGTTATTCCTCTGATTCTTCGTCTTCTACTTCACCTTCCATTTCATATTCTTCTAATTCTTCATCATCCTCACGAATTGTATCTTCCTCCTCATCGTCGTCCTCGTCCTCTTCATAATCAAAAGAAGTATTTCTTCCTTTCATAAATTTCCAATAATAGTAAGCACCACAAACTCCTGCCAGAACCAGCAGCATTAATAAAATCGTGCCAGAATTATTGCTTTTCTTCTCAGGTTCTTCCTTTTCTTCCGGTATGATCGTAACTTCTGGTTCCGGTATCTCTGTGATCTTCTCTGTTTCAAGTGGCAGTGCGGATTCTGCAATAGCCTGGTTCTGTGGAAGTGTGACCATGTTGGTATCCGTAAAGTTCAAAAGATCATTTTCGCCTACCTCTGTAAGAAGATAAACATTTTCATCCGTTTTATCCTTATCTACGATCAGATAAAAAACCTTATCACTTTTTGTCTTGATCGTATAAAATTCCTTTCCCCCTTTGTCCTGAACTGTTCCTGTTGTCATGCCGGAAGCAGAACTTTCTCCCTGCACCCGTCCGGTATCTGCTTCTGTATCCGTTTCATTTCCTGTGTTTTCTGGTTCTGTTGGTGCAGTAGCAGTCTCGTTCGTTGTCTGATGTTCCGTTACGGTTGCCGTAGCACTGGTGGGCTTACTTGCAGTTCCATCGGCTGGCAAAGAAGCTGCATTCTGCTCCGTTCCGGAAACCTCTGTATTCTCTTTTACTGCATCTGGATTTTCATAATAAGGGTTTCCTACTTTATAGATCTCTGACATATTTCCTGCTTTGTCTTTTGCCTGCAGGGTAAAGTATTCATAGGAAGTATCCGCTTTTTGCAAACGGACATTTAATGTATTATTCGTCAGTTCTGTGAATTCATTTCCATTGACATACAAAGCAGCAATTCCCGATTCCGCATCAACTCCCTGCACGATCAGTATCCCATTCTTCGCAGCCGCAATAATAGTTGGTTTGGTTTTATCAAAACACTCTATGTAACGATTCTGCTCATAAGTATTTCCATTCTGATCGGTAACTCTCACATAAACACTACAATTAGAAGAGATGGATACTTCCATATTTCCGGTTATGTCTGACCATCCTCCATTTTCTGAAAGTCTTGCTTCTACTTTTGCAATAGAAAAAGCACCTGTATTCTTTGTATCTTCCACTTGAATTTTTACAGTTGCCGTATCTGTCTGCCAGCCTTCGGGTTCTGTAAAGGTAATCCCTACTTCCGGTGTTTCCGTCATATCATTTCCTGCATCTTCCTGTGCCTGTTCCACCGGATCTGCAAGAATTTCAGCTTCTGATCCATCTGAAAAATCAACATCTTCCGGGCTGCTTTCTTCTGATGATTCCACTTCTACATTATCTGCCCATACAGTCAGACTTCCGGGCGAACTATAAAAGAAAGCTCCTGCTGGAAGTCCTGCTAACGTAGCTGCGGTTAAAAATACAGCTGCTCTTTTATGAAATTTCTTCATTTTCTGTCTGCTCCTTTTCTCTGGTTTCCAATATCTTTTTTTGTTCCTCCTTGCTGATATCAATCATCAACTGAAGTTCCTCTGCGGAAACTCCATTGCTTCGGATAATTTTCAGATACTCCATATCCTCTGCCTGTTTCTTCTGTTCTTCCAGATCCCTTGCTTTTTTCTGTAGCTTTTCAATCTTAACGTAGGTTCTTGCAAGTTCTTCTTTTATTCGTTCAATGTTCAAATACGCCCCTCCTTATGGCCTGCCAAAAGCATAAAAATGAGACTGCCAGTATGCAGAATTAATGGACGTATACTGAATTGGATTTCCACAATGGATCATCTGTCCATCTCCGGCATAAATTCCTACGTGGGTAACCGGCTCTCCCGCATCATACGTCCCAGTGAAAAAGATAATATCTCCTGGCCTTGCTTCTTCTGGTGATACAGGCATACAAATGTCATAAATTCCCTGTGCAGTAAGTCTTCCCATATTGCAGACACCCGAATTGGTAAACACATAGCTTACAAAACCAGAACAGTCAAAAGAAGTCTCCGGGCTGGAACCGCCCCATACATACGGCATACCAAGATATTTGTCTGCTTCCGCAAATAATCTCCGCACAGTCTCATCATCATAACTGCCTCCTCCAACATACAGCCCGCTATCTCCGGTACTGATATAAAAAACAGGATTATAATATTCCCCATCTTTGACCAGTTCCAAATATAACTGGCTTCCGGTTGCACTTCCTGTACTTCCCGTTGTACCAATTACAGTATCTGTTGTTACTTCCTGACCATTTGCTACCGAAATGCTCTGCAGATAAGCGTATTTAATCTGCACACCTTTTTTATCCTGCGTAACTACATAATTTCCAAAAGTTCCGCTATATCCTACATCTACAACAAAACCATTCATCGCTGACTTCACTTCTGTTCCCTGTCGTACATTAATCGTCACACCTCTGTGAAGTTGTGTCTGCCCGGTTCCATTGTTTACAGAATACCCATAATAGGTACTGATATAGGCATACCAGTTTAACTCAACCGGAGTTTTATATGTCTGTAAATTTCCTCTGTTGGAATAGACCTCTTCATAAATTTCCTGCTCATCCTCTTCCATTCTGGACAGAATAACACTTCTAAGCGGTTTTGCCTGAACAGAAACATTCAGTACATCTGCAGTTACTGTACGGGTAACTTCCACAGAGTTCTGATTGCCCTCTGCCAGAAAACATTCCCAGATCTGATGACCATGTGCCTCAGCTACTGCGTGATTATCATAATAAACATCAAACTGGACACCATACTGGGCAAAGTTTCCAGTATCTTCTACGGTGTACTCAATCCCATTCATCACTACTTTCGTCCCCATTGGAAGAAATGGGTTTGCAGCATCAACCGCAAGCGTATGATTAGCCTGTGGCATTGCCCCTGAAGCAGTAGGTCCTCCACTCCACACGCCACAGCAGATGGGACAATTACAGTATCCACTGGTCACAACATTTCCCAATGACTGCCCTACCTGTATTGTAGATGTTTCCTGCCGGGTTTCACTTTTTTCCTCTACGGTGATTCCGTACTGTAAAGAAAAAATTGTTTCCAGTTCTCCTTTTATCTCATCAAACTTAAAATCCCCATAACTGGCAGTCAGATAACTGATCAATGTATGAGGATCATGGCCGATTTCACCAATGTTATATCTGTATTCATCTTTTCCTGGATACCGGGCTTCCATCTGGTTTATTTTCTGTTGAAGACTGGCTTCCAACTGCGTATAATACAACTCTGCTTTTTCAATTTCGTCCGGATCCGCAATGTAACTGGAAGCGATTACCGTAGAAATTCCATTAGAAAACATAGCCGAACAGGAAGCAAATCCTGTCATTACGGAAAGAAGCAAAATCAATAACAACCCCATTGAGATCAGAGTAGTTACATTTCTTACAAATACTTCCTGTGCCTTTCTTGCAATTTTAGTAGCAAGATTTACTGACCGGATTGAGGTGTCTTTTGTTTCTTTTGCAATCTTCCCAGCCCGGTATGCCATCTGATACTCTCGCTTAATCCTTTGCTTCTGTATTAATTTTCTGATCAGCTTTTTCTGCATCTCTGGATGTTCTTCCAGATATTTCTGATATTGATACCTGGATGCACTCTTCCAGGCTCTTTTCTCTAAACGGTTTTCTTTATGTATCTGACTGCGGTTCTTCCGGATATTTCTACTGCTATGTTCCTGTAATATCCACTCACCTGAACGCACCAGCTTATGTGCTGCATCTACAGCACTGTTTTCCTCTTCGTCTTCGCCTGCTTTCTGATATACTGCATTTTTTAATGCTTTCTTTGGAACAGAAGACAAGGTTTTCTTTTTACCATCCGTTTTCCCTGTTTTTTTGTCGAAATATAAATGGTACTTTACCTTTGCTTTCTGTTCCTCATTTGTTTTCTTGGTATAAACAGAATCTTTCGGAATTTTGTTCTGCCTCTCAGCTTCCTGTTTTCTTGCAGCCTTATCCACTTCCTGATAAGTTTTTATTGTTTTTCGGCTATATTTCTGCTTTCCTTTTTTTCGGTTTGTAGAAACATCATTCTTCTCTGCCTGAAAATGTCCTCCATCTGTTTCAGCCGAAGTTTTCTTTTCTTTCTTCAGACTTCCATCTGTCTCCAGTTTTCCAAACTGCAGTCTCTGCTGTTTCTTTTTCTGTCGCTGATACTGGCTCCTGTGTTTTTCTTTGCGCTCACGTATTTCTACCGCTGAATCCACAGATACACCTGCAGGCTTGTCCCGGTATCTGTACCGTCCCTGTGTTTTTCGTTTTCCCGGAGGACTGTTTGCAGCCTCTTCTTTTTTGGCAGGATTTCCCTCCTGAACTTTTTCGGAAAATTGTTTCTTTTCAGCTTTTTTATGAGAGTTTTTCTTCTTTTCAGAAGTAATAAATGCCTGTTCTACATCCTTCTGTTTATAAGGCAACTCCTGATCGCTGTTTGTAACTTTTCTGGTCTCCTTTGTTGCAAGATTTTCCTCAACCAGACCATTTCTGGTCATACGGCTGACTTTCTTCTCTTTCGCCGTATATTTTTGTTTTCCCAATGTACCTCACCTCTGCTTTTTTGTCCGTTAAGTCTGAATCTCATCCGGTTTAGTACTCATCAAAGCATAGGTTCTGGTATCCTGCGGATATCTGTCTGCAAAAGGTATGATTACATTTCCGTAAAAAAGCAGCCCTTCTCCTGCATTACTGTTATTTACAAAAGAAATCTGATGCTTGGAAATATTCAATTTCTCCGCAAGGATCTTCTGATCCCCGCTGTGCTGATTTAACATCAGGATAAAATCACTGTTTCCCACAATACTTTCTACTGCCAGAGAGCCAAGAAAATCTGTTACATTCTGACTGATTCCTGTAATGATTCCACCCCACTTACGAAATCTCTTCCACATTTCAATAGAATAATTAGCAGTCTGTGGCTGGTTCAGCAAAAGGTGAAATTCATCCACATAATAACGGGTTGATTTCCTACGACTGCGGTTCTGTGATACTCTTGTCCAAACCATATGCTGGACAATCAACATCCCTGCTTTTCGTAGTGTGGTTCCAAGTTCCCGAATATCAAAGCATACCACTCTGTTCTGCGTATCGACATTACTTCGATGGTTAAATACATTCTGCGATCCTGTTACATACAACTGCAGACTGTTGGCAATGTTCTGTGCTGCTGGTTTATCTGGTGCATAAAAGTTCAGACGTTCATAGAAATCCTGCAAAGTCGGCATATTTTCCGGTTTTGGATCATTGTAAAGATATTTTTTATAAATGTCTTTTACACACAGGTCAATCATGGAAACCTCATCACCATTTAATTCTGCATTTTGAGGTTTCTTCATAATGACCTCGCAGAAAGATGTGATAAACTCTGCTTTATCAGCAATAATGGTATCAATATCCTCCACATCGCCATTAATCCTGTATTTCTCCGGATGATAAATAACATCCAGGTTCACTTCCATAGGATTGATGTAATCATTACTTTTTGCACTGATTTTAATAACTTCACCATTTAAGGCATTTACCAGCGGAAAATATTCTCCCTCCGGGTCACAGATAATAATGTCATCGTCTGTAATCAGGAAAACATTGAGAATTTCTCTTTTCGTTGCAAAACTCTTACCGGAACCAGGAGTACCCAAAATCAGGCCGTTAGGTGTTTTCAATCGTTTCCGATCCACCATAATGAGATTGTTTGACAGTGCATTTAAGCCATAGTAAAGAGCTTCACCGCCTTGGAAAAGTTCCTGTGTGGTAAACGGAACAAAGATTGCTGTAGAAGTCGTAGTCATAATTCTCTGTATTCCAGTCTGGTTCATTCCCAGTGGTAGTGATGCCACAAGTCCCTGTTCCTGCTGATATTGAAGTCTCCGTATATTGCAATTATATTTCTGGGCGATTCCTGCAGTCTGATACACAATATTGTCCAGTTTTCTCTTATTGTCCGCTGTATTCATCAGCAAAAAAGTAAGTTCAAAAAGTTTCTCATTCCTGGACTGGATTTCATTGAGCAATCCCTCCACATCCTCTCCGTATGTAGAAATGTCCGTTGGAATAATATCCATATCATATCCGCTTCTGACCGCTTTCTTCTGTTCTTCAATTTTCATTTTCTGAATATTTGACAGCGTACTTTTCAGGCTTTTAATAGCTGCCTTGGGATCAATTGGACGCAGGTGCATATTGATGATAAGATTCTCTTCCAGATCCAGCAGATCTGCCAGCAGTTTATCCGTAAGTTCTGGTGATGTAATCTGTAAATATGACACGCATCCAAAAGTCTGTCCCATCCGAAAATAGCTGTCATTGCGAAAATCAAATCCGGTAGGTGCAATAAAGTCTTTTGTCTGCAGACCTGTTTTTGCAACCATCCCATAATGGAAATGGAAAGATTCTTTTGTGTCCATATTCATCACATCATGCAGAATTTTCAGACGTTCTACCCCATTTAAAGGCTCTGCCATGGCTCCCATCACCTTAAAATTATTCAATACACTGGCTTCAATTCTCTCCAGCCTGGATTTTGCATTTCGCAGATTATCCGCCTTAATGGAAAATGTAATATATTTTGTTTTTACAAGCCCATTATTTCCTTTGGAAAGCTGCATTTTCAACATATCCGAATATTCTTTCCGAATATCATTGAAACAGTCATCCTGCTCTGGAATATCAATATTTTTTGCATACTCATCAAAATTCACCTGTTGATTAAGAAATGTAATTTGTACCTCAACAGAGCTGTCAAATGAATTCAGGAACTCACAATAGTTCTCAAAAATAGCCGCTTTATCATCATTCTGCGCTAACTGGTAATTTATATCGTAGAACTGCACCATCTTTGAATAATAGTTATCATCTGTCCTGCAGATACCATCCTTATATATTTCCTTATATGGAATCGTATCCTGCGCTGTAAAAGGTTTCCTCTTCTTCTGATTCTCCGCTTTTATCATCCGAAGTTCTTTCAGACGCTTTTTTTCTTCTTTCGTAAGTCCGGTTTTCTGTTTCTTATTTTTTTCGGTCTGCTTTTTTAAGGAAATGGAACGGATTTCTCGCTTCCCTGGCTTCTTTTGCCTTTTTCTCAAGCCATGCACCCTCTTTCTCTAATTTATCGTACTCTATAATCCGGTCATATAAGTTTTGGGAACGATAGACCCTGATTCCAGGTCTTAAAAATTTCTGCCGGATAATGTGAAGCAATATTTTCTCTGCTGGAAATCCATCCTTTTCATACATTGCAAAAAAGAAAAATGGCAGCATCACTATGATCATAAGCGTTGCTGCCACATCTGTTCCCAGTCCTGCTTTTGTCAGCAAATAGACCGGAACACCACAAATTCCTGCCAGAGAAAAACATATAATTTGTCTTTTAGTTAAATTCAGTGCTAATTTTGTCTTTATTTTTGAAAAATCTTTCGGCACTGGAACATATGCCATATTCTTGTTTCCTCCTAATGTGCATTGAAGATTGATTTTGCCAGGGAACTGGTCTTAAACAGGCTGAAACATAAAATAACTGTATATGCTGCAACTGACCAGATAGCTGTATGAAGATTATCCGCAACTGTAATAGCATTTACCAGAACTGCATAAATCGCAACACATACCATCATAAAAAATCCCTGGAATCCCAACGCTAATAATGCCTTCACATAATTATTTCCAATACTTCCCCATTCCCTGTTCGTAAATGTTGAAAACGGAATAGGTGCCACAGAGACATAAAGATATATTTCTATCATTCGTCCATATAAAATGACGGTAATCAGGACTGATATGATTTTTAGACATAAACTGACCAGCATCGTTTCCAGACCAAGCCCCAGTAATTCTCCGATTCCCATATCTTCAATCTGCGTTTCAAGAAGCGTTTTCAATGCTTCTGTAACATCAATAGATGCGGAACCGGTTATCATACCGCCAGCATTGGATACCACATGATTCGCTACATCAAAAATTGCCATCGCAATATCAAAAGTATGAGTAACCAGATATACCGCTACCCACATCTTAAAAATGTATTTGAAAAACATAAACGTATCCGTATCGTGCATATTGTTTTTTTCCATAATCATGGAAATCAGCTCATAACACAGTACAAATGTAATAATCATCCCCGCAATGGGGACAATGACATTATCCGACAGATTTTTTATCATGGAAAAAATGCCACTGTTCCAATTTTGGGGTGTTTTCCCAACCTCTGTAGCAATCGTTTCTACTTTGGTATTTACATCGGTGAACATGGTATCCAGGTTTGATGTGATCCAGCCTGTTAGCAGATCCTTTATGAACTCTGTTATTTTTTCGGTTATTCCACCCATTTATTTATCCAAACAAAGTTGCAAGCTGTGGAATCAGGTTTATTCCAATCAGTACGATGCCACCGCCCGCCATCAACTGTTTTATTCCTTGTGACTTTGCACCCGGATTGTCCGTTCCATATCCTTCCAGCAGATTGATCACTCCCCAGGCTGCAAATCCGGCTCCGATCGCACAAACCAATGTTTTTAAGGTCGTAATTGCCGTTGTAAAAAATGCCATAAGTGTACCTTTGGAAAACTTACATTTTCCAGTCCTTTCTTAGATTTTTTCCAGAAAGGGAAGAAAACACTATATAAACCCTGCCTTTTGTGCTACACTAAGCATAGGATTTTCTACTTGGAAAATTCTTCACACGTACAGTCGGTATATTCATTTTCGTCGATGGATACCGACTGTTCCTTTTTTCCAAATTATTCATGATTTCCTCCCATGATCCACTTCCCGACAATTTGTCGAGAAGTTACATCTGATACAGTTCCACTTCATCCTCTGGTTTCAGTATCAGATTAGTACTCAGATATTTTTCAATATCAAAGATATTCTTTTTGTCATAATCGGACAGATATTTGTAGTTTTTATGTTTGCAAATATCGTATTTATTTGAGAAAAATGGTCTGACACCTCTCACCTGCAGAATACATTTTCCTCCGTCCATGACTGCTATTTCATCCTGGCTCATCAACTCCTTTCCTATTTTCTGGTAGTTCATTCCATAAGACCGCTGACTGCCTCTCGTATCCGATGTGTTATAAAGATCTATGGTTTCTTTTCCCAGGATCTCCGCTATTTCCTTTAATGTCGTTTTTTCCTTTCCCCCCAGGAATAAGGTCGTATCACAGTTCCCTTCGATGGTATCGGCATTATCCTTATAAATTGCCTTAAGCTGAGACTTTGACTGCAAAATAATAGAAGCTGAGATTTCCCGGCTTCTAATCGTAGCAATCAATTTTTCAAATTTAGGAATTTGTCCGATGTTCGCAAACTCGTCCAGGAGACACCTCACATGAATTGGAAGTCTGCCTCCATATACATCATCAGCTCTGTCACAGAGCAGATTAAAAAGCTGTGTGTACATAATAGAAACAATAAAATTAAAGGTATCATCGGTATCTGAAATAATAACAAACAATGCAGTTTTCCTGTCACCAACCAGATCCAATTCCAGCTCGTCATAACTCATAAGCTCCCGCAGTTCCGCAATATCAAAGGGTGCGAGTCTTGCACCACAACTGATCAGAATAGATTTTGCTGTCTTACCAGAGACGAATTGTCAAGGACTTTTTAATCAAATTCACAAAAAAGGTGCCAGAAGCACCGTATGGCTCCTGACACCTCGTTTGATAGATTACATTTTTCCGTTCAGCAGGTCTTTGCAGAGATACGCATAGTCTGGCAGCTGGTTGATATATGGCTCCCAGCGCCGCTTGATTTCGGCCAATTCCAGCGGGTCGGCTGCTTCCAGTGCATGATCGTTGCCCGTCATATACAAAACATCCGTAGCAACATCGTCCAAACACCTGCCGCAGAGATCGGCGGCTGATTCTATCCTGATACCGGTATCCACATAAAGCGGATTTACGCCAATCGTCAGCCAGACATAGCCCACCTTGTCCGACCAGAGCAGTTCAAAATCGGGGCTTTGCCGCAGATGTTCCGCAAAGACTTCCTTTACTCGCTCAATTTCATGTT
>OFMG01001375.1_pt1 | contig 18944 bp, 15 predicted proteins | sample 1541751 | NCBI WGS metagenome assembly OFMG01 (sample SAMN04209232, study PRJEB22552) | human gut metagenome | biome: gut; material: feces | host: Homo sapiens | place: USA: Oklahoma
GGAGATTCCATGAAACTGATTGGAAATGAACGTCAGATCAAGAGTGCTTCTAATGTGTTTATGCAGCTTTTGGAGTTGTCCAAAAGGGGAAATGTCATCACGGAGCAGAATGTGAATTATGCATTGTCTTTAGCGGCGGAGGCGAAAGAATCTGCGATCGTCGAGATCGATAAGGACTGTATCTGTCATACAATCAACGGAAAACCGGTCAAGCCAAAGACGCTTGGACAGAAGAATTATGTGGATGCCATCCGCCAGAAGATGATTGTCTTCGGAATGGGACCGGCAGGTACCGGTAAAACATACCTTGCAATGGCAATGGCGATCACAGCGTTCAAAAATGAGGAGGTCGGAAGGATCATTCTGACCAGACCGGCGATCGAGGCAGGCGAGAAACTTGGATTTCTGCCGGGAGACTTACAGAGCAAGGTCGATCCGTATCTGCGCCCGTTATATGATGCGCTTTATCAGATCATGGGAGCTGAGAGTTTCCAGAAGAATATGGAAAAAGGATTGATCGAGGTTGCCCCTCTTGCCTACATGAGAGGCCGAACTTTAGATAATGCGTTTATTATTTTAGACGAGGCACAGAACACAACACCTGCCCAGATGAAGATGTTTTTAACCCGCATCGGATTTGGTTCTAAAGCAGTCATCACAGGTGATGCAACGCAGAAAGATCTCTCACCCGGAACAACTTCAGGTCTGGATGTTGCACTGAAAGTGTTAAAAAAGGTAGATGAGATTGGTATCTGTGAACTGACCAGCCAGGACGTTGTGCGCCACCCGGTCGTACAGAAAATTGTAAAAGCATACGAAGATTATGAAAATCGCAATAAAAAGAAACCGGCAGAGCAGAAGAAAAAGTGGGAGAAACGATAGATGAAGGAACAGTTTGTGGCAAAGAGGATCGTGAATATAGGATTGATTTTTCTTGTTGCAATTGGGTTTTCTGTCATTGCCGGCAGGATGAGCGGGATGTATTTAGACCAGCTTCTTGGAATTGGAGCATTGACGGTTCTGTTTATGGTTTTGTTTGCGTTTCTTTTGATTTATGAGAGAAACCGGAAAAGAATATCGCATAATCGCGAGACGGATTATGGTAAGATTTTTAAGGGATTTTTGCTGACTGCAATTCTTGCAGTGATCTTTCTTTTCCTGCCAGAGTTTACAAGTCCGGTCATGATCCTGCCAATCTTAATGTCGGCGGTCGGAACGTATGAGCTTGCTGTGTGCAGTTCCTTTTTCTTTTGTACCGTATTGGAGATGGCAAAGGGCTGTCAGTCCTATGAGATCCTGTGCTGCACGATGCTGCTTCTGGCAGGATTTATGATCACACATATGCTGGAAGATACCCGGAATAAAATGTGGTATCTGATCCTTATCTTTGCAGTGGCTGTTTTGATCCCGGTACTTTTTTCGTACTTTTTTTATCAGGAACCGCATTATGATATTCTGGGCAAAGCCGCAATTGGGGCTGCTGTGACGGATCTTGTAGCTGCGTTTGTTTATCCGTTTCTCACAAAGCAGAAAGAGGCTGAGATTGATAATTTCTTAACAGATATCACAGAAGAGGATTATGGTCTTTTGCGTGAACTGAAGAAGTTTTCGAGGCAGGAATACAGACATGCCCTTCGTGTGTCGGGAATCGCCGAAAAATGTGCATATATTGTAGGGGCAGATGCTGCTGTCTGTAAAGCGGCTGGTCTTTATTATCGTATTGGGATTTTAGATGGCGATCCTATGGTGGAAAACGGGGTTGCAAGAGCGCAGGATCATTGCTTTCCGGAAAAGGTGACGGAAATCCTCTCTGAGTATTATGGAATCGAAAAGATGCCGTCCACCATTGAATCTGCGATCGTACAGATTGTAGACGGGATGATCAAGAAGTTGGAAGCACTTGAGAAGACAAGCAAAATCGCCGGTGGCTGGAACAAGGAAATGGTGATCTATCAGACCTTGAATGAGTTCTCTGCCCAGGGACTTTACGACCAGTCTGGACTTAGTATGAATATGTTTTTAAAAATCAGAGAATATCTGGTAAAAGAGGAGGCTTTACTGTTATGACATTGAACTTTGAAGCGGAAGTAAACGTACCATTTGATTTTGATGTGGAAGCTTTAGCAGGGGAAGTGATCAACTTTACTTTGGAACACGAAGATTTCCCATATGAACCTGAGGTAAATCTCACATTAGTAGACAATGAGGGGATCCATGCCATTAACAAAGAATTTCGTGAGATTGACCGTCCTACGGATGTGCTATCGTTTCCAATGCTTTCCTATGAAAGCGCAGGAGATTTTTCAAAACTAGAAGATGATTATGATGATAATTTTAACCCGGATACCGGAGAGATCATGCTTGGAGACATTGTGATCTCAGTGGATAAGGTTTTAGAACAGGCAGAGAGTTACGGACATACCATAAAAAGAGAGTATGCATTTCTGATCGTACATAGCATGTTACACCTGTTTGGCTATGACCACATGACACCGGAGGAAGCTGCGGTGATGGAAGCAAAACAAAAACAGATTCTTGATGAGATGAACATCACAAGATAAAGAAATTTTGAGGAATAATATGAGTAATAAAAAGAGTAGCACCAGTTTTTTAGTGCAGGGTTCCATTCTTGCAATGGCATCGATCATCAGCAGGATCATCGGTCTTGTATACCGTATCCCGCTGACTGCTATCATCGGAAATAAAGGAAATGACTATTATGGCTGTGCCTTTGAGATTTATAATATATTGCTGATCATTTCTTCCTACAGTCTGCCGCTTGCAGTATCAAAGCTTGTGTCCGCAGATATGTCGCTTGGGAGAAAGAAGAATGTATACCGTATTTTGAAATGTGCGCTGATCTTCGGACTGGTGTCCGGTACGATCGCCGCATTGATCCTATTCTTTGGGGCTGAGTTTATCACAGGAACGATCATGAAGACGCCTTACAGTATTTTTGCAGTGAAGGTGCTTGTGCCAACACTGATCGTAGTTGCAGTACTCGGCGTTATGAGAGGATTTTTTCAGGGACTCGGAACGATGATGCCAAGCGCAGTCTCGCAGATCTTAGAGCAGATCGCAAATGCGATCGTGAGTGTGTGGGCAGCCTATGTGCTTTATAACTACGGAATCAAAGTGGGTGCGGTGCTTGGAAATGCAGAAAACTATGCCGCTGCCTACGGTGCTGCAGGAGGAACGCTTGGTACGGGAACCGGGGCTGTGGTAGGACTTCTGTTCGCAGCCTTTGTTCTGCTCGCATATTTAAGTGTGTTTAAGCGTCAGATGAAGCGGGAACGCCGGGCAAAGGTTGACAGCTATTCGTATATTTTTAAAATTTTATTTATCACCATCATACCGGTTCTGATGAGTACTACAATCTACAATTGTAATGCAATTTTAGACCAGGCAATTTTTAAAAACATTGCAAACTTACAGGGATACCCTGCAAATGATATCAGTGAGTGGAATGGTATTTATACCGGTAAATATAAGACATTGATCAATGTGCCAATCTCGATCGCATCTGCCCTGGCAGCATCTTCCGTGCCTGCGTTGACCGCGGCTTACACAAATGGTAAGAAAGAGGCAGTCCGCTCACAGATCAACACAGCAATCCGTTTTATCATGGTGGTTGCGTTCCCTTGTGCAGTGGGAATGGGTGTTCTTGCATCTCCGATTTTACAGCTTTTGTTCCGTGATTCCTCGGAACTTGCAGCGAGTATGTTGCAGCTTGGTGCTGTTTCTATTGTATTTTTCTCGCTGTCGACGCTCTCAAATGGTTTGTTACAGGGAATTAACCGTATGCGGGAACCTGTAAAAAATGCATTGATCGCGCTGGTGCTTCATATCGGATTACTCGTTGTACTCATGTATGTCTTTAAATTAAATATTTACGCAGTTGTTTACGCAAATGCATTTTTTGGTCTGTTAATGTGTGTATTAAATGCACACTCCGTGAAAAAATACAGCGGCTACCGGCAGGAGATCAGACGTACCTTTGTGATACCGGGCATTTCTGCGCTCATTATGGGTGTTGCAGTTTATCTGTCGTATCAGCTTGCATTATATCTCTTTCGTGTGAATGCGATCGCAACCGTATTCAGTATTTTGATCGGTGTGATCGTCTATGCAGTGGTTCTTTTGCTGCTGAAAGGTCTGAAAGAAGAGGAGATTTTAAAATTTCCGAAAGGTGCTGCGCTTGTAAGGCTGGCAAGAAAAATGCATCTGCTGCGATAAATAGTAAAACGAATTTACTGGCATGAAAATTTTTCGTTTAAGAATGTAAAAAATGGCAAATACTTATCAGGGGTGATGAAATTGAAAAAAATGATAAGTGTTTGCCTTTTATTTGTATTGCTTTTGGCCGGTTCTTTATGGATAGACCAGACAATGCTTTCTTCTGAGAAACCAAAGCCGGAAGAGGTGGCACAAGAAATGGTTACTGATACGGAAAAAATGACAGAGAGCATGTCACATCTCTCTTATACAAAATATTATGTCCATGCTTCAGAAGGCTATGTGGTCATCTGTCAGGCGGATCATGAGACGGTTTACTGTGAGACTTCTATCCGGGTGGAACATCTCCCGGAGGAACTTCAAAGCGGTCTAAAAGAGGGAATTGCACTTTGTTCGGATGAGGAATTATATGAATTTCTTGAGAATTATTCATCATAATTTCTTGCGAATTATTCGCCGTAATGATTTGATTGTTACTTTTACTTATGGTAATATAAAAAAGGTTTTCAATAACTCTGAACCATGGGGATCAGAAACGTTAAAGGTTTACAATTACCCGGATAAATACAATGTGAGGAATCATGAATATAAATGAGAAAAAAAGCTTTGATGTCATTGTGATCGGCGGTGGCGCTGCAGGAATGATGGCTGCCATCACGGCTGCGTCCAATGGGGCGGATACGATGATCTTAGAGCATAAAGACCGTGTGGGGAAGAAAATCTTATCCACCGGAAATGGAAAATGTAATTATACGAACGAATTGCAGGGTGTCACGTATTATCGCGGAGATGACCCTGCATTTGTGCTGCCGGTTATGGAACAATTTGGTTTTGACGAGACAGTTTCTTTTTTTGAAAAACTTGGTATTTATCCAAAAAGCAGGAATGGTTACTATTATCCGGCGAGCGAGCAGGCGGCATCTGTATTAGATGTGCTCCGGATGGAATTGACATTCCGCCATGTCTCTGTGGTAACCGAGTGTGAACTTCGCAATATTTTAGAGAAAAAAAACGGTTTTCTGTTAGAGACTGACAAAGGAAGATTTTCTGGAAAAAAAATTATTTTTGCCACAGGATTATTGGCTGCACCAAAAACGGGAAGTGATGGAAGCGCAATTCCTCTGATCAAGGCATTTGGACATCGTTTTTCGGATGTTGTTCCGGCATTAGTTGCCTTGCAGTGCAGAGAATCCTTTTTCAAACAGCTTGCAGGAATCCGCACAGAGGCAGAAGTGTCACTTTTCATAGATGGAGAGAGCATCGCCTCAGAGCGCGGTGAACTTCAGTTAACGGATTATGGAATTTCCGGAATTCCGATATTTCAGGTCAGCCGTTTTGCCACAAAAGCGTTAAAGAGAAAGCAGACGGTCACAGCACAGATTGATTTTCTGCCAAAGCTGAGTGAACAGGAGACAGTACAATTGTTCGAAAGTCGCTTTCGAGAATATGCGCATGGCAAGACTGCGGACGAGGCAATGGTCGGGCTGCTGAACCATAAATTGAGCGATGTGCTGTTAAAGGAAGCGCACATTTCGCTGAAAAAGCCGGCAGAGGAGATCACAAAAAAGGAATTGCTGCAGCTTGTAAAACAGTGTAAGCACATGGAAGTCTGTGTGGCAGGAAGCAAGTCTTTTGAACAGGCTCAGGTCTGTGCAGGCGGGGTACATACAGATGAGATCAATCCCCGGACGATGGAGTCAAAACTTGTTCCAAACGTTTATTTTGCGGGGGAAGTGGTTGACATTGACGGTATGTGCGGCGGCTACAATTTACAGTGGGCATGGTCGAGCGGCTATGTGGCAGGCATACATGCGGCAGGATCATACAGAACACATTTCTGTGTCAGGTGCACGGAAAAATGACCGGGGAATGAAATTACAAAAATGCAGGAAAATCAGGAAAAAAGAATGATACGAGTTAGTCAGTTAAAACTGCCCGTAGAACATAGTGAGGAGCAGTTCTATCAGAAAATTGAAAAAAGTTTAAAAATAAAAAGAGATCAGATCAAAAAGTTACAGATTGTAAAAAAATCAATCGACGCAAGGAAGAAACCGGAGGTTTCCATTGTCTATTCCGTAGATGTATGGGTGGATAAGGAAGAGAAGATTTTAAAACACTCTGGAAATAAGAATGCAGTCTGCGTCAAAGAGAAAAAATATAAAGTGCCGGAACATGGCACAGAGCGTTTCAACCACCGGCCGGTGGTGATCGGAGCCGGTCCTGCAGGACTTTTCTGTGCGTATCTGCTTGCAAGGGAAGGATACAGACCTCTCGTATTCGAACGCGGAAAAAAAGTCGGGGAGCGGACAGAAGATGTTTTACACTTCTGGAAAACAGGCGTACTGAATCCGGCATCCAACGTGCAGTTTGGCGAAGGCGGTGCAGGAACGTTTTCAGACGGAAAATTGAATACTCTGGTGAAAGATCCTCTTGGGCGCAACCGGTTCGTATTAGATACGTTTGTCTCCTTTGGAGCACCGGAGAAAATCACCTATGAGAACAAGCCGCATATTGGAACGGATATTTTATCGAAAGTGATTGCGGCAATGCGCGAAGAGATCTTTCATCTGGGTGGCACATTCGAGTTTGAGAGCTGTGTAACAGATATTCGGGTGGCGGACCAGAAGATCAAAGCCGTTGAAATCAATCACAATACCTGGATGGAAACGGAAGTCTGTGTGCTCGCACTTGGGCATAGCGCGCGCGATACGTTTGAGATGCTTCATAAGACCGGGCTTTTTATGGAGCCAAAGGCCTTTGCAGTCGGTTTTCGTGTGGAGCACCCACAGAGGGACATCAACCGCAGCCAGTATGGAGAAAAATATGCAGAACTGCTTGAGGCAGCACCTTATAAAGTGACCGCAAACCTTGCAAATGGAAGGGGTGTTTACTCCTTCTGTATGTGTCCGGGTGGCTATGTTGTGAATGCCTCCTCGGAGGAAAAACGTCTTGCGGTCAACGGAATGAGTTATTCCGACCGTGGAAGCAAGAATGCAAACAGTGCGATCATCGTCTCTGTGACACCGGACGATTTTGACGGAACGGACGCACTTTCCGGTGTAGAATTCCAGCGCAGACTCGAAGAAAAAGCGTTTGCACTTGGAAACGGGAAAATCCCGCAGCAGCTTTTCGGCGATTACTGTGAAAATAAAAAAAGTACAGCATATGGAACCTTTTCTTCGGAGACAAGAGGCGAAACTGCTTTTGCAAATTTAAGAGGCCTGTTTTCAGATGAGATGGAGCAGTCTTTTATCGAGGGAATGCATTCCTTTGCAAAACATATTCCGGAATTTGACCGGAACGATGCGATCCTGTCCGGCGTGGAGAGCCGGACATCCTCACCGGTACGAATCCGCAGGGATGAGGCGTTTGAGGCAAATATCAGAGGCATTTATCCATGCGGAGAGGGAGCCGGATATGCCGGAGGGATCACTTCTGCGGCAATGGACGGCATGAAGGTGGCAGAGGCGGTCATTCGAAAATATCAGCCTTTCCAATAAGGGGATCGCAGTCAGAAGAATCAGATAATTGCGCATGATAAACAGGCGCAATGGAAGGAAGTAACATAAGTGGCAGAATTTACACCAATGATGCAGCATTATCTGCAGACCAAAGAAGAATATAAAGATTGTATTTTATTTTACCGTCTCGGTGATTTTTATGAGATGTTTTTTGATGATGCCGTGTTAGTGTCAAAAGAGTTGGAGCTGACATTAACCGGAAAAAGCTGCGGTATGGAGGAACGTGCGCCGATGTGCGGTATCCCATATCATGCGGTGGAAGGATATTTAAACCGTCTGGTAGCCAATGGACATAAAGTGGCGATCTGTGAGCAGGTGGAAGATCCAAAGCTTGCAAAAGGAATTGTAAAAAGAGAGGTCATCCGTGTTGTAACGCCTGGAACGAATATGGATATCCAGGCTCTGGATGAATCAAAAAACAATTACATTATGTGCATTGTCTATCTGGCAGATAAATATGGGATTTCCCTTGCGGATGTTTCCACCGGCGACTATTATGTCACGGAAGTGGACTCCGAGCGGAAGCTGATCGATGAGATCAATAAATTCGCACCTTCCGAGATTGTCTGCAATGAGAGCTTTTATATGAGTGGCGTGGATCTGGAAGACATGCGTCATCGTCTCGGAATTACCATTTATTCTCTGGATGCATGGTACTTCAGCGATGAGACGGCGGAGACAACCTTAAAAGGACATTTTCATGTCAACAGTCTGGAGGGGCTTGGCTTAAACGATTATGCATATGGAACGATCGCAGCAGGGGCATTGTTAAAATATCTCTATGAGACACAGAAAAACAATCTGGATCATATTTCTGCCATCCATCCATATTCTACCGGCAAATTTATGATCATTGACAGTTCCACAAGACGAAATCTGGAACTGGTAGAGACAATGCGTGAAAAACAGAAACGTGGTTCGCTGCTCTGGGTATTGGACAAGACCAAAACTGCCATGGGCGCAAGGCTTCTTCGTTCTTATGTCGAACAGCCGCTGATCGATAAGGCAGAGATAGAAAAAAGACAGGATGCGATCGCAGACATCAACAGACATATGATCACCAGGGAGGAACTGCGTGAGTACTTAAATCCAATCTACGATCTTGAGCGTCTCATCACCCGTGTGACTTATATGTCCGCAAATCCGAGGGACCTGATCGCATTTAAGAATTCAATCGGAATGCTTCCGCCGATCAAAACATTGCTGGAAGATTTTGATACGGAACTTTTAAAAGAAATTCAGACGGATATGGATTCGTTAGAAGAACTTTATCAGTTAATTGATGCATCGATCATGGAAGAACCTCCGATTTCTGTGCGCGAGGGAGGTCTTATCAAAGACGGTTATAACGAAAATGTAGACAAGTACCGTCACGCAAAGACCGAAGGAAAAACAGGGCTTGCAGAGTTAGAGGCAAAAGAGCGTGAAAAGACCGGTATTAAAAACCTCAAAATTAAGTTTAACAAAGTATTCGGATATTATCTGGAAGTGACAAATTCCTATCGGGATCTTGTGCCGGATTACTTTACGAGAAAGCAGACACTCGCGAATGCAGAACGTTATATCACACCGGAGTTAAAAGAGCTCGAGGATATGATCTTAGGAGCAGAGGACAAGCTGATCAATTTGGAATACGATCTGTTCTGTGAAGTGCGCAACAGGATTGCAGCGGAAGTGGTCCGCATCCAGAAAACAGCAAAAGCGGTAGCAAAGCTTGATACTTTCGTTTCTCTTGCCGTGGTGGCAGACCAGAATAATTACTGCCGCCCGAAAATTAACGAAAATGGTGTGATCGACATCAAAGACGGCAGACATCCGGTTGTTGAAAAGATGATGAACAACGATATGTTTATCGCAAATGATACATATTTAGACAACGGCAACAACCGCATTTCCATCATCACAGGACCGAACATGGCAGGTAAGTCCACTTACATGCGTCAGACGGCGATCATAGTGCTGATGGCACAGATCGGAAGCTTTGTTCCGGCATCTTCTGCAAAAATCGGAATTGTTGACCGTATTTTTACAAGGGTTGGAGCGTCTGATGATCTTGCAAGCGGACAGAGTACGTTTATGGTAGAGATGAATGAAGTTGCAAACATCCTGCGAAACGCCACCAGCAACTCGCTGCTCGTCTTAGATGAGATTGGACGGGGCACAAGCACATTTGATGGCCTGAGTATCGCATGGGCGGTAGTTGAGCACATCAGCAATCCGAAGCTGCTCGGAGCCAAAACACTGTTTGCGACACATTATCATGAACTGACCGAGTTAGAGGGCAAGCTTCACAATGTGAACAATTACTGTATCGCGGTCAAAGAAAAGGGCGATGATATCGTGTTCTTACGCAAAATCGTCCGGGGCGGCGCCGACAAGAGTTATGGTATCCAGGTGGCAAAACTGGCAGGTGTGCCGGATTCCGTCATTGAGCGTGCAAAACAGATCGTGGAAGAATTAAGTGCGAATGACATCACCGCTGTCACAAAAAATCTGGCCGTCGAGACCGGAACGAAAAAGAAAAAAGAAAAATTAGACGAGGTCGATCTCGCACAGATGTCCTTATTTGACACGGTAAAAGATGATGATATTTTAGAGGAATTGAAGAATGTCGATCTGAGCAATATGACGCCAATCGATGCTTTGAATAAATTATACGAATTGCAGAATAAGATCAAAAACCGCTGGTAAAGAGCAGTTTTTTGATGGAAAGAAAGGGAGTGTCTGAAAATGCCGGAAATCATGTTACTGAATCAGGAGACAATCGATAAAATCGCAGCGGGCGAAGTGGTAGAGCGTCCTTCTTCTGTTGTAAAGGAATTAGTTGAAAATGCGATTGACGCGAAAGCGACTGCAGTGACCGTCGAAATCAAAGAAGGCGGTATCTCTTTTATCCGTATTACAGACAATGGGTGCGGCATCGAGAAGAAGCAGGTTCCGATTGCTTTTCTGCGCCATTCTACAAGTAAAATCCGAAGTGTGGAAGATCTGCTCAGTATTCATTCCCTTGGCTTCCGCGGTGAGGCACTTTCAAGTATAGCAGCAGTTGCGCAGGTCGAGCTGATCACAAAGACTTACGAGGAACTGACAGGAACCAGATATGTGATCGAAGGTTCCAAAGAAGTTGAAAACGAGGAGATCGGGGCGCCGGAAGGAACGACTTTTATCGTAAGGAACCTTTTTTACAATGTTCCTGCCAGAAGAAAATTCCTAAAGACCGCCCAGACAGAGGCTGGATATATCAGTGATCTGATGGAGCGCATGGCCTTGTCCCACCCGGATGTCTCCTTTAAATTTATTAACAATGGTCAGACAAAACTACACACATCAGGAAATGGAAATGAAAAAGACCTCATTTACCATATTTATGGAAGAGATATTACGGCCGCGGTTCTGAAAGTAGAACATGAGACCGAACTGTTTAAGCTTCGTGGTTTTATTGGAAAACCAATAATTTCCAGAGGAAACCGTAACTATGAGAATTATTTTATCAACGGCCGCTACATCAAAAGTGCACTGATCGCCAAATCCATTGAGGAGGCATACAAAGGTTTTATGATGCAGCACCAGTATCCGTTCTGTGTGCTTTACTTTGAGATGAACTCGGAACTTTTAGATGTCAATGTACATCCGACTAAGATGGAATTGCGGTTCAGTCAGAATGAGGAAATTTATCGTTCTTTATTTGAGATTATCCGAAATACAATCTCTCATCGGGATTTTATCCCGGAAGTTCCGGTGACAGAAGAAAAGAAAGAAATGATTCCACCAGTTCCAAAACATACACCGGAGCCTTTCGAGATCAGGCGGCGCGGTCAGGATGCTTTCTTTGAAAAAATGAAACAGACCAGTGCAAGTCCATTGACTGTGCAGGAAGAAAATTTATTTGCAAAGCCGCTTGCAGCAGAAGCGGAAACAAATACTTCCAAAGAGCCAATAGCAGAGATAAATTCTGAACAACCTACATTAGAAAATAATTTTAAAGAAATCGTATCAGAAATACATGACATAGAATCTACACCGCAGGAAACCGCTCCAATCTATGAGCAGCAGAATTTAGAACAGCTTGACTCTCATTTTCTGACGAAAGATGCAAGAAAAAAACATAAAATCATCGGTCAGTTATTCGATACCTACTGGCTGATTGAATACGAGGATAAACTCTTTATCATCGACCAGCATGCCGCACATGAAAAAGTACTTTACGAGCGCACGATGAAAAAGATTTCAGAGAAAACATTTACATCGCAGACAATCAGTCCGCCAATCATCCTGACATTGAATCAGGATGAGGTGCAGGCACTGGAAACTTATGAAGCGCAGCTCTCGATGTTTGGATATGAAATTGAACCTTTTGGTGGGAAAGAATATGCAATTACTGCAATTCCGGCAGATTTTACAGATATCGACATGAAAACCATGTTTATTGAAATGCTGGATGATTTTGCCAATATTTCCGGCAAAGACGCACCGAATCTGATTATGGAAAAAGTGGCGTCTATGTCCTGTAAAGCTGCAGTCAAAGGAAACAATCATCTTTCCAGACCGGAGATTGAAGCGCTGATTGATGAGCTTTTAGAGTTGGATAATCCATACAATTGTCCTCATGGAAGACCAACGATCATTTCCATGACAAAATATGAAATCGAAAAGAAATTCAGGAGAATCGTATAAAAATTATGACAGAAAAAAGACCGATGGTCATTTTGACCGGACCGACAGCCGTTGGAAAAACAGCCTTGTCCATCGAGCTTGCAAAAAAAATCAACGGATCGATCATCTCCGCAGACTCCATGCAGGTATACCGGCATATGGATATCGGCTCTGCAAAGGTGATGCCGGAGGAGATGAATGGTGTCAAACATTACCTGATCGATGAATTTGAACCGGATGAAGAGTTTCATGTGGTAAAATTCGTGGAGCGTGCGAAAGAGCATTTGGAGGAAATCTATGCAGAGGAAAAAATCCCGATCATTGCAGGCGGCACAGGATTTTATATTCAGGCACTTCTCTATGATATTGACTTTACAGAGCAGGAGTGTGATGAGGCATACCGGGCAGAATTAGAACAGCTTGCGGCAGAAAAAGGTGCACACTATCTGCACAACATGCTGTGTGAAGTCGATCCGGCGTCCGCAGATGCCATTCATGCCAATAATATCAAGCGCGTGATCCGTGCATTGGAATTTTATCATCTTTCCGGTAAGCGGATTTCAGAACACAATGAAAAAGAGCGGGAGAAAACATCCCCTTATCATTTTGCATATTTTGTGCTCACTGATGAGAGATCACATCTTTATGCGAATATTGACAAACGGGTTGATCTTATGATAGAACAGGGACTTGTGGATGAAGTGCAGAAATTAAAAAATATGGGCTTTCACCGTGATATGGTTTCCATGCAGGGACTTGGCTACAAGGAAATCTTAGATTACCTGGATGGAAAAACCACTTTAGAAGAAGCCATCTACATCATCAAGCGTGAGACCAGACATTTTGCCAAACGACAACTCACCTGGTTCCGCCGTGAGCGTGACGTCATCTGGCTTGATAAACAGGCTTATGATTATCAGGATGCAAAAATCTTAGACAGTATGATAAATATCTTAAAAGAAAAGACTATCATAAATTAACAATTATAATTTTGAGCAACTTATAACAGCAAAAAAAGAGTTTCGCTCAATAACGAAGAGAGGATAAATAGATAGCAATGAACCAGTTTTTAGAAGAACAATACAAAAATCTTGGAATCTCGAGGGAAGTATACGAATTTGGAGAAAAAATCGAGGAATCTTTAAAGGAGCGTTTTGCAGAGATTGATGCAAGGGCAGAATACAACCAGATGAAAGTCATAAAAGCCATGCAGGAGAACCGCGTCAGCGCAGAATGTTTTAATACAAGTTCCGGATATGGATATAATGATCTTGGAAGGGATACGCTGGAAAAAGTGTACGCTTCCTGTTTTAATGGGGAGGATGCACTGGTCAGACCACAGATCACCTGTGGAACCCATGCTCTGGCACTCGCTTTAATGTCGAATTTAAGACCTGGGGATGAACTTTTGTCTCCGGTAGGCAAACCTTACGACACCTTAGAGGAAGTGATCGGAATCCGTCCATCCAAAGGATCTCTGGCAGAATATGGTGTCACTTACCGACAGGTTGATTTATTGCCGGACGGAAGTTTTGATTATGAGAATATCAAAAAAGCGATCAATGACCGCACGAAACTGGTGACGATCCAACGTTCCAAAGGATATGCCACAAGACCTACGTTATCCGTAACGAGAATCGGTGAACTGATCTCCTTTATCAAAAACATCAGACCGGATGTGATCTGCATGGTAGATAACTGCTACGGCGAATTTGTGGAAGAAAAAGAGCCGTTAGAGGTCGGTGCGGATATGATCGTCGGTTCCCTCATCAAAAATCCGGGCGGCGGACTTGCACCGATCGGCGGCTATATCGTCGGCAAAAAAGAGTGCGTGGAAAATGCAGCATACCGTCTGACCTCTCCGGGACTTGGAAAAGAAGTCGGGGCGTCGCTCGGTGTTATCCAGTCTTTTTATCAGGGATTTTTCATGGCACCGACTGTGGTGAGCGGTGCGTTAAAAGGAGCTGTTTTTGCTGCTAATATATATGAAAAATTAGGTTTTTCCGTCATTCCAAACGGTACAGAGAGCCGCCACGATATCATTCAGGCAGTTACCTTCAACAACCCGGATGCGATGATTGCATTCTGTGAGGGAATCCAGGCAGCTGCACCGGTAGACAGTTATGTAACACCGGAGCCTTGGGCAATGCCGGGATATGACAGTGATGTCATCATGGCTGCCGGAGCTTTTGTGCAGGGATCTTCCATTGAACTCAGTGCAGATGGACCGATCAAGCCTCCATACGCCGTTTATTTTCAGGGTGGCCTGACCTGGTATCATGCAAAGCTTGGAATTTTGATGTCTTTACAAAAACTTAAGGAACGGAATCTTGTTAATACAGATTTGTTATGCTAAAATGAAAAAAGAGTTTTTTGAGTTGACATAAAACACTTTCAGGGAGAGTGAAAGGAATTTATGAATCACTCATTCACAACAAAAGAATTACCGGAATCCGAAAGACCATATGAGAAGTTCTGGAAATACGGTGCAACAGCGTTAAGCGATGCAGAACTTTTAGCGATCGTGATCAAATCAGGAAGCAGTAAAATGACTGCCGTGGATGTGGCAAGAAGTTTTTTATCACAGAAAGACAGAAACCTCATGAATCTTTATGAGATGTCTTATGATGAAATGAAAAAGATCCACGGAATCGGAGATGTGATCGCGATGCAGTTAAAATGCATTGCGGAACTTTCCACGCGGATCGCCAATACCAGACATTTTGAGGGTATTCAGATGAGGAGCGCAGCAACGGTTGCAGAGTATTATATGGAACAGCTAAGGCACGAGCAGCAGGAGAAGCTGATCGTCTGCATGTTTGACAGCAAATGTAAATGGCTGGGAGACTCTGTTGTCACAACAGGAAGTGTCAGTTCCTCGATTGTTCCGCCGAGAGAGATTTTTATCTGTGCATTGGAGAAAAAGGCAGTACACATTGTGATGGTACACAATCATCCAAGCGGCAGGGCAGTTCCCTCCGGAGAGGATAATACAGTGACTGCAAGGATCGCAGAAGCCGGAAAATTATTAGGCATTGCGCTGTCAGATCATATTATTATAGGTGACCGTACTTACTTCAGTTACCGGGAAGCCGGGTATCTCACATAATGGGAAGTTACCGTTATGAAATACTCCGTGAAACTACAACGGATTCTTTGATTATGGAAAACAACACAAGGGAGAAGAAAATGAACAGCAACGTATATGGAATTGATCTTGGAACCTGCAATATGAAGATTTACTGCAAGACTTCCAATAAAATATTAAATGAGAAGAATACCATAGCTCTGGTAAAAAAAGACCAGATTTATGCTTATGGTGATGCTGCTTATGCAATGTATGAAAAAGCACCGGAGACGATCAATGTCACATTCCCGGTGATCAGTGGAGTAATCGCTGATTTTAATAATCTTCAGACCATGCTCCAGATGTACTTAGAAGAGCATATGAAGGGAAAAATCCGGGGCGCTGAATTTATCGTTGCGGTTCCAACTGATATTACAGATGTAGAAAAGAGAGCGTTCTTTGAGATGTTCTACAAGAGTAAATTAAAACCAAAGAGTGTCCTTTTATGTGAAAAACCAATTGCGGATGCCGTTGGCCTTGGACTGGATGTCAATGAGCCGACCGGTATCATGGTTGTGGACATCGGTGCAGATACAACAGAAATTTCTGTCATCTCCCTCGGCGGACTGGTATTGAGTGATCTGTTACATTTCGGAGGCAACCGGATTGATGAATCGATCATTACTTATGTGAAGAGAACCTATAATCTTGTGATTGGTCAGAAGACCGCACAGGCATTAAAAGAGAAGCTTGGTTCCGGTATTCCTGGAAATACAGAAACCATGGTCATTGTAGGACGTGATGTGGTAAGTGGACTTCCGATTGAGATGGAGATCACAGGGGAAGTTGTCTACGAGGCGATCAAGGATAACTTAAACAGCATCTGTAATTCCATCAAGATGATCTTAGAGAAAACTCCACCGGAGCTTGCAAAAGATATTATCCATTCCGGTATTTACATTACCGGTGGAAGCTCCCAGATACATAATCTGAGCCAGTTGTTCAAAGATATCACCGGCATTGAGATTAACACCTGTGAGGAGCCGGAAGAGTGCGTTGTCCGTGGACTGGTGAAGATTGTAAGTGACCAGAAGTACAAACATCTGGCGTTCAGCATGAAAAATAAAATCTTAAAATAGAATGTAATGCAGGATACGCCTGCATACGTTGTTAGAAATTGAGGAATGGAATGAGACGAAAATCAAAATTTTTTCTTCCTGCAAGATACCTTCTTCTGATCATGTCAGGGGTATGTATTATCATCATGTTATTAAGTTTTACTTTAAATATATCCGGTGGTCCGTTAAATGCGGCAGCCGGTTATGTTTTTGTGCCAATGCAGGAGGGAATCAATAAAGTTGGCACCTGGATCTCCGACAAGGCGGTAAATCTGAAAAACTTAAGTGATGTCATGGCAGAGAATGAGGATCTGCAGAATCAGGTAGATGAACTGACAACAGAACTGAATACAATTAAACTGGAGCAGTACGAGTTAGACAACTTAAGGGAACTTTACAATCTCGATCAGAAATACCCGAGTTATGAGAAAGTTGCAGCGAATGTAATCGGAAAAAACAGTGGAAACTGGTTTAATACTTTTACAATCGATAAGGGTAGTAATGATGGAATTGAAGTGGATATGAATGTTATGGCAGGAAGCGGACTTGTTGGAATTGTCACAGATGTCGGACCAAATTATGCCAAGGTGACATCGATCATCAATGACACCAGCAAAGTCAGCGGAATGGTTACGACCACTTCGGATAACCTGATCGTGTCCGGAAGTCTGCAGAAAATGAATGAAGATATGGTGATCGAATTCAATAATTTAAATGACAAAGACAATGAAGTTTCCATCAATGATCCGGTGGTCACTTCCGCGGTTTCTTACAATTATCAGCAGGGAATCTTAATTGGATATATCAGCTCGATCGAGACAGATTCCAATAATCTGACAAAATCAGGAACCATTACACCGGCGGTTGATTTTGAGCATATCGAAGAAGTACTTGTCATTTTGAACAAGAAACAGACGGTGGAAAATTAAATCAGGGAGGATGACATGCGAAGAAAAATAACTGTATTTTTAATTATAGCAGTTTGTTACCTTTTGCAGAGTACCGTATTTCAGGCACTTTCTTTTGCATCAATCTCTCCGAATCTGATGATTGTTGTTGTATCTGCATTTGGTTTTATGAGAGGAAAAAAAGAAGGACTGTGGATTGGCTTTTTCACGGGTCTTCTTTTAGATATTTTTACAGGAAGTATTCTGGGATTCTACGCATTGCTTTATATGTATGTGGGCTATTTCAACGGATTTTTCCGGAAAATGTTTTACCCGGAAGATATCAAACTGCCGATGCTTCTGATCGCAGTCAGCGATTTTTCATGCAGTCTGATCATTTATTTCCTGTTATTTTTATTCCGTGGAAAGTTTGATATTTTATACTATCTGTTAAATATTATGATACCGGAACTGGTATATACAATGGTTGTGACCATTTTCTTATATTTTATAATTTTAAAAATTAACCAGAAACTTGAAACAATAGAAAAAAGGAGCGCTGTAAAATTTGTTTGATAATATCAAAGAGTTTTTCCGTACGATCTTCAAATCGAGACTGCTTGTCGCAGCAACCGTGATGGTTCTTTTGTTTTCTGTGCTGATTTTCCGGATGTTCCAGCTGCAGATCATAATGGGGGAAGAATATCAGGACAATTACACGTTAAAGATTGTCCGGGAACGTACGTTAAACAGTACCAGAGGAAATATTTTAGACCGGAATGGCGAAGTGCTCGCCTACAATGAACTCGCATATTCCATTACGATCGAGGATAATGGTTCCTATGATTCCAACAGTGAAAGACATAAACTTCTGAATGAAGAGATTGCAGATATCATTACCGCTTTGGAGAAGAATGGGGATGCAATTATCAACAATTTTAAAATTGCGATCAGTGACAGTGGAAAATATGAATTTAATGTCAGTGGAACTTCATTGAAACGTTTTCTGGCTGATGTCTATGGGGAGGTTTCTTATTCTGACCTGAAATATGATAAAAAACTCGGCTATAATCAGGCACAGGCGACTGCGGAACAGGTCATGGATTATCTGAAAAATTCCAGATTCTATGTCAGTGAGGATTATCCTGAGGAGATGGCATATAAAATCACAGTGGTGCGCTATGCAATGTCTGAAAACAGCTATCAGAAATATATTGCCACCACGATCGCAAGCGATGTCTCTGAGGAGTCTGTTGCCTACGTGAGTGAGAATGCATCAAAGCTTCAGGGAGTGGAAGTCATTGACGACACGATCCGCAAATACAATGATGCTGAATATTTCGCATCGATCATCGGCTATACCGGAAAAATCTCTACCGAAGAGTATGAGAGCCTGTCCGCAGATAACGACAATTACACTTTAAATGATGTGGTCGGAAAAGCCGGTATTGAACAGGTGATG
>OFMG01001390.1_pt1 | contig 18639 bp, 14 predicted proteins | sample 1541751 | NCBI WGS metagenome assembly OFMG01 (sample SAMN04209232, study PRJEB22552) | human gut metagenome | biome: gut; material: feces | host: Homo sapiens | place: USA: Oklahoma
GCTCGAGCAGCTGATGACCCACATCAAGGGTCCTGATTTCCCGACCGGCGGCATCATCATGGGTCGCTCGGGCATCCGTGCGGCGTATGCGACCGGACGCGGCAAGATTACCCTGCGCGCCAAAACCAACATCGAGGAATTTAAAAATGGACGCGAGCGCATTGTGGTCACCGAGATTCCTTACATGGTCAACAAGGCAAGACTTATCGAGCGCATTGCCGAGCTGGTCAAAGAAAAGAAGATCGACCAGATTAGCTACATCCGCGATGACTCCAGCCGCAAGGGCATGAAGATTGTCATCGAGCTTAAACGCGATGCCAACGCCCAGCTGGTGCTCAATCAGCTGTATACCTATACCCAGTTGCAGGACACTGTCGGCGTCATTATGCTGGCTCTGGTCAACGGAGAGCCAAAGACCCTGACCCTGTGCCAGATGCTGGAAGAATACATCAAGTTCCAGGAGCAGATTATCACCCGCAGGACCATCTTTGACCTGAAAAAGGCAAAGGAACGCGCCCACATTCTGGAAGGACTGGTCATTGCTCTCGATTATATCGACGAGGTCATCTCCATTATCCGCTCCCACTACACCTCACAGGAAGGTAAAGAGGTGCTGATGGAGCGCTTCGGTCTGGATGACATCCAGGCACAGGCAATCATCCAGATGCCTCTGGGACGTCTGGCTGGCATGGAAAGAGAAAAACTCAAGGCAGAAACCGATGAGCTGCACGAAAAGATTGCGGAATATAACGCCATCCTTGCCGACGAAAAGCGGGTCCGTGCCATCGTCAAACAGGAATTGCTGGAAATCAAGGAAAAATTTAATGACCCTCGCCGCACCGAGATTGCCTCGGTGGAAGGAGAGGTGGACATCGAAGACCTCATCCCACAGGAGGAATGTGTGGTCACCCTGACCCACTTTGGCTACCTCAAACGCCAGCCGCTGGATGTCTATAAGACCCAGCGCCGCGGCGGACGCGGAATCAGCGGCATGACCCGCCGTGACGAGGACTTTGTCAGCGACATCTATACCTGCTCCACCCACGACTATCTGATGTTCTTCACCAATAAGGGCAAGGTCTACCGCATCAAAGGCTACGAGATACCGGAAGGCTCCCGTACCTCCCGCGGCACCAATGTAGTCAACATCCTGCCGCTGGAACAAGGTGAGAAGATTACCTGCGTGATTAAGACCTCGGACATCAGCGCCGAGGACCGGTACTACGTCATGGTCACCCGCAACGGTGTTATCAAGCGTACCGAGTACAATGCGTACACCAATGTGCGCAAGAGCGGTCTGATTGCCATTAACCTCGATGAGGGCGACGAGCTGGCATGGGTCAAGATTACCGATGGTCACAGCGACGTGGTACTGGCGACCCGACAGGGCATGAGCATCCGTTTCCACGAGGAGGATGCCCGCTCGATGGGTAGAACGGCGCGCGGCGTCAAGGCAATCTCTCTGGAAGCCGAGGACCAGGTGGTAGGCATGGTCGTCCTGTTGCCGGACCAAACAGCAGGCGACATCCTGACGGTTTCTCAGTCCGGTCTGGGCAGACGTACTGACAGCGAGGAATACCGCCTGCAAACCCGCGGCGGCAAGGGTCTGCGCAACTACTACTGCGATAAGAATGGACCGGTTGCCGGCTTTGAGATGGTGGACGATCAGACCGACATCATTCTGATTACCGACAGCGGTATCATCATCCGCATCCCGGCGGACCAGATTTCCAAGCAGTCCCGTTATGCGGGCGGCGTCAAGGTGATGCGTGTAGACGACCAGACCAGCATCATCGGCATCGCAGTCACCGAGAAGGAAGAAGAGTCGGAAGAAACAGAAGATACCACTTCCCTGCCGGAATCTGCGCAGCCGTCGACACTGGAGGACAGTGACAAGCAGGACGAACAGATCAATCAGCTGCTCGAGAGGGCGATGCAGCCGGAAGAAGAATAATTTTGTCGGTTTTCGGCAGATTAAAAAGCACCCTGACCTTTAAAACGGTCAGGGTGCTTTTTATGTTTGATTTGTTTTTTTCTTAGTGTCCGTGCGGCAGGGTGTGCAGCCGCTCCTTTTCCACCGTCAGGTCGGCGCGCAGCAGACTGATGAACAGCACCAGCATCGGCACAGCGGTTCCCCAGATGGCTTTTCCGCCCATCCAGTGACAGGCAAACACACCGATGACCCCGCCGAGCACAAACATCCCCAGCATTCCCAGGTGGCGCAGCGAGCGTTTGAGGAAGGTAAGGTCCCGTTTGGTCAAAAAGTAGTGCAGATGGATGCCCACTTGGCGCACATGGTTGGTGCAGAAGGTGGTTGCCATCGGGATACCTTCCGCCTGCCGGAAGGTGTTGTACTGCATCGAGCAGATAAAGTTGATGGCAATCTGCGAAATTTGAAAGGGAGCGGAGTCAGGGATGAATCCTAAAACGATGATGAATAGGATTTCAATGGCAACCAGCACCGTTTCCCAGCGCAGAAACTTCACGCGGGTCAGCTTGATGGAGACTGCCTCGGACACAAACGCGCCTGCCATGTAAGCGGTCATCGGAATCAGATAATAAGCAGCCTTAGACCAGTGAAAGTTTCCCAGCTCGATGGCGAACAATACAAAGTTGGCGGTCTGGGCGTTGCAGAATACCCCTCCCCGCAGCAGATAGGTATAGACCCCGTAAAAGCCTCCGACAAAGATCAGCAGAGCAAATACCCAGTGCCGTTCGCACTCCAGATATTCCTTATGATTATTTTCCATCCTCTTTCCCCCTTTTTCAGTACGCCTTATTATACAGCGGATTCTGCCCCTTTTCAATCGGTATTCCGACAAAAACAGGTGGGATTCTGTTGTTTTTATTAGTTAAAATACTATTTGTATAACAAAAGGGCAGGAAAAAAGGACCTTCCATTTGGAAAGGTCCTTTTTTCTGCTTGTGTGACGGGAGTTAGATTACATGATATTCTTTCAGAAGTTTTTCGATGTCAGTGCCCTCGATCTTTTTGAGGACTTCCTTGAGAGCAAGGCGTTCCTTGAAGCCCAGCTCCATATCGGTGATTTTTTTGCCATCGCGCAGCTGTACGGTGGCGTTGAGCAGGTCGCGTAAATCATAGACGCTGCCCCATACCTCCGGCACACCGCGGTCGATGTCCAGCAGGGTGTAGACAGCCTCCATGCCGGTGCGCATCGAGTATTCGGTGGTGAAGATGGTGTCGCGGACCGTCTCGGCAAACTGACCGATGAAGGCAAAGTTGACAGCGCCCTTTGGTACGATGTCAGGACGGTCGCCTGCGGTGCGCGGCATAAAGAAGGCGGTGATATATGGCATCATGCAGGGAACGGTGTTGGCGCTGTTTTCTGCCAGCGTTTCAATCTGATCCTCCGGCACGCCCATGTGGTACAGCCACTCCATGCAGATTTCCTTGCCGGTGCAGTCGCGCATTGCTTTCTTGACATAGTTGCCGGGACGGTCGCTGAACAGACCGTAAATCCAGCCGACCAGCTGACCCTTTGGCTGATTTCTAAACTGCGGCTGACGGTTGAAGGTCCAGCTCAACAGCCAGTTGGAGTCCTTGACGGTGACGATGCCGCCGGTGACGACCTTGCCGCTGAACGGGTCGCGCTGGCAGATTTTCTGAACATACGGAGGAATCTTGTCGTCCAGGGTGGTGACCGTTGCACTCATCCAGTTGGACTGTTCCGGGTCGTAGCAGAATTTATCAGGATTGCCAAAGGAAGGGTCCTGCGCAGCGATTCTGCGCCACAGGTCCCAGCCGCCGCCGGATTTCAGCTCGGTGTTAAAGGCAGCAGGCTCGTTCTGGGAGCCCAGGGAGGAGTTTTCTACACAGCCGCCGTTGGTGATGAACAGCAGATCATTTTCAGTCAGGTCCAGCTGCTCGGTCTTTCCGTCTGCCAGCAGCTCGATACGTTTTGCTACCTTGCGGTTTGGCTGGATGTCAAACTGGATGTCGGTGACCTTGGTGTTGTAGTGGAACTGCACGCCAAAGCTCTCCAGATATTTGACCATCGGCAGGATCATCGACTCATACTGGTTGTACTTGGTAAAGCGCAAAGCTCGAAAGTCCGGCAGACCGCCGACATGGTGGATATAACGCTGGATGTAACGCTTCATCTCCAGTGCGCTGTGCCAGTTTTCAAAGGCGAACATGGTGCGCCAGTACAGCCAGAAGTTGGAGTCGAATACCTCGTCGTCAAAAAATTCGTTGATGCGTTTGTCATACAGCTGCTCATCCGGTGTGAAGAACAGACGCATGATCTCCATAGCGGCTTTATCGGAAAGACCGAACTTGCCGTCGGTGTGTGCGCTTTCGCCGCGGTTCTGGGTTGCTCTCATCAAGGAGTAGTTCGGGTCCTTTTTGTTGAGCCAGTAGTATTCGTCCAGTACGCTGACCCCTTCGGTCTCGATGGAAGGAACCGAGCGGAACAGATCCCACATGACCTCAAAGTGGTTGTCCATCTCACGTCCGCCGCGCATGACGTAACCTATATTCTGGAACTCGTAACCGTCGCAGGCACCGCCGGCAACCGGGTCCTTTTCAAAGATGTGTACACGCTTGCCGGGCATCTGTCCGTCACGCACCAGATAGCAGGCGGCAGTCAGTGCTGCAAGACCGGTGCCGATGATATAAGCGGATTTGCGCTCGACCCCTTCCGGTTTTTTCGGGTGTGCAAATGCTTCATAGTTACCGCTGGAATAATACATACAGAATACCTCCGTTTCATGTCGATCCGTTGTGGATGTTTGGTTGATGCTGTCATCATACCGCCTTTTTATCATTCCCACAATAAACAAAAAAAGCGCAGTGACCAAATTTTTATCACTGCGCCGAAAGTATCTGATTTTTTATCATTTGATGGGTGGTGTACAGAATTTGCCCACTGCACGGGCAATGTCCCCTTGAATGAGGATGCTGATGCGCTCGATGATTCGCTCGGGCGGCTCAGTCATGCCGTTTTTGATCCAATCCAGCATGATTCCTACAAAGGCGTACTTGTAAAAATCGGTGATGAACGCCTTGTCCTCCTCGGGAACGTGCAGTCCCTGCGCCTTTTCCTCCACCACATTGTAGATCAGGTCGTGTACCAGCTTGTACAGGTACAGCTCCACCTGCTCACGGCTGACGCTGCGGTAGACGTTGGTGATAAACGGCTTATTTTCCAGTACGGCATAAAAGATATTCAAAAACCCTTCCTGCCAGGTGTCATAGCTCTTTTTTCCTTCCAGGGCGCGGGCGGCATCCTCGATGCAGGACCATTCCACCAGGTCATAAATGTCCTTGAAGTGGTAGTAGAAGGTCATGCGGCTGACACCGCACTCCTCAGTGATGTCGTTGATGGTGATTTTGTGAAAGGGCTTTTTTAGCAGCAGACTTTTTAAAGCGTGCTCCAAAGCCTGCTTGGTGATGCTGGACATGAGCCTCCTCCTTCTTCTGTTTTGGGTCCCCTGTCCGCTTTGGGGACCCGTTCGGGTGGTTTGTATGCTGTACCCTGCACAAAAAGGTTTTTATCCAATGGAGCCTTTCTGATACATTCTCTTGTGCCGACCGTTTACCGCTCCAGATAGACCGATTCCCTGCCGTCCTCCACAAATCGCTCCTGCACAACAAAGCCATTCTTTTGCAGAAGGTGCAGAGAGGGCAGATTGTCGGAATAAACAAAGGCGCCCATGCTTTGCAGACGAAACCGCTCGGTCACCATCGGCAAAAAGAGCTGCACCGCCCGGCTGCCGATGCCCTGTCCCCACCGCTCCTTGGCAAAGAGGCACAGACTGAGCATGGCGTTGGGCTGCTGGCTGCGGTCGATACAAAAGCACCAGATGTCCCCCACGTATTCGCCATCTGCCCAGATGGTCTGTCCAAAGCTGTCGGCATCGGGCAGCAGCGAAGCCTGAAAATTGGCGATCGCCTGCTCACGGGTCAGCACGCTGCGGGGAAACATCCGCTCGATGTCGGGGTCCTTGGTGCGCTCAAAATAGGTGAGCGCATTTTCCAGCGTGCGTACTTTCAGTTGAATGTTCATGGAGAAGCCTCCCTTGTCTTACAGCTGATGAACCAGCTCCTTAAAGTGTCTGCCTCTTGCTTCAAAATCCGGGTAGAGGTCAAAGCTGGCGCAGGCAGGCGACAGCGAAACGATGTCCCCCGGCTGTGCGCACTGGCGGGCAAGCTCGACTGCCTGCTGCATATCTTTGGCGTGCAGGATGTGCAGCTGCTGCGGGTCAAAGCCTTCGCAGGCGGTGACAGCCGCTTCGATCTTAGGCGCGGTCACACCCATCAGGATGAGGGTCTTGACCTTTTCGATGATTTTAGGTGCAAGCGGCTCAAAGGGGATTTTTTTGTCGTAGCCGCCCGCAATCAGGATGAGCTTCTGGTGGAAGGAGTTTAATCCTGCGATGGTGCGGGTCGGGCTGGAGGCAATCGAGTCGTTGTACCATTTGACGCCGTCCAACTCCCGCACAAATTCGATTCGGTGCTCCACGCCGGCAAACTGCTGTGCCACCTGCACGATATTTTCGCAGTCCACCTCACCCCATACGGCGCTGATGGCAGCCAGATAGTTTTCTACATTGTGGATGCCCGGGATGCGGATTTGCTCCATCGGCAGCACAGGGGTCGTTCCGCTTCGGTCGTTGCAGTACAGCATTCCGTCCTCGCCCAGATAAGCGCCCAGCGACGGGACAGTTTTGCGGCTGAAAAAGACAGCGGTCCCCCGCACCAGCGGCAGGAAGGAGGCGGTGATGGGATTATCTGCATTGAGTACCGTGCGGCTGATGCCACCCTGATGCAGCAGAATGTTCTTTTTGGCATCGATGTATTCCTGCATATCCTTGTGGACATCCAGATGGTTCGGTGTGACGTTGGTGACCACAGCCACATCGGGTGAGCGGCGCATGGAAATCAACTGGAAGCTGGAAAGCTCCACCACAGCGCGGTCCTGCGGCTCGATCTGCTCGATGCGCGGCAGCAGCGGAAAGCCGATGTTGCCCCCCAAAAAGACCCGATAGCCCTGTTTTTTCAGCAGTTCTGCAATCACCGAGGTGGTGGTCGTCTTGCCGTCCGAGCCGGTGACCGCATAGATTTTGCAGGGACACAGGTCGAAAAACAGCTCCATCTCGCTGGTGACTGCCACACCTGCCTGCCGCGCCTGCTGCAAAGCGGGATGGAAGTAGTACATTCCGGGTGTGCGCAGCAGCAGGTCCTCGCTGCACAGTCCCTCCAGATAGTTTTCTCCCAGCAGCAGCCGGATGCCCATGGCCTCTAGCCGGTCTGCCTCCTCTCCAATCTGCTCGCGGGTGCGTTTGTCGCGCAGCGATACCTGTGCGCCTTTAGCAGCGAACATTCCCAGCAGTTCGCGGTGGCTGCGTCCCAAACCGATGAAGGATACCTTTTTATCTTTTAGCTCTCTGTAAAAGGAGTTGAGTCGTTCGTTCATGGAAAAAGCCTTCCTTTCCAATAGATTTACCCTGTTCCTGCCAAAAGCAGGAAAGTTACCCTTTCATTATACTCTGAATCGGCAGCGGTGTCGAGCAAAGCCGGTCGTTTTTGTGCGGGAGAAGCTGGAAAACCATTTAAAATCCTCTTTACAACGATTGATAAAGTCTATATAATAAAAGAAAACGATACATTTTTTCTATCCAATATCAACCGATAAGCAAGGAGAGAGTGCTATGAGAAAGATTATTTTGTTCGGCACCGGCACATGAGGCGGCTGCCCACCGGTGAAAGAGGTTCTTTCAGAGAATAACATTAAGTATATGTATGTCGACATCTGCGAAGGTGTTGGTAAACTCAAGAGCTTTTTGAAGGTCCGCGACACCGCGCCGGAAATTCAGGAGGTGCGTGAGCAGCATCGTGCAGGCATCCCTTGCCTGGTGGTGGACGATCAGGTCATCCTGGTCAACGGTGCAGAGCATATGCAGCAGCTGATTGAACAGTACCAGATGAAAGAATAATCATTTCCTCTGGTCGAGCGGAAAAGTTGAATCAACAAAAATAAAAAAGGTTCCCTTTCAAAATGAAAGGGAACCTTTTTGTGCTTTTATTTTGCGTAATCAACAGCGCGGCTTTCGCGGATGATGTTGACCTTGATCTGACCGGGATATTCCATCTCCGATTCAATCTTGTTGACGATGTCGCGGGCGATAATGGTCATCTGGTCGTCGCTGATGACCTCAGGACGAACCATAATGCGGATTTCACGACCTGCCTGAACAGCAAAGCACTTTTCAACGCCGTCAAAGGAGTTTGCAATCTCCTCCAGCTTTTCCAGACGTTTGATGTAGTTTTCCAGATTTTCACGTCTTGCGCCGGGTCTTGCTGCGCTGATGGCATCAGCAGCCTGTACGATGCAGGCAACCAGTGTTTTTGGCTCTACATCGCCGTGATGTGCTTCAATAGCATGGATGACAGCCGGGCTTTCCTTGTACTTTCTGGCAAGGTCGACGCCAATCTTGACATGGCTGCCCTCGATTTCATGGGTCAGGGCTTTGCCGATGTCGTGAATCAGACCGGCGCGCTTGGCAGTAGCAACATCTGCGCCCAGCTCGGCAGCCATTACGCCTGCCAGATGAGCCACCTCGATGGAGTGCTGCAATACGTTCTGACCGTAGCTGGAACGGTATCTCATGCGCCCCAGCAGCTTGATCATATCTGGGTGCATACCGTGGACGTTGGTCTCCAGAACCGCACGCTCACCGTCCTGCTTGATTTTGTTTTCGATTTCACGCTGTGCTTTTTCTACCGTTTCCTCGATGCGTGCCGGATGGATTCTTCCGTCCTGAATCAGGCGCTCCAGAGCGGTGCGGGCAATCTCACGTTTAACAGCATCGTGGCTGGACAGGGTGATTGCCTCCGGTGTGTCGTCGATAATCAGGTCGACGCCGGTAAGGGTTTCCAGTGTGCGGATGTTTCGTCCTTCACGACCGATGATGCGTCCCTTCATCTCATCGTTTGGCAGCGGAACGACCGATACGGTCACTTCGCCCACATAGTCGGAGGCACATTTCTGGATGGCAGTTGCAATGATCTCCCTTGCCTTCTGGTCGGATTCATCCTTGAACTTCTGTTCATAGAGGTTGATTTTAACCGCCTTTTCGTGTACCAGCTCGTTTTCAAGATTGGAAAGCAGGTATTCCTTTGCCTGCTCTGCGGTGTAGCCGGAGATTTTTTCCAGCGCTTCAAACTGGCTGGCTTTGATTTCGTTGGCTTCCTTCAGGCGACCTTCTGCCTCTTTGATTTTATTTTGCAGGGTTTCTTCTTTTTTCTCCAGATTGTCCATCTTGCGGTCGATGGATTCTTCCTTCTGCTGGATGCGGCGCTCTAAACGCTGCACCTCGTTGCGGCGCTCTTTGACCTCTTTTTCTGCCTCGGTGCGCTGCTTGTGGATTTCGTCCTTTGCCTCCACCAGCGCCTCTTTTTTCTTGACTTCAGCGTCCTTGATGGCATCGCTGATGATGCGTTTTGCTTCCTCCTCAGCGGTGCCAAGCTCGGCTTCCGCCACCTTTTTGCGGTACTGGATTCCCAGCGGGAATGCGACCGCTGCGCCTGCTGCCAGTGCAATCAGGATGCAGACAAGATAAGTAAAAATCGGGTCCATGGAACTGTTATTCCTCCTTCTATCGTTTGTGAGCAAAATCTGCTCGGAGCCGGACACACCGCCCGGGGGTGATTTTGAAAATCGGTGCCCATTTTTTAAGACACAACAAAACATCCGAACCCATCCTTTTCTTTGTAAAATAAAAAAGGACACGCTCAGAGTGATTCCTCAAAACACCCTGACCCAAACGACCGGACAGCACCGGTAAAAACTGCGGCAAGGGGGAGAAAGAAGCGAATTGACCTGTGTTTCGATATTGACTTTTTCTATCTGCAATCACAAATGGGCATAAAAAGAAAACAAATTCCAGACAGCACGCCGTATGCTGCAAAAATAGGCAGCGCAGGCGCCGTGCATCAAAAGGGGTCTTTTCAAAATGTGTATTCGATCTCAATTTGAGAAAAAACTCTGAAAGAGGGTGGATTCTGCTGCAATCGAAAAAATCAGGCAGCCAAAAAAGCGGAACGCAATCCGCTTTGTCGCATGGGGTACCGTCATCTTTTCTCCAAAAGATGAATGGTATATATTTATTTTATCTGTTAGAGTAAGACTTGTCAAGAAATTTATGTTGACATTTACGGGTTTGGGTGGTAACATGAAAGCAAAATAAAAAAGAACATCCCGCAAATCGTAGAAGGGGAAGCCGTCAGGCAGGATTTTGCGCAACAGAGAAAGGTGCGGCATCATCAGGATGCAGCTGAAAGCACCCGCGTCGGATCGCCATTCGGTACCACCCCGGAGAGCGCATGAAAAGGGCAGCCTGCTCCAAATGCGACGTATCGACAGCGTTACAGGTCGAAAAAGAGATGTCCGCTTTCTTTGGAAAGCAAGGGCATAATACGGGTGGAACCGTGGAGCGAATGAAATCTGCTTCATCCCAGGATATGGGATGGAGCTTTTTTGTTTTTTAAATGCTTTTTGGCAAATCCGCGACAAGGAGGGAGGGAGCGCCGATGGAGGACACGCAAACCCATGATACCAGCGTCATCCGGGAAAAGCAGGCGGACGAGGTCTGCGACATCTATGACATCTACGGAAACCGCACCGGCAAAACCTTTGTAAGAGGAGAGCCGCTGTCCGACGGACAGTATGTGATGGTGGTGGACGTGTGGATTGTCAACAGCAAAGACGAGATTCTGATTCAGAAGCGCTCGGACCTGAAAAAGGACCTCCCCGGCACCTGGGCAACCCACAGCGGCTGTGTGCTGGCAGGAGAAAGCTCGCAGCAGGCGTGCATCCGTGAACCGCTCGAGGAAATTGGAATCCACATCCTGCCCTCCCAAGTGCACAAGCTCAACCGCAAGGTGCGAGGCAAGCTGCTGTCGGAAAACTTTGTGGTCGAACAGGATTTTGACACGGCAGACGCCGTTTTGCAGACTGAGGAGGTCAGCCAGATCAAATGGGTGAGCGTTAGCCAGCTCAAGCAGATGGCAGGACACAGGGAATTTTATCGTTACCCGGAATTTTTTGATGTGGTCCGTTTTTTGGAAGAACGGCGAAGAAAAAGCGGGAACAGGTACAATCTCCTTCAACAAAATCGAAAACCGGAAGAAAGAAAATAGAGGAGGAATATTTCTATGATTCACATTACACTCAAAGACGGAAGCGTAAAGGAATTTGAATCGGGCGTTTCGGTCATCGACGTAGCAAAATCGCTGGGCGCAGGTCTTGCAAAAGCAGCCTGCTGCGGCAGAATCAACGGCGAAGCGGTTGACCTGCGCACCCCAATCACCGAGGACTGCCAGCTGGAAATCTGCACCTTTGATGACGAGGACGGAAAAAAGGCATTCTGGCATACCGCTGCCCATGTGATGGCACAGGCTATCCAGCATCTGTTCCCGGGAGCCAAGTTTGGTATCGGTCCTGCTCTGGAAAGCGGCTGGTACTATGACATCGGCGGGGTAAAACCGTTCACCCCCGACCAGTTTGGTGCAATCGAAGCAGAGATGAAAAAGATTGTCAAGGAAAATATCCCGGTTGAAAAACGTATCATCACCGTGGAAGAGGGCAGAAGCCTCTTTGCAGGACAGGATTACAAGCTGGAGCTGCTGGAAGAATATGCCGAAAAGGGCTGGGAGCTGAGCGTTTATACACAGGGCGACTTTACCGACCTGTGTGCCGGACCGCACCTGATGAGCACCGGTGTAATCAAAGCAGTCAAGCTGACACAGGCAACCAGCGCATACTGGCGCGGCGATGCTGCCCGCGACAGTATGTGCCGTATGTACGGCGTGTCATTCCCGAAAGCAAGCGAGCTGGATGCCTTCCTGCAGCAGCAGGAGGAAGCCCGCCGCCGCGACCACAACAAGATCGGTCGTGAGCTGGAATATTTCACCACTGTCGATGTGGTCGGTCAGGGTCTGCCGATTATCCTGCCAAACGGCGCCAAGGTCATCCAGCAGCTTCAGCGCTGGATCGAGGACACCGAGGCACAGCGTGGCTACCAGTTGACCAAAACCCCGTACATGGCAAAGAGAGAGCTGTACAAAATCAGCGGTCACTGGGATCACTACCTGGATGGCATGTTTGTACTGGGCGACCCACACGACGAAACCAAAGAGTGCTTTGCGCTGCGCCCGATGACCTGCCCGTTCCAGTATCAGGTCTACCTCAACCGCGCCCGCTCTTACCGCGACCTGCCGATGCGTTTGGGCGAAACCTCGACCCTCTTCCGCAACGAGGACTCCGGTGAGATGCACGGTCTGATTCGTGTGCGTCAGTTCACCATCTCGGAAGGTCACCTGATCCTGCGCCCGGACCAGCTGGAGGACGAGTTCCGCGGCTGTCTGGAGCTGGCAAAATACTGTCTGGAAACGGTGGGTCTGGCAGAGGATGTCAGCTACCGCTTCAGCCAGTGGGACCCAAGCCGCACCGACAAATACGAAGGAACCGCAGAACAGTGGGAAGAAGCACAGGGAGCAATGAAGAAGATTCTGGACCACCTGGGTCTGGATTACAAGGTTGGTATCGACGAGGCTGCCTTCTACGGACCAAAGCTGGATATTCAGATTAAGAATGTATTCGGCAAAGAGGACACCCTGATTACCATCCAGATCGATATGCTGCTGGCACAGAAATTCGGCATGACCTATGTGGGTGAGGACGGAAAGGACCACTTCCCATACATTATCCACCGCACCTCCATCGGCTGCTATGAGCGTACACTGGCGCTGCTGCTGGAAAAATATGCCGGTGCACTGCCGACCTGGCTGATGCCAACACAGGCAATGATTATTCCAATCAGTGAAAAGCATCACGACTATGCACAGAAGGTTCTTGAAAAGCTCCAGGCAGCCGGCATCCGTGTCGAAGCAGATTGGCGCTCGGAGAAGATGGGCTACAAGATTCGTGAAGCGCAGCTCAAGAAGATTCCGTATATGCTGGTTGTCGGCGAGAAGGAAGCAGAAACCGACAGCGTATCGGTTCGTACCCGTAAAGGCACCGATGGCGGTGCAATGAGCGTGGATGAATTTGTTCAGATGATCTGCGAAGAGATTAGAGAAAAAAGACGCTAATCCAAAGCGGATGCAATAGAAAATCCCCCTTTCTTCCTGCAAAACAGGAGGGAAGGGGGATTTTTTTACAAAGTTCAGATAATTTTTCAAATTAACAAAAGTTTTCTTGCATAAACTCCCCCTTTCCTCTATAATAAAAAGCAGATTTCCCCTGGTAAAAGGGCGGATTTGTCCTGTTTTGCAAGGGGAATATTCGGACGATTGATACAAGGAAGGGGCGGTTTGGTGAACCACAAGGTATTATTGCTCGACACCGGCTACTCGTTGTACCGGCTGATGCAGCAAAACCCGACCCTGAGAGAAGAATTTGAGCTGCTCGGGCTTGATTTCAGCGACGAGGTCATGGTCAGCGACCGCAGCCGTTTGATTGAACAGATCAGCGCCTCGGTGCGCAGCTGTCAGCTGGTGCTGCTGGTCGACCATGCGCCGCAGCTGCGGGCAAGGGAAATCCTTGCGCAGGGCTTCAACAAACCGCTGCACCAAAATGAGCGGGCGGCTGCGGACATCCGCAAATATCTGGGAAATCAGGGAAGGATGCCCAGCGACCGGCTGTTGCAGGGAGCGATGATGCCGCAGGATTCCCTGCCGCTGAGCGACCCGGGCTGCGGACAGGCAGGCTTTGTCCTGTTTTTCCCCAATACCTGCGTTGCGCTGGTCAGCGGCTCGGCACAGGAGGTACTGCGCCAGGTGGCAAACGGATTGTTTGGCGCTCTGCTCCGCCATTTTTATCCGGGAGCGGTCACCTCGGATATTCCCATCCGCGCGGACAAGCGGGAGGCGGTGGAGGATTACATCGAGCGCACCCGCCGCTGGCAGCGGAATTTTCTGCCTATCCTGGGCGGCACGCCGGACCATCCGGTGCTGCGGCTGATTGCATTGCGTGAGGAGGAAAAGCTCTCCCGCAGCTGCTGCAACAGCTTTCTGGAGGATTTGGTCAGCGAGTGCGGGCGGGTCAGCACCTTTTCGGGCGTAGGGACCAAGGGATTGCGCGTGGTGGAAAAAAAGCAGCAGAAAAAGTACAATCCCGATAGCTTTACCGACGGCGCACAGATGAACCCATCGGAAAAGGCAACGCCGGACTACAGCGAAACACCCGTGCCGCAGATGCAGCAACTGCCGTATGACGACGATTGGGATGACGACCTGTATGAAGAAGAGGACGACGAAGAGGAAAGCTGGCAGCCACAGCCCTCTTCTGAGCCGGTGAGCAGGAAGGAACAAAAGCGGGCTGCCAAACAGGAAAAAGCGCGCCGCAGGCAGGAAAAGAAAACTGCCGAAAGGGACGAACCGCGGGGACGACCGCTGATTGTCAAGGCTTTGCTGACCGTCTTTGTTCTGGTCTTTGCCGGTTCGGTCAGCTATCTGGGATACTACTACTTTAAGTCTGCCCAGAACCGCAGCGCCTACCAAACCTTGCGGGATGTCTATGATACACCGACCCTGATTGCACCTGCCGGTTATCCTTCGGGGTACAGCAAGGACTTTGCCGCTTTGTGGGAGCTGAATCCCGACACGGTGGGCTGGATCAGCATCGATGGCACCGCGCTGGATTATCCGGTGGTGCAGACCACCGACAACACCAAGTACTACCGGATGAATTTTGAAGGGGAGTACAGCGAACACGCCGTTCCGTTTGTAGATGCGTCGGATGACCTGCAAAAGCCCAGCACCAACGTCATTGTCTATGGACACAACATCCGTACCGACGGGCAGATGTTCAACATCCTCAAAGGATACACCGACTTGAGCTTTTATCAGGAGCATCCGGTGATTGACTTTAACAGCGTTTATCATGACGGTCAGTACAAGATCATTTCGGTCTTTTACACCAATACCCACGCCGAGCATGGGAAGATTTTTCCTTACCACGAGTTCATCGATGCACAGGACGCACAGCAGACGCAGGACTACATCGACAGCGTGCTGGTGCGCAGCATTATCAACACCGGGGTGGATGTCCGTTCGGACGACCAACTGCTGACCCTGTCCACCTGCTCGTATGAGTTTAAGGATGCGCGCTTTGTTGTGGTTGCACGAAAGGTGAGAAAGGGCGAAAGCGCATCGGTGGATACCTCGGCGGCGGTGATGAATCCCAATCCACTCTATCCCGATGTCTGGTACCAGCTGTTTGGCGGAAGCAAACCGGACGAGGCACAGCTGAAGGCGGCGCTGCACAGCGCTTCCTAACCCATATCATATAAGGAGGAACAAGCAAGATGATACAAGTACAGAATGTACAACAGCAGCCAAGCCAGGATGTCAGAGAGCAGCTGTACAGCCAGTTGGAGGATTACATGGGTTTGAGCAGCACCAAGAAAAAGATGGATAGCAGCGAAAAATCCGAGAGCACTACCCTCAAGCGCAAATCTTCCGAGCAGAGCAGCTCGAGCAGCAGCTCCAAAGCGCTGAGCAAAAACACCCTTGCCATCAAGGTCAACGGCAAAACGGTCAAAGGTTCGGCGCAGAATATCGTCGGACGGGTGGTAGAGGCGGAGATGGGCGCCAGCTTTCGCGAGGAGGCGCTCAAAGCGCAGGCGGTAGCGGCATACACCTACATTCGCTACAACAATCAGAAGGGGACCATCCCATCCCTGCCGGCAAAAAGCAGCGTTTCCGCCAAGGTCGAGGATGCGGTCGAGCAGGTGATCGGCGAAGCGCTGTACTATCAGGGTGAATATATCAATGCCACCTACTGTGCTTCCAATGCGGGCAATTCGGTCGATTCGGAAAATGTCTGGGGAGGCTATCTGCCTTACCTGCGCAGCGTGGAAAGTCCCGGCGACACCACCCTGAAAGCGTATGGGGCTGTCAAACGCTTCTCGGAGGAGGAGATTGCCCAGTACATCGAGGATAATCTGGATGTGGATCCATACGATTACAGCGACCCGGACGAGTGGTTTGAGGATGAGGAGTACATCAACGGAAGATATGTTGATTCCATCCGTGTCTGCGGAAGAAGGTTCAGCGGTCGCGAGGTACGCGAGGAGCTGATGGAGTTTGCGCTTCCTTCGGCGGCGTTTGAAGTGGAATATGACGATGGAGAATTTATCTTCACCACCTACGGCTATGGTCACGGAGTAGGCATGAGCCAGCAGGGCGCCGATTACTTTGCGCAGCGCGGCTGGGACTATGAGGAAATCCTGACCCACTACTACACCGGCGTTACTTTAAAATAACAAAAGAACAGAAAACCCCTCGGACGACCTTTGCACAACAGCAAAAGTCGTCCGAGGGGTTTTGTTTGCGGCAGCATTTACTGCGGCGGCTGAAAAAAGGAGCCGCACCGCTGCTGTGCGCCAAACAGATTGTTGTAGGCAAAGGCGCGGTAGTCCTCAATCATAGGGTCGTAGCGGTTGCTCTCCAGGTGGCTGTACGCTTTGCCATCTGTATCCATATAACCGACGAAGGTAAATGCCGGCAGCTGCTGCTCAAAGCCGGACAGGTAATCGCCGTAAACAGAATTGCGGATACCGGACAGGGATAGTAGATGCTGACCCAAAAAGTTCAGGCTGCTGACCGGCAGTTCGGTCTGCGGCAGCGGGTAGTTTGCCCAAATCAGGAAGGGAGTTTGATAGCGTCCCATATACTGCTCCATCGTCATCTGGTCCTGTGTGACACCGTATGCCTTGTCCAGAAATTCCTGCTCCACCGACGGCTGGTGGTCGCCGAACATCAGGATGATGGTCGGCTGCTGCTGGCGGCTGAAGTAGTCCACCAGCAGCTTGAATGCTTCGTCGGTCTTGTTTGCCAGCGTAAGGTACTGCTCTGCCATCGGGTATCGACCGGGCTGGTCGGTCAGCTGTACCTGTGCAGGATAGTTTTCCACCGTATAGCTGCCGTGGTTCTGGATGGTCACATTGAAGAGAAACAATCGCTCCTGCGGGGACTTGTGCTCAAATTCATAGATAATCTGCTCAAAGGAGGATTGGTCACTGACATAGCCGTGCTCCTCGGTGATGGGAACGTCCATATCCTCCACGCATTTGAAGCGGTCGAAGCCCAGCAGCGGATAAGCCTGATTGCGCTGCCAGGAGGTGCGCTCGCCCGGGTGGAAGGCAAGGGTGCGGTAGCCGTTTTCTTTGAGCAGCGAAGCCAAAGAGGAGGAAGGCTCCAGAATGTACTGCTGGTAGGGGATGCTGCCCGAAGGCAGGAACGCCATCGAGTTGCCGGTCAGGAATTCAAATTCGCTGGCGCTGGTGCCCGCACCAAAAACGGAGGTGTAGCAATGTCCACGGATGCAGTTGTCCAGCGAGTCGATGAAATCGGTGACACTTTCGCTCAGGGAAAGGTTGCCGAAGCTTTCAAAGTCTGCCCAGGATTCGTTCATGATGGCGATGATGTTCGGACGGGTGTCGGTGGAAACAGCCGGTTCGACGGGAGCGACCTGTTGCGCAATCCGCTGGACGTTCTGTGCAGAAGGGTCTTGCGGCGGTTCGACCGACATAAATTGGGTGTTGCGCAGAAAAACAGCAAGAGCGCCATCTTTGGAGTAGGAGCCGGACTGGTCCCAGACGTCGGTGCGGACACCGAAGGTTTCCAGCGCGTTGGGTTGCAAAACCGGATAGGCGCAGGCAACGATGGCGCACAGATAGGCAGCCCTTGCCCGCAGACGGTTTTGGGAAGGACGAAAACACCCGCTTTTCATCTGGCGGCGCAGCAGCAGGAAGAGCAGCGCCAGTAAAATCAGGGAAATGCCCATCTGACGGCTGATGGAAAATTGATAGCTGTCCGCCACGGCAGCAGCGGTGCCCAAGGCGGTGAAGTCCCATGGCAGGATGGGAGTGCCACGGAAGAGGGAAACGTAGTAGTTGGCAGTCCCCCATAAAAAGCACAGCAGGTGGGTCAAAAAGCAGCAGAGGACGATGTAGTTGGTCAGAGCGCACAGGGTAAAGTGGACAGCGCCGATGCAAAGATAGTTTGCCAGCAGGATGCCCGCAGGGTAGTCCCACGGCAGGCTGCCGCTGTAAGCAAACTGCATCAGATAAAAAGCGGTGACGGGAGTCAGCAGCATAAGCAAAAGCAGCTTGCCTTCTGAGGGTGTAAAATGCTGAGTAAAATAACGCTTGATGGTGTTCATATTGGTCGCTGGTTCTTCCTTTCCTGATAGATTGGACAATGAAAAAGGGGAGTCCCCTGCATCATCAAACGATGAAAGCTGCAGGATTCACCTCAAAAAGCCGGTTGTTTTATGGAAAATATATTATAGCGGAAAAGCAGGGGACTGTCAAATGTAAAACAGCAGGGACATCCTCTCAAAAGAGGATGTCCCTGCTGAACCTTTTTGTTTAGTAAACTTCCGAAAGAACACCGCGGAGCAAACGCTTTTCTTTTTGCCTACTATTTCTTTTTAGCAAAGAAATCGGTATGGCGCGAAGCGGAACCCTTTTCTTTTTGCCTACTATTTCTTTTTAGCAAAGAAATAGATATGGCGCGAAGCGGAACCCTTTTCTTTTTGCCTACTATTTCTTTTTAGCAAAGAAATAGATATGGCGCGAAGCGGAACCCTTTTCTTTTTGCCTACT
>OFMG01001454.1_pt1 | contig 17590 bp, 17 predicted proteins | sample 1541751 | NCBI WGS metagenome assembly OFMG01 (sample SAMN04209232, study PRJEB22552) | human gut metagenome | biome: gut; material: feces | host: Homo sapiens | place: USA: Oklahoma
AAGTTCCGGTGTAAAATGTAATCCGGCAGTGGGTGCGGCCGCAGATCCTTCGTGTTTTGCATATACGGTCTGATAACGGTTCTTATCCTGTAACTTATGTGTGATATACGGCGGCAGCGGCATCTCCCCCAGCTGATCCAGAATCTCCTCAAAGATTCCTTCATAATGGAACTGGATCAGACGGTTTCCCTCATCTACCACATCGATGATCTCCCCGGTCAGTAATCCTTCTCCGAAATCGATCACGGCTCCCGGGCGGGCTTTCTTTCCCGGTTTTACCAGACATTCCCAGATATCATTCTCTCTGCGTTTCAGCAGAAGAATCTCGATCACAGCTCCGGTCTCTTTTTTATGTCCGTACAGTCTGGCCGGGATTACTTTCGTATCATTTACCACCAGACAATCGCCCGGTTTCAGATAATTCAGAATATGTTTAAAATCTGTATGCTCCAGTTCCCCTGTCTCTTTGTCCAGGTGCATCAGTCTGGAGGAAGAACGGTCTTCCAACGGATCCTGCGCAATCAGTTCCTGGGGAAGATCATAATAAAAATCTGCTGTTCTCATTTTCTCTAAACTCCTTTATTTTTTGCTTTTCACACTATAGCACTTTATGAAACTTCCCGCAAGTGGGGAGTTCCTGTCAGCAGATGCTTTCTCTGCATTTTCCTTTTATTATCACTTCCACGAGATCCAGTTCCTGATTCAGGATACAAAGATCCGCATCGAACCCTTCCTCAATCTTTCCCTTATCTTTCAACTGCAGAATCCGCGCCGGATTGGCCGTGATGGTGGAGATGGCAATCTCCAGAGGAATGTCTGTTTTGCATACACACTCTTTTACCTCTTTCAGGAGACAACTGGACTGTCCGACGCCCATTCCAAGGAATTCTCCTCCGGCTGTATACATCGGCAGGCTTCCCTGACCATCGGAAGAAATGGTGATGTGTTTCGGATCCACCCCTGCTTCCATCATCCGCCGGATCCCGTTGCATACTCTGACTTCATCACAGATAGTTTCCCAGTAATCGATATCTTCGTTGCCGGTAAAATCAACATTTCCACCATTCTTTGCATACTCAGTGGCCTTACAGAACAGTTTCTCGTTCCGGTTGATATGAGTCGGAAGAATCTGAGAGGCCGGTATCTCGGTCTCTGCCACCACGCGCTCGATCAGATCCATGCATCTCGGACTGTCCCCGAGATGCACATTGACAACACCTGCTTTTCCTGAAAGAACGCCGCCCAGTCTCGTATCCGCCACCACACGAACGAATTCTTCAAACGTCGGCTGGGAAGAACGATGATCGGAAATGGCGATTTCTCCGGTTCCGATGATTTCCTGAATCATCATAATATCTTTTGTAATGCTGTCCGTCAGTGTGTGCACCGGAATCTGATAGCTTCCGGTATAACAGTAAGCTGACATTCCCTGTTCACATAACCCTTTTGTTTTTGCCACCAGCGCGCATATATCTCTTCCGATACCGTCCGTTCCAAGACATCCGACCACTGTGGTGACACCGAACTTTGTAAGCCCTTCCACCGTCGCTTCCGGTGTGCGGTTGGCAAAACCGCCCTCTCCGCCACCGCCAAGAATATGCACATGGCAGTCAATAAAACCCGGTGTCAGAATCTTTCCACTGCCGTCAATAATATCCTCCGCTGTGAGATACGGTATCTCCGGCATGCATCCTGCCTCTTCTATCTTTGCAATTTTATCTCCGATGACCAGCACATCCTTGTTTCCAAGATGTTCCGGTGCATATACATTGATATTTTTAATTAATTTCATACATCTGTAATCCTTCCTGCAACATAAATATTAAACGCTTCCTTTCAACAAAAAGAACAAAAAGCGTGTAGTGGAAAATAATTTTCCATCTACACGCTTTATTTTACAATAGATTCCCTTTTCCTTCAATCTGTTTCCGTGAACAATACCATCATCAGAATCCGATTCCAACCGCAATCAAAATCGTGATCACAGCACCGATCATCAGCACACCCAGGTATTTCCACATGAACTTGATCCAGCTGGACCACTCGATTCTGGCAATAGCCAGAGAACCGATCAGACATCCGGATGTCGGAACGATCAGATTGGTAAATGCATCTCCCAGCTGGAAGGCAAGTACTGAAGTCTGACGGGTAACTCCCAGCAGGTCTGCCAGCGGAGCCATGATCGGCATAGTCACTGCTGCCTGTCCGGATCCGGATACTACAAAGAAATTAAATACGGACTGGAACAGATACATCAGCACAGCTGCTGCCGCACCGGAAAGTCCTGCCAGTGCTTTTGAGATTCCATACATGATCGTATTGATCACGGTTGGAGTTGTCGGATCGGAACCACCGAGTACCTGCATGATTCCCTGCGCCATGGCCACAACCAGAGCCGCACCGATCAGATCTTTCGCTCCGTTTTTAAAAGATGTGGCGATATCATTTACCTTCATATTATTCAGATGGAAGATCACACCGATCACACCTGCAACAATACCCATGATAAAGAACTGTGTCGCGATCTCCGGCATATAATAGCCTTTTTTCATAACACCCCAGACCACCCACACAACGGTGACAGCCAGTGTCAGCAGCACCAGAATATGTCCAATACCGAACGAATGACCTTCATCGATACCTGTCTTTTCATTCTGATCACGGAAATACTGGTCTGTCTCATATGCAACAGAAATTGTTGGTGTCTTTTTTACTTTTGCCGCATAGAACATGGTCATTCCGCAGCCGAGTGCTGTAAATACCACCCACATCACCATACGGAATCCTGCACCGGAAAACACATCGATACCGGCGATTCCCTGTGCGATTCCCACAGAAAACGGATTCATCCAGGAAGCACCAAAACCGATCTGTGTTGCCACATAAGTAACCAGAACTGCAATGACTGTATCATATCCAACCGCAACAAACAGCGGACACAAAATCATGGTGAACGGAAGTGCTTCCTCTCCCATTCCAAAAACAGCCCCGCCAAGAGAAAACAGTACAAAAAGAACCGGAATCAGTAACTTTTCTGCCCCTTTTGCCTTGCGGATCAGTCCGACCAGTCCCGCTTCGATGGCTCCTGTACGGATCATGATACCGAACGCACCACCAACTACCAACAAAAATGCAATGATCTGAATCGCAGAATCGCTGACAATTCCATTAAACATGTAATTAAAGAAACCGCTTTCGCCGTCACCGCTGAATAAGGCAACCCCTTCTGTGACTGCTTTTCCCGCATCGTCTGTCAGATACTGGAAACTTCCATCTTTAATTACCGTACGGGTCTTCTCCACCCCGTTCATCATGTACGTAACATCCTGTGTTTCGTAGTAGCCCTTCGGAACAAAGAACGTAACGATCGCAGCAAGGACAACCACAAAGAAAATAATAATGTAAGTGTCCGGAACGCTAAACCCTTTGTTAAATGATTTCAGGCCTTCTCCTTTTTTCTTGCTCATACTTGAGTATCCCTCCATTTTATCTTTACATCCCATAAACGAGTCAACACACCCTCCGCCGTATTGGGCGACATTCTCCACCTTTCCACGCAAGCGTGGACTCTGGCTCGTTGTTTGCGTAAATGACATGTAAAGATGATTGTAACATATAACTAAAAAAAAAGGAAGAGATTACAGGCCAAGTTTCCGTTTTTTCTTCGTGCTTTAAAAGTACAGAGGGCACTCCAAAACCCGGCCTGTCAAATCTATTACTCTGCCGGGATCGTAACGCTGCAGTTTTTGTCTCCAGTGGTAAAGGTTACCTTGATTTTACCTGTACCGTTTGCCCTTACAGCCGCACGGATCCGTCCTTCATATGTCATAGCTTCTGTGTCATAATAGTTTTCCTCACTGACCGGATTGGCAGATCCATAGCCAATCACTTCTCCCGGTCCCTCCATCGATACTGCAACCTTCTGTGTCTCATCCATATTGAGACTTCATAGTGGTACAGATTCGGATGTTCCGCATCCCAAAGCTTCGGATTTTTCACAAAAAGCCGTAATTTGTAAGTATCTGTGACATGTCCCCGGATTGTGACCGGCATACTTCCTTCTGCCACCGTTTTTCCTGCTTCATCAGTAAGTTTTGCAGACAGAAAGATACTTTTCATCGTTTTATCATCGTTCACAACTTCTGTACACACAGCGATCTCTGCGATCTGCTCATCTACACTTTCTGTTTTCACAAATACGCCGTCCGGTGCGATATATGTCGGCTCAGCAATCATAAGATGAACATCCCGGAAAATACCACCACCCGTATACCAGCGTCCTCTTGGCACGCCATCTTTTACGATCACTTTGATGGCATTTCTCAGTTACTTTACTAGGTGCCACATTCCGACTTCTGCACAGCCATTTTTACGACCAGATGAAAGAGTCTTTTCCGACTCTGTCATAGCCATCCTTTCGTCCGCTTTATTATCAGCTGGCTGTAAACTTATCTCATCAGATGGAATTCTCACATATAAATGATTTGGTTTTGAAAATCCGCCGGATTTGCGAACCAATAATCCTGCCTCGTCTAATTCCTTCAATGCTATTTTTACAGATGATTTGCACTTACCAATCTGAATGGATAATTCATCAATTAGAAATATCAGATAAACATTTTCTTTGTTGTCTATCCAACTATTCTTCCTCGATATCCGTGCACGATCATACAAAATCATATAAAAAAATTTTGCATTTTCAGAAATTGGAAGATGTAACAAAAACTTCGGGAACTGAAAGTATTGAAGTATCTGCTCTGACTCTTTCATATATTCATATTTCATTTTCTCGCCTCGATTCTAATTCAAATTACTGTAAAGACATTTTCTAAGCCGGTTGAAAAAACGTCCTTACATATATCGCAACGCTGGGAGGCATAAATACAGGGTGTGAACAAAAATTTTATAAAAAACAAAAGCACCCAACTTTTTAAGTTCAATGCCTTATCAAAATATTCATTATTATGTTGTCTGTGACTTTCTGATACGCTTTGCGTATCTGCTAAAATATATTTGCTTGCAAATATATTTTTATGTGGGTATGGGGAAATTAACTCCCCATCAAGTTCTTGATCCGTGAATAATGCAGAATTGGCAAACTGACGATACTGTATTACACGGGTGGATCTTGCTCTGGTTATAACACATTAATTCATACAATAATAGACTCAAATGGCACATTCCCAATTTGAGCTTATATATTCTAGAAAATTGTTGTGGTCAAGCATTTTTGTAACACTACGACCTAATTTTTGCCACGGGGTATGCAACCCCATAGCGTGCCTCATAAGGCGTTTTATAATTAATATGTACTCCGAGTGCCTGGTTTTTAAGATTATTTGGCACGCAGAATACTGTCAGCAAGATCACACAATTCGATTGGTTAAAAAATAAGCCTTTGCTCCAAGCCGGTCAGCAACTTTCTTGTTGATTCCGGCCCTTTCCTTCATGTGATCATAAGCATGATTAGTAAGGTAAACTTTACTCATCGACCGCCTCCTCTGCAGGAGGTTCATCTGCATCAATTACTTCAGGTGTTGTCGCATTTGTTGCCGGCTCAAAAGTAAAACCACCATGCTCTGTCGTGCCTGCAAGTCTATAATTTCCATTAACTAGGTAATGAATCCCTACCAAGCCAAGAATCCCCAGAATACCGCCAAGAACCGGGCCATTCTTACCTGCGAAAACATTTGCTACTGCTTCAATTGCGTTACCATTTACTACATTGTTCATTTTAAATCCTCCTTGAAATATAGTCTTTATTTTTTGTGATTTTATAGTATACTAAATCATGTAGGAAATCAATTCATAAAATATTGCAGCATTTATCGCTTTTTATTTCCTATTTCATGGAGGATAATATGTCATTACGTTTTAAAGCTTTACGCTCATCAAGCAATTACAACAAAACTCAATTTGCAGATTTAATGCAAGTAGCCTATAGGACTGTAACCAATTGGGAGAAAAAAGATGGAGTAATTCCCTCTCTTAGCACTATATCAAGCATCGCTAAAGCCCTGCATGTACCCACTTACACGGTATATGATTGTTTTATGAATAACCCCGATTCTGATCCTGAAGAAAATTTCTTTGAATTTAATAAACATGATCTTACGGATGGTTACAGAAAGTCTTCTCTCCCTGGTCTTTTATTTAAAGTAATGAACACCTTACATCTCTTCGGTGGTGGCATCCTTCAATATGAGGGACATGTTTTTTACTATAGTCATATCTCCTATAAAGAACGTAAAAATACGGCTACAAACCTAGACGAAGAGCTAGATTATTTTATGTTTCCATATGAAGGAATTATATTACACGATGATAATCTTAACCTCATACCTATAAAGCTGTCAGATTTAAAGTACTGGAAAATCGTATCAAAAGAGTACGGAAATTTAACATTTGAGCTTGCGGTAAAGGCACCGCTTCTATTAGATATGAAAGAACATCTTGTAAGTAACGAATATTGCATATCTTACCTTACAGTCTTTGAATACGAGTCAGAGCACACTATGTTCAAAAGGGAATCTCTCAATTGTCTATACAAAATGGATAAGGATGAAGTAATTCCTAAATACATAAGAAGCATTCGAGAACGTCAAGGAATTACACAAAGTGATTTTGCTAATCTTTTAAACCTATGGCTTGGCAAAAAAATCAATAATAAAACCGTAAACAAATGGGAAAACCAGCAGTTGCTACCAACGCTCCCGCAATTAAGAGCTATAAGCATCGCCTTTCATGTTTCTATCGATAAATTACTCAACGCATACGATGAATGTTATTTTTCGACTATGTCTATCGATGAGAAAGATCGAACCTACAGTGTAGGAATAGGCCATCAATTTGATGAAACATTTGGTATCAATGATATTCCTGGTTTTCTTGACAGTTTTAAGTTTATCCACCAAACGTTTGTCCAGGATCCTGCTCGCCCACTTTGCTATTTGTATTTTGAAAATGAAAATAACCCGTTGAGTAATAAAGACAACTTCATTTTTGATGCAGTGATAAATGATTACTCTGTATCGCTCGTCTTAAAGGAAAACAAAGAAATCGCTATCAAAACAGAACGCATTAAACAGCTAGAAGCCTATAGTATTCACTACAATTATTACTATGAGTTCTACGGCGAATATTTACTTGACAATCATTCCGTTCTGCCTTTCAGAATGATATTCAGTCTCTTTATGTAAAAGAAAAAAGCCTACAAAATCAAAAGACAGACTTCTTAGGCTTATAGTATACAATGGTGTACAATAATCGAGACTGATCCATCTAGCCCCGTTCTTCAACTTTCCCCATCCGGCTGTTGTACCTTTCTCGCTCTTCTGCTAATTCGGAGATTAAACAGCCCTATATCAATGGGCATTTTTGCTATGTCTTCAAGTTCGGCATTGTCACCAACAGACTGGGCATCATCCACCACATATCTTTTATAACAAAAGCTTTTAATTCCAACATTAAAAGATTTCTTTTTAAGCATCCGTTAATTAACCCGAAAACCTTTCTTGCGATGCTGCTTTTGATACAGCTACACTCAATCCCCTACTGTCCTCACGATAATTTGCTTTCTATGAATCATGAAGAAACATCAAAATTCAAAGGTAATGTTACCCGACATAAGTTTGTCTGTCCCAAGATCAAATCTCTGCCTTACAGAGTGTCGCACCTTGCTAAACCGTTTTCCATAAAATCTGACTTATTAAATCTTTATAAATCCATTGCATAATCGACTTCTTCTGTGTATACTATAAGTAGTAGATGGGCTATATGCCTATCATGTGGACTGACACATAAAATCCGAAATTCTTTCCGGACTTCGGGTGCCGGACAGTTGGCTGGCAACGGAAAAACCAGTTTTCTTATCGGACTTCGGGTGCCGATCAGTTGGCGGACAACAGAAAAATCAGTCATAAAAGGAAGGTGTCATCTGCTACGGCAGAAGAACCTTCCTTTTAAATTTATCCAAAATACCAATATACAAGGAACTTTAACATTATGACTAAAAAACAGGCTATTGCTATCATCACAAAATGCGCAAAACAATATCAGCAATATTTAGAGCATAACCAGGTTGTTTTTGTCTATCGTGACGAATACAATCATTCGCACCATACAGTTGTCAAATTTCATTCGCATAATTTTCTTCATTTTACCGGAGTTGTTCCAAGAACAGGACTGAATGCGAATGGTTTCTATCGCGCTTCCTTAAACAGTCGATTAAGCGAAAAGGATTTTTCATTTAAAAATAATCATACAACAGAATTAAAACTTCAAGTATTGAGTACCATAATGAGTATAGATACGAAAGCTCGTATGATAGGTAATTACATCGGTCCGCATCTTGAGCTATATACAGAAAAGGTTACCGGCACAACGAGAGTATGAAACTTTTTCTGTAAAATAATGTTTATAAGGTTCTTCTATGATACAATAAATATCATTAGGAGGGCCTTTTATTATGGCAAGACAAAAGAAACCTGTACATCGTGTACAAATGACAGAAGGAAAACGAAACATCATCCATCAGCTCCTGGAAGAGTACGATATCCAGTCTGCAGAAGACATTCAGGATGCGCTCAAGTAGAAGTGATGATGGCAAAGCAATCACAGATCGATGAACCGGTGGCGGAATCCCTCCGGGAACACGGGCAGAATCCGAAATTATTTACCGGGATCCTTCAGAAAGCAGTCGGATACCTGAGGGGATTTGTAGAATTTCTGCGAGAAACAAAATATTGTGATAGAGATCCAGTCGGGAATCCTCTGATTGTTCATGATATGCGGATTGACATTACGCCAGAACCACTTCCGGCAAAACCGAAAGGAGAACGATCTTCTTCAGAAAAACAGGAAGCAGAGATTATGAGATTACAACAGATCCTCAATAAGATGAAAAAGCAGGAACAGAAGATCTATGCCATTGAGAAAGCCATCGTGAAACTGGAAAAAGATCTGAGGGGAGTGGAAAAGAAATGGTTCCACCGAAAAGAACAGAAAGAACTGGAAGGAAAGATTGATGCGAAAAAAGTCCAGTTGGAAAATGCAAAGGCTACACTGGATCTGATTCCGGCACAGTATGGATATCAAAATGCACTGGAAGTTACAAAGGCAATGAAGACTGCAAGAGCGGAATTGAAGAAAGTTCAGATAGCTCAAACAGCATGGGATGCACCGGAACCAGAACAGGAGAAAATGTATCTGAGGATTCCGGCAAATGTGCAGTGTGCGGAGAAACGGGAAACACAGAAAAGTACTGGGCAGAAAAGGAGTATTCATGAACGGTTGGAGGAGAAGAAACAGATCGTGGAACAGCAGCCTAAAAAGAAGAAGCAGAGAAATGGAATGGAACTATAACACGTATTTATTTGAAGAATATGGCTGATAAGCAAAACCCTAGATGGCAGAATGAAAACTGTTGATCCAGGGTTATTTATTGTAGGATAGTCCATTAAATATCGTGTTGAAATCGGTATGAAATATTTCAGTCAAGGCAATGAGTTCACTAATCTTGATGTTGTAGGTACCTGCTTCAATCTGAGAGTAAATGCTGCGGGTGGTTGAAAGATTCCGAAGCTGTAATTGAGCAACAACCTGTTCTTGTGTGAGATTAGCTGCGGTTCTTAAGTTTCGTAAATTATTTCCAAGGGAAACGTCATTGATTTGTCGTAGCTTTTGCTCCATAAATAATTCATACCTTTCATTTGCATCATTGTCCTTGTGCATATATTGATTTTACTTTAAAAATTTTCTATAATTGCAATGTATAGATTGCAAAAGAGAAAGTTGAAGTATGAATAAGAAACGTATATGTATAGTGTGCGTAATAGTGATATTTGCTATTACGACGGGATATCTTTTTGAAAAGAAATCTAAGGAAGAAATATCAATGGAGCCAGATGGGGTTAGCAGTATCAGTATGAATCGGGATCAGTATCTTACAGTAGTTGCAAATCGGGATCGGATTGAAGATAAAGAAGAATTCGCAAAATTACTGGTGAAGATGTGTAGGGAAAATTCATTTCATACAATTAAGTTTTCTACAGATAGAGGATATGCTACTGGAATTCATATGCAAGTATATTTATGTGACAATGATATTGAAGTGGCAAAAATGGCGATGAAAATTGATTATCTCCAGAGAGAGTATAATGAGAACTATGATATATGTTATTACCCTGAGGAATTTGTTTTGTATGTGGATGGAGAAGCGGTGAAATAGAGGCTAAGAGAGTGATTTTTTTTGATAGTAAAGTGAAATAGAATATTTCAAGGACACAAAATCCTATTGAGTATCATGAACTTAATAAATAACGATATTATGATTTTATATCACTAAGATTAAATAATTGTTTGTCAAAGGATGAGTGTTATGATATGATTTTACAGGTAACTGTTAAATAATCAGAGTTGTAGTAAGTGGTGTGTGTATGAAGGTTTGCTATGATAAGCTTTGGAAATTGTTGATTGATAAAAAGTTAAAAAGAACTGACTTAATAAAAAATGCCAATATAAGTTCAAATGTATTGGCAAGAATGGGGCATGAAGAACCTGTATCGCTCGACAGCATTGGAAAGATATGTGAATACCTTGGTTGTAAAGTAGATGATATAATAGAGATAAATTACGAGGAGTGAATAAAATGAAAACACTTAGTTTGTTCTCCGGAGCAGGTGGCTTAGATATAGGATTTCACAGGGCAGGATTCGACATCATTGGATGTGTGGAAATTGAAAAACAGTATTGTGAAACTTTAAAGACAAATAGAGACAACGGAAAGTATTTTAATCCAGAAGCTAAAATTTATTGCGAAGATATTAGGAGTTTTAAACCAGAAGAGTTCGTTAATAAAAAAATAGAGTGTGTTATTGGTGGCCCACCTTGTCAGCCTTTCTCGGCAGCAGGAAGAAGATCGGGCGGTGTGCCAGGAATGCAAGATGATAGAGGTATGCTTTTTGAAAGTTATTGCCATGTTCTTGAAATACTGAGACCAAGAGTTTTTATTTTTGAGAATGTCTATGGATTAAAAGGAGCAAATAATGGAGAGGCATGGGATGAGATTAGCAAGTCATTCTCAGCACTCGGGTATTCCATCAAGGCAGAAATCCTTGATGCAGCTGATTATGGTGTACCTCAACATAGAGAGAGACTTATATTAATTGGGACGCTCGATACAGATTTTGTGTTTCCAGAACCGACCAATGGACCAGATTCACGTTCTGGTAGACCGTTGGTTTCAATATGGGATGCAATTAATGACATTCAGAATGAGTCAAAAAATGTATCTGAAGATATTGGAGGTTTATATGGACATTTATTACCTTTAGTTCCAGAAGGACTTAATTATTCATTTTTTACAAAAGAAATGGGATATCCAGAACCATATTTTGCGTGGAGATCAAAATTTCATGATTTTTTATATAAGGCAGATAGAAATCTTCCATGTAGAACATTGAAAGCTCAGCCTGGGAAATTTACTGGACCATTTCATTGGAATAATAGACATTTCACAATTCATGAACTAATGCGAATTCAATCATTTCCAGATGATTATATAATTACTGGTACAAATACGCAGATTATAGCACAAATTGGAAATTCAGTTCCACCAAGACTTGCAGAAGTCCTTGCAGTTTCGGTCAGAGAGCAGATACTTAGACCTGTTTCAAAATTGACATATCCAGTTAGAGAAGAAGGCTTTGAATCTACATTTAGGAGGCGCCAAAGAGAGATAAGCAAACATTATAAAGAAGTTGCACAACGTGAAATAGAAAAAAGATTTGGAAATCAGAGCCATGAGGATTGTGAAAAAGAACAACATTTGGAAACAGTAATTGCAAAAACAAGTGAATTACTTTTTACAAAGAAGTATTTTGCTGGCTATACTGATAGATATAACAAGATAATCAGTGAAAAAAGACCCTCAAAATCCGAGGTTGAAAAATATATTTCTTTGCAGCGAGTATCGACAGAATGTAAAAGTGGTTTCTTAAAAATTCACTCTGTTTCTTGTAAAGAGACAGGAGGGCAGCAATGTAAATTTAAGGTAAATATATCTGGCTTGGAGAAATATCTTATAAAAATTGATACACTTGAATTGAAAAGCGAACTTCTTAGTGTAGAAGATATATTTGCAGAATGGGATATTATTCAAAAAGAACTTGTCGATATTAGTCAGTTTTTTTCGTTAATAGACATTTATGGACATTATGCTAATAGAGGTGATACTGTGAGGGTGAAAACACAACTTAATGGGTCTAAAAATAGCCTATTAGAAAGAGCGATTAATTATTTTGGAGATTCCAACAACTGTGGAATTTATCTTTCGAGAGAGACTGTAGCAGGGCAGTTAGATGTCACAGTTGAACAAATAGAAACGATGATTCTTATGATGCGTGAATTAAGATACGATGTGAGAACAACAAATACACATCCCACAATTCGGACAGATGAGATTATATGTACATATCCTTTTCCGATGCTTTCTGAGAGGGTTATGTTTGAAAAGAGCAAGGGGGTAAATTATGACTAAAAAGAAAGAATCAATTAATAACGAAGAAGTTATTGAGCTGGGCGAAAAAGAAAAACTGACAGAAATCTTGTCTGAATGTTATGAAGCAGCAGAAGTTGAGTGTAAAAAAGAAAATATTGATGATTTGATAGTGGACATAGGTGAAGAAGATTCTAAGGTTATTATTGAATTGGCTAATACTAAACATGCATGTAGAGGAGCAGCATTAACATTGGCTATATACAAAATACTGCATCCAGAGCAAGATATTAGAAGTCACAAAGCCGAATATGAAAATGGTTTTTCGGCAAGAGGCGTTGATCATAGTGTTACAGTACCGTTTTTAATACAGAAGGGGTTACCATACAATGTAGACACACATTGGCTTAGTCAAACATTGTCTTATTCACAGCCTTACATGCCAGATGTTGTTTTAAAGACAGTTCCTAAAAAAGTAGGTCCAGATTTTATTATTACTGTAAATCTGATCCAGAATTCTGTTTCTAATGAACGAGTTAAGAAAATAACAATTTTGATACTCGAAAAAATGATTGAAGAAAGGAATAAGGGAAATATTCCGCTTACTAAACCGAAAAATTTGAGTATTGATCAAGTAATGGAGATATTACATAAGCAGTTCTCAGTGAATTATGAGAAGAATGCACCAAGGTTACCTCAAATTGCTGTATATGCTATTTATCAATGCCTTATGAATGATGTAGACAGATATAGAGAGTTTGAATTAAAACCTCTAGAAAGAATGAAAACAGCTAATAGAAAGAGTGGAACGGTAGGAGATATTGATTTATGGGAAAATGGAAGACCTATTGAGGCTGTTGAGATAAAATACGAGGTCCATGTTGGAGTATCACATGTAAGTGAGGCAATTCAGAAAGTGCAGACGGAATCTGTCGAAAGATATTTTATTTTATCAACAGTTAAACCTGACCCAAACGAATGGGAAGAAGTTCAAGGTTTGATAGAAGATTTCTTGAAATCAAATGGATGTGAGATAATTGTAAATGGTGTATATGAAACTATAAAATATTATTTGAGGCTATTAAAATCGACAAATGATTTTGTAAATGCATATACTGAATTATTAGCGATTGATGAGGATATAAATTATGAACATAAAGTGGCATGGAACGCAATTTGTGCCGAGCGTCAGTAATGGTTTTCCAATTGATTCTTTCTTGTGCTTAGATGTGAGGAAAACGCATTAAGAAAGAAATGTTGGAATCTTCTACATTTTGAGAGAAAATGTAAACCATGAAGAATGTATTTTTTTCAACTGATTATTTCAAAATGTTGCAAAAATGAGTGTGCGTAAGAACAAGGAAAGAGGCATCCATGAATTATCAATTATTAAACAAAATACAAAGAGATAAGATGAACTCTATTACAAATAATAATTATAAGATGAAATGGGAAAATCCTGCATTTATGGACATTCTTATGGGAGGACTTCCTAAGGTTCGGCATTTTCAGCATGATAGTGAAATCTCTGGAGAAATTTATTCATTAGAAAAATTGCTTGCTTCTTATGATGCATTTTCTTCTGAAAAGGAAGAGTTTCTTCAAAAAATAAAAGATCATATAGATGTTATTCGAGGCAAGAAAGCTTCTTGGTATGGATTGAATTTATATGAAATTGAGGAATGTGTACATCTGCATGAATTTTGTTTGATCTCAGGTGAAGGCGGAATTGGAAAAAGCTATTTTATTAAGTGTTTTGAAGAAAGGTTAGAAACTAAGAATATTCCGCATTTATGTCTTTATGGGAAGTTTGAAAAGGATATTTACAATTTGGATATTGAAGAAATTATTAATGATTGTAAATCTGGATTTGTTTTCATAGTGGATGCCGTGAATGAGATGTCTGAGAAAGGACAGGAAGATTTATTCCAAGTATTAGTTGATATTAAGAAACATTCAAAAGTAAGAATTGTTATTACTTATCGCAATAATGCGATGGATGCTGACATATTAAAACAATATATGGAGATTGCAAGCGCAGAGTATGCTTTTCCAGGCGTATCCTTTGAATCGGCATTAGGAGAAATACTGAAGTTATCCGTTCCGGATGTATATAAATATGAGGATATTTTATATTCTAATAATGCACTGTTACTAAGCATGCTTTGTAATGTACTTTCATCAACGAAATTAACAGATGAAACTGAGAATGGAATAGCTTCTATAACATTTATCTTAGAACAATATATTAAGAAATCTATTGGAAAAATATTCAAGGGATCCATTTCATGTCAAGGTGTTGATATATGGAAGGATACAAAAAGAATTGCTCAGTGGATGTATGAACACGAAGAAAAACGAATTGATGAGTTCAATTTACTGTCGATTGTAAAAACAGGGACAGATTATTTGACTACAATGATTCAATTGGGCTTTTTGGGATACTATGAATCTGAATCGATAAGATACTTTTATTTTTTGATTGATTCGCTCACAGATTTTTTAGTTGCCCGTTCTTTGTTTGACGATATAAGAGGGAAAATATTTGATGAGCAAGTTGATATTATTAAAAGTAAGATTAGAAATCTATATAATTTAGAGGAAGCAGTTATTATTGCAATTTTTGATAATCTGTCTCCCAATTATGAATATATAAAAAAACTACTTGTATCAACTGGACTTATGGAACGATTGCAATATGATACTCTTGTTAAAATAAAGTTTAAAAAAGATTCGATTCAGGATTTTTTGACGGTGTTCTCACCAGCGAAACCAGATGAATTGTTGGGTGTTATGGGTGGTTATACGGACAAACCTTTTAATTGTACTAATTATTTGCGGAATTATTATTTTGAAAATGAGTGTAAACAAACAGAATTATCGGTCATTCTTTCTGGTCATCATTTCCTTGGAGGAATTAAAGGAAGATTAAAAAACATTTTATATTTCATTACACTTAACAATAGAAGCGATAGGCGTGATGATGAAGCTTATTATTTTGCGATTTTGTGTTGCTCTGCACCGAACAAAGATGTGCGATGTTTAGCAATGAAACTTCTATATGAAATTGTTTCAAGTAGAACAGTGTTTAAGAAAAGGCTTATAGAAGAATATAAAATCTTTACAGATTTTTATATAAAAGAAGCTATAATTTTTGTATTATCAAAAGTAAAATACAATGATGTTGATATATTGAAATTCTTTGAAAAGTTGATTAAAGAAGAACGGAATCTTTCTGCAAAGAGTATTAAGCGAATCGCTGAGTACTTTGGTGATGAGTATGGGTATATCAGATGGAATCGCGAGAATTTGTATGGTTTTAAACAGGATGCTATTATTTCAGATTTTATAGATGACTTATTATTGACAGTTGATCTCATGAACAAAGAGTTTTTACCATTTAGGTACTGGGGAAAAGACCATATTGATATGCATACAAAATTTTTGAAAAATGATAAGCATATCATAGGAGATATTAATAATTATCTTGAACAGAAATATCAGTGTGTTCGCACTGGTGACTGTAATGGATCTGTAGCATTTGAAAGAAGAATAATGGCGGAAATATCTCCTAAGGCAGACATTGAGACATTGGACATGAATTCATTTTTTGAGTCATATGAAGTTATTATTAAAAAACTATTTAATCACTATCAGGTGACGAACAAAAAAACAGAAAGACATATGAGGGAAGAAGACTTTCATGATTCTGTATATATGAAATGTGTTGATATTGCAACAGGGTTATATTATGGAAGTTTAATGTGTAATTATTACACAAATCAGTTTGCAACATATAATAACAATCAAAGGAATATTGGATATGAGGTATATGATCCTCTTGAATATGGAGAAGAGGTGGCGCTTACTTCGCCAGTTCCAACATATCAAGATTTTGTTGAGAGGTTGGGCGAATATATAATTAAGAATATAGAGGTGCCTGACGCTAAAGACTTAATATGGGCTAAGAATGTCAAACTAACACGAAAAAATGTTTTAAACCTTTTAAAACCTTTAGAAATAAAACATAATGAATGGGTAATGCTTGCAGGACGAATATCTTTACATGAAGATGACAAGTACGAAACAAAATGGAGAGATACTTATGATATTTGGTGTTGTACTTCCCCTGAAGAGACAATAATAGATGATGGAAATGCAAGATATCTGACTATTGAACTGGATGAGTATTCTGGTAGCTTGCGGGATTATGTGAATTGTACTGTGAGATCATGGCTGTGTAAAGATGTTAAGAATATCTCAAACCAGTCTGATGTATTCGATGAAACATCCTTGGTTTTGCCACCAGCGGAATTGATTAGATATTTTAATCTTGAGGTTAATGTGTCTGATTTATCATGGAATACATCGGATGGTATTAAGGTAGTTATATGCAATAATAATAAGAATTCATATTACAAGGATCCTATTGGTGGAACTGTCTTTATTAGAAAAGATTATTTAGATAAGTATTTAGAAAGTCATACGTTAAAGTATTTTGCTTTTACTGAAAGGTTTATTCCAGAAACAGGATATGCCGATGAGACTGCATTGCATTTTGAAATTCAAGATGGAAATATTATAGTTGAAATATTAAATAATGGAAAGAAGCGTGATTGGCAATCAATAGTTAATCCTTCATGTGAGGAATGTCCATATGGGGTTTTTGAACAGAATAACAGAGAAAGAAATGATTGGCAGAATACGCTGAATGAAATATTAGAATTATATGGCATAGATGAAGAAAATATGCCATTGTTTTAAAGAAAAAGATTGTTATAGTCAAGTTATAAGAATTTGTGAAATAGAGGCATTACTGTTACATATTCACATAGTTGATTGTGGACTATCAAATAGTTTATCCTTTGCTTTTTCTTTACTCTTTGCTATAATCAATCCATGGCAACATTCTGGCAACAGTTCATCAGAAAGCCAATGGAAATCATGTAATAGAAATAAAAACAAGGCATATTGTAAGCGAAACCTTAATTAATTCCGTTAAGTTTTTGCGTGGCAGAGCCGAGTTCGAATAGGGACGCTATCACAGGGCACACCCCATTATCCTGTAAAAGGCAAAAATGATTATCCTATCAG
>OFMG01001465.1_pt1 | contig 17488 bp, 10 predicted proteins | sample 1541751 | NCBI WGS metagenome assembly OFMG01 (sample SAMN04209232, study PRJEB22552) | human gut metagenome | biome: gut; material: feces | host: Homo sapiens | place: USA: Oklahoma
CACGCTGCGGATCCGGAATATACTCATCAACTGTATCCATGAGTTCCATGATCTTGTCGCCCCACTCGCCCATCGGATCCTCAAGAGCCTTAAGAGCAGAACCCTGGATGATCGGGCATCCCTCGAAGCCGTACTCCTCAAGCTGCTCGGTAACTTCCATCTCTACTAACTCAATGAGCTCCGGATCGTCTACCATATCGCACTTGTTTAAGAAAACAACGATGTAAGGTACACCTACCTGACGGGAAAGTAAGATGTGCTCTTTTGTCTGAGCCATAACACCGTCAGTAGCAGCTACTACGAGGATAGCACCATCCATCTGTGCAGCACCAGTGATCATGTTCTTTACATAGTCAGCATGGCCTGGGCAGTCAACGTGTGCGTAATGTCTCTTCTCTGTCTCGTACTCGATGTGAGCGGTAGAAATTGTGATACCACGCTCTCTCTCTTCCGGAGCCTTATCGATGTTCTCGAAATCTGTAGCTGTGTTACCAGCAACTCTTGCAGCTAATACTTTGGAGATAGCTGCTGTTAAAGTTGTTTTACCATGGTCAACGTGTCCAATGGTACCGATATTACAATGTGGTTTTGTTCTTTCAAACTTAGCTTTTGCCATTTTGAATATCCTCCTTAAATTGATGCCATATTGGCTATAGTTGTTATATTTAATAACTCGGCTATTTATGATTATATAAAATAATCTTAGCTTTTTCAAGTTATTTTTATCACAGAATCCCTTATTTTAAGGGATTTCTGTGATTTAATATTGTTTTTAGATTCTGTTACACAGAAATAACTGAAATCAGTTATAAGCCATGCTTTTTTTCAGAATTTATTTGGATTTATCTGCAAGAACTTTCTCCTGAACAGATTTTGGTACTGGCTCATATTTCTCAAAGAACATAGAGTAGTTACCACGTCCCTGTGTCTTGGAACGTAAGTCTGTAGAGTAACCGAACATCTCAGCAAGTGGTACATATGCTTTAACCATTTTACCACCACTAATATCGTCCATACCCTCGATACGTCCACGACGGGAGTTGATATCACCGATTACATCACCCATGTATTCTTCAGGCATTGTAACTTCTACCTTCATGATAGGCTCAAGTAATACTGGTGAAGCTTTTGCCATAGCCTCTTTGAATGCCATAGATCCAGCGATGTGGAATGCCATTTCAGAAGAGTCGACCTCATGGTAAGATCCATCGTATACGTTAGCGTGAACACCAAGAACTGGGAATCCGCCAAGAATACCTGCCTGAGCAGCTTCTTCGATACCTTCACCAACTGCTGGGATGTATTCTTTAGGAATAGCACCACCGACAACGGTAGATTCGAATTTGAATGTCTCTTCGCCGTTTGGATCCATCGGCTCAAATTTAACTTTACAGTGTCCGTACTGACCACGTCCACCGGACTGTTTTGCATATTTGTACTCAACATCTACAGGTTTTGTAAATGTCTCTTTGTAAGCTACCTGTGGAGCACCTACGTTAGCTTCTACTTTGAATTCACGAAGCAAACGGTCAACGATGATTTCCAAATGTAACTCACCCATACCAGCAATGATTGTCTGACCAGTTTCCTGATCTGTGTGAGCACGGAATGTAGGATCTTCTTCTGCAAGTTTTGCAAGAGCCTCACCCATTTTACCCTGTCCAGCTTTTGTCTTAGGCTCGATAGCGAGCTCGATAACTGGTTCTGGGAATTCCATGGACTCTAAGATTACCGGATGCTGTTCATCACAGATTGTATCACCAGTTGTTGTAAATTTGAAACCTACAGCAGCTGCGATATCTCCGGAGTAAACTTTGTCTAATTCCGCACGTTTGTTGGCATGCATCTGTAAGATACGTCCAACACGTTCTTTTTTATCTTTTGTAGCATTTAATACATAAGAACCGGAGTTCATTGTACCAGAGTAAACTCTGAAGAATGCAAGCTTACCAACGAATGGGTCAGCCATGATCTTGAATGCTAATGCAGCGAAAGGTTCTTCATCAGAAGAATGTCTCTCTACTTCATTACCATCTAAGTCAACACCTTTGATAGCTGGGATATCTGTTGGAGCTGGCATGTACTCGATAACTGCATCGATTAACTTCTGTACACCTTTGTTTCTGTAAGCAGAACCACAGCAAACAGGTACAGCAGTACATTCACATGTAGCTTTTCTTAATACTTTCTTCATCTCCTCAACAGATGGTTCCTCACCCTCAAGGTACATCATCATTAAGTCATCATCTAACTCGCAGACTTTTTCTACTAATTCTGCATGATAAAGCTCAGCTTCATCAGCCATATCACCTAAATCATCTGTTACAGTGATATCGTCACCTTTATCATCATTGTAGATATAAGCCTTCATCTCGAATAAGTCGATAATTCCTTTGAAATCGTCCTCTTTACCGATTGGCAACTGAAGACAGATAGCATTTTTTCCTAATCTTGTACGAATCTGATCAACAGCTCCGTAGAAGTTAGCACCTAAGATGTCCATCTTGTTAATGAAAGCCATTCTAGGTACGTTGTAGGTATCAGCCTGACGCCATACATTTTCTGACTGTGGTTCAACACCACCCTTTGCACAGAATACGCCGACAGCACCATCAAGTACACGAAGGGAACGCTCTACCTCTACAGTAAAGTCTACGTGTCCAGGAGTATCAATGATGTTGATACGATGCTCTAAAGCACCTTTCTTTGGTTTTGTGAACTCTTCCAAAGTCCAGTGGCATGTAGTAGCGGCTGAAGTAATTGTGATACCTCTTTCCTGCTCCTGTTCCATCCAGTCCATGGTAGCAGTACCTTCATGAGTATCACCAATCTTATAGTTAACACCGGTATAGTAAAGAATACGCTCTGTTAATGTTGTCTTACCAGCATCAATATGAGCCATAATACCAATGTTTCTGGTTCTCTCTAATGGATATTCTCTTCCAGCCAAGGTTTTTCCTCCTTAATTTACTACGCCGATATGCGCAGAACATTTTTATAATACTTGAGAGCAAAATTGCTTTGCTCCCGGTATCTATTCATATGGCAAATGATATTAGAAGCGGTAATGAGCGAATGCTTTGTTTGCTTCTGCCATTTTGTGCATATCTTCTTTTCTCTTAACAGATGCACCTGTGTTGTTAGCTGCATCCATGATTTCATTTGCAAGTCTTTCTTCCATGGTCTTCTCACCTCTGTTACGTGAGAAAGTTGTTAACCAACGAAGTCCTAAAGCCTGACGACGGTCTGGTCTGACTTCGATTGGTACCTGGTATGTTGCACCACCAATACGTCTAGCCTTTACTTCAAGAACAGGCATAACGTTATTCATGGCTTCTTCAAATACCTCAAGAGCAGGTCTTTCTGTTTTCTCTTCTACTCTTGCGAAAGCTCCATATACAATTTTCTGTGCTACACCTTTCTTACCATCTAACATAATGTTGTTGACAAGCTTTGTAACGACTTTGTTATTGTAAATTGGATCTGCTAATACGTCTCTTTTCTGAGTATGTCCTTTACGTGGCACGGTTCTTCCCTCCTTAATCATAATTTACTATACAGGTCTTCCCTGCATTTACTGTGTCCGGTTTCCCGGCTCTGCAACATTTGCAATGAAAGTTCAATGCAACATGTTGTCAGTGAACTTCATTTCGATTAATTCAACGGTACTCACATGTGTAAAATGGGCAAGCCCATCTCGGAACAAAATCTTGTTCCCCCTTAGTGTTCGTGCGGAAATATATCTCTAGTGAAACAATTCCAACACTAAACCTTTTAGTTCTGTTTGTGATACTATTGGTTTTACTTCATTCTGTAATCAAAAATTACTTAGAAGCCTTTGGTCTCTTAGCGCCGTATTTAGAACGAGCCTGTTTTCTGTTAGCAACACCTGCTGTATCAAGTGTACCACGGATGATGTGATATCTTGTACCTGGTAAGTCCTTAACACGTCCACCACGGATCATAACAACGCTATGCTCCTGTAAGTTGTGTCCTTCACCTGGAATGTAGCTTGTTACTTCGATTCCGTTAGAGAGACGTACTCTGGCGATCTTTCTAAGAGCTGAGTTAGGTTTTTTAGGAGTAGCTGTCTTAACAGCTGTACAAACACCTCTCTTCTGTGGAGAAGGAGCATCTGTAGGTCTCTTCTGTAAAGAGTTGTAACCCTTCTGAAGTGCAGGTGCTGTAGACTTCTTAACAGATGTCTGACGTCCTTTTCTTACTAACTGGTTAAATGTTGGCATTATTTTCACCTCCTGTTAATATTATGTGAACAAAAAAGTTCAAACTGCATGCCTTTTTGTGCACGCTAAATTATTATATAGGTGTCCATCCCAGATGTCAAGCACTTTTACATAGATTTTTCTTACGCTTTTAAAGCATTTCCAATATCTGGCTTTTTTATACCAGATATTATGATTACGAAAAAAGAGGAACAGATTTTCATCCATTCCTCTCTTATTTCAATATCTTATTCTTCTACTGGTGCAAATTCTTCATCTGCAAAAGAATCGTCATCAAAATCAATCTCGTCATTTTCATTGACATCAGAATCAAGTTTGATATTGCGGTATCTCTTCATACCTGTACCAGCCGGGATCAGTTTACCAATGATTACGTTTTCTTTCATACCGATCAGTGGATCAACTTTTCCTTTGATAGCTGCTTCTGTCAGAACTTTTGTTGTCTCCTGGAAGGAAGCTGCCGATAAGAAGGAGTTCGTAGCTAAGGAAGCTTTGGTAATACCAAGTAATACCTGTTTTCCTTCTGCCATTTCTTTTCCTTCACTCTCAAGCAGTTCATTTGTATCCTCAAAATCAAGAGTATCTACTAATGTTCCCGGAAGCATATCAGAATCACCGTTTGTCTCAACGCGGACTTTCTGCAACATCTGACGTACGATCAACTCGATATGTTTGTCGTTGATTTCAACACCCTGTAAACGGTATACACGCTGAACCTCGCGGAGCATGTAATCCTGAACGGCACGAACACCTTTGATCTTTAAGATGTCATGTGGATTTACAGAACCTTCGGTCAGCTCGTCACCAGCTTCAAGCACTGCGCCGTCCATTACTTTGATTCTGGAACCGTAAGGGATTAAGTATGCCTTAGATTCACCAGTCTCATTGTTTGTAACGATGATCTCACGTTTCTTCTTAGTATCTTTGATGTTAGCTACGCCACCAAATTCTGTGATAATGGCAAGTCCCTTCGGTTTTCTTGCCTCGAAAATTTCTTCGACACGAGGAAGACCCTGTGTGATATCGGTACCGGCAACACCACCTGTATGGAAAGTACGCATGGTAAGCTGTGTACCAGGCTCACCGATGGACTGTGCTGCGATGATACCAACAGCCTCACCAACCTGAACTGCCTGACCGGTAGCCATGTTTGCTCCATAACATTTTGCACATACACCCATATGGGAGCGGCAGGATAATACGGTACGGATCTTCACTTTCTCGATTGGATTGCCATTCTCATCAACACCACGGCTCATAACTTCTGCTGCACGTTTTGGTGTGATCATATGGTTTGCCTTTACAATGACATTGCCATCTTTATCACAAATTGTATTGCAGGAGAAACGACCTGTAATACGTTCCTGAAGACTTTCTATCTCTTCTTTTCCATCCATGAATGCAGTTACCCACATACCAGGGATTTCTCTGTTCTTGCCTTCACAGCAGTCAGATTCACGAACGATCATATGCTGTGATACGTCTACAAGACGTCTCGTAAGGTATCCGGAATCGGCTGTACGAAGCGCTGTATCGGACATACCTTTTCGTGCTCCATGCGCAGACATGAAGTACTCCAATACATCAAGACCATCACGGAAGTTGGATTTGATAGGCAGCTCGATTGTTCTACCGGTTGTATCAGCCATCAAACCACGCATACCAGCAAGCTGTTTGATCTGTTTATCAGAACCACGGGCTCCGGAATCCGCCATCATGAAGATGTTGTTGTATTTATCAAGACCTTCCAGAAGCACTTTTGTAAGCTCATCATCGGTCTCTTTCCATGTCTCAACAACTTCTTTGTAACGTTCTTCCTCTGTGATAAGACCACGTTTGTACTGTTTTGTAATTCTGTCTACTGTATCCTGAGCTGCTTTGATCATTGCAGGTTTCTCTGGCGGAACCGTCATATCGGAAATGGATACGGTCATCGCTGCTCTTGTGGAATATTTGTAACCCATAGCTTTTACAGCATCCAGAACCTCTGCTGTCTTGGTAGCACCATGGATATTGATTACTTTTTCAAGAATCTGTTTGTTCTGTTTCTTGGCAACAAGGAAATCTACTTCCAGTTTTAATTCATTGCCAGGAATGCTTCTGTCAACAAATCCTAAATCCTGAGGAATGATCTCATTAAAGATGAAACGTCCTAATGTGGACTCAACAACTCCTGTGATTTCTTTTCCATCCGGCATTGTCTTTGTCATACGGACTTTGATTCTGGAGTGAAGTGTTACTGCTCCGTTCTCGTATGCAAGGATTGCTTCGTTGACGCTCTTGAAGATCTTGCCCTCTCCCTTAGCGCCCGGTCTCTCCTGTGTTAAATAGTAGATACCAAGGACCATATCCTGTGAAGGAACTGCTACAAGACCACCGTCAGATGGTTTTAACAGGTTGTTCGGTGAGAGGAGCATAAATCTACACTCAGCCTGAGCCTCTACAGATAATGGAAGATGTACAGCCATCTGGTCACCATCGAAGTCGGCGTTGAACGCGGTACATACCAATGGATGTAACTTGATTGCTTTACCTTCTACTAAGATTGGCTCGAATGCCTGAATACCTAATCTATGCAGTGTAGGAGCACGGTTTAACATAACCGGATGCTCTTTGATAACGTCTTCTAAGACATCCCAAACTTCTGTCTGGAGTCTCTCGACCATTTTCTTAGCACTCTTGATGTTGTGTGCAGATCCGTTGGCAACAAGTTCTTTCATAACGAAAGGTTTGAATAATTCAATTGCCATCTCTTTTGGAAGACCACACTGATAAATCTTTAATTTTGGCTCAACACAGATAACGGAACGTCCTGAATAGTCAACACGTTTACCAAGTAAGTTCTGTCTGAAACGACCGGATTTACCTTTTAACATATCGGATAAGGATTTTAATGCTCTGTTTCCTGGTCCTGTAACCGGACGTCCACGACGACCGTTATCGATCAGGGCATCAACAGCTTCCTGCAACATACGTTTCTCGTTACGAACGATGATATCAGGAGCTCCTAACTCAAGAAGTCTTCTCAAACGGTTATTTCTGTTGATAATTCTTCTATATAAATCATTCAAATCAGAGGTAGCAAAACGTCCACCATCCAACTGAACCATTGGACGAAGATCTGGTGGGATAACCGGTACAACGGTCATGATCATCCATTCTGGTTTGTTTCCAGATTCACGGAATGCTTCTACAACTTCCAGTCTCTTAATGATTCTGGCACGTTTCTGACCAGTTGCATCTTCTAACTCTGCTTTTAATTCAGCAGAATCTTTTTCCAGATCAATCGCCTGTAATAATTCCTGAATTGCCTCAGCACCCATTCCTACACGGAATGCATTGCCGTACTGTTCTCTTGCATCCTGGTATTCTCCTTCGGAAAGTACCTGTTTGTACTGTAATGCAGTATTGCCTGCATCCAATACGATGTAAGAAGCAAAGTATAAAACTTTCTCCAATGTTCTTGGAGATAAGTCAAGGATCAATCCCATACGCGATGGAATTCCTTTGAAGTACCAGATATGGGATACAGGTGCAGCAAGCTCGATGTGTCCCATACGCTCTCTACGAACGCTGGATTTTGTGATCTCAACGCCACAACGGTCGCAGACAACGCCCTTGTAACGAATTTTCTTATATTTACCGCAATGACATTCCCAGTCTTTGCTAGGTCCAAAAATCTTCTCACAGAAAAGGCCATCTTTTTCCGGTTTCAATGTTCTATAGTTGATTGTTTCCGGTTTTTTAACTTCACCGCGGGACCATTCTCTGATCTTTTCCGGGGATGCTAAACCAATACGGATGGCATCAAATGAAACAGACTGGTTAATTGCCTCTTTATTTGTTGTTTCTGGCATCTATGACACTCCCTTTCTCTACTTTACAGAATCGACTCTCTTTATCGGTCTGTGCGGATGCACAGACCTTAAATGCTTATTGATTATTTACTCTTCGAAATTGTCTTCCGGCATATCATCGTAAAAATCAGAGTCATCATCTGCATCGGTGTCTTCCTCTTCTTCTACGTCAACAAGTTCTTCGTTTTCAGAATCAAATTCTTTCTTTGTGAATCCCATCTTGGAGAATGATTCACTGTCTTCAAAAGCGAAATCTTTATCGCCTGAAATAATGGAGTTCAGGTCGGTGTTACCGTACTCACTTGTTTCCATTAATTCAACTTCATTTCCTTCGTCATCTAATACTGTGACATCAAGTCCTAAGGACTGTAACTCTTTCAGTAATACCTTGAATGATTCTGGAATTCCCGGTTCAGGAATATTATCACCTTTGATAATTGCCTCATAAGTCTTAACACGTCCTACAACATCATCAGACTTCACTGTAAGGATTTCCTGTAAGGTATATGCTGCACCGTAAGCTTCCAGTGCCCAAACCTCCATCTCACCGAAACGCTGTCCACCGAACTGCGCTTTACCACCAAGTGGCTGCTGGGTAACTAAGGAGTAAGGACCAGTAGAACGTGCATGGATCTTATCATCTACCAGGTGGTGCAGTTTCAGGTAATGCATGTGTCCGATTGTTACAGGTGAATCAAATGGTTCTCCGGTACGTCCATCACGCAGCTGAACTTTTCCATCACGGGAAATTGGAACACCTTTCCACAGTGCTCTGTGGTCTCTGTTGTCCCATAAGTACTTCATAACTTCTTCGCCAAGTACATCTTTGTATTTTGCTTCAAAATCTTCCCATTCGAAGTTTACATAATCATTAGCCAATTCCAGTGTATCCTGGATATCAATTTCCTTTGCACCATCAAATACCGGTGTTGCAATATTGAATCCCAATGCTTTTGCAGCAAGACTCAGGTGAATCTCAAGGACCTGACCGATATTCATACGGGAAGGTACACCTAATGGATTCAATACGATATCAAGAGGACGGCCATTTGGAAGGAATGGCATATCTTCTACAGGTAATACACGGGAAACGACACCCTTGTTACCATGACGGCCGGCCATCTTATCACCGACAGAGATTTTTCTCTTCTGTGCAATGTAAATGCGGACTGCCTGGTTTACTCCTGGAGATAACTCATCTCCGTTTTCTCTTGTAAATACTTTGGCTTCCACAACGATACCATATTCGCCGTGAGGAACTTTTAAGGAAGTATCACGTACTTCTCTTGCCTTCTCACCAAAAATTGCACGGAGAAGTCTCTCTTCTGCTGTCAGTTCTGTCTCTCCCTTAGGAGTAACTTTTCCGACTAAGATATCACCGGCACGAACCTCTGCACCGATACGGATAATACCTCTTTCATCAAGGTCTTTTAATGCATCATCACCGACACCTGGAACGTCACGAGTAATCTCCTCCGGTCCTAATTTGGTGTCACGTGCTTCTGCTTCATATTCTTCAATATGGATGGATGTATAAACATCATCCTGTACAAGTCTCTCACTTAAAAGAACAGCATCCTCGTAGTTATAACCTTCCCAGGTCATAAATCCGATCAATGGGTTCTTACCAAGTCCAAGTTCTCCGTTAGAAGTAGATGGTCCGTCTGCGATAACCTCACCAACCTCTACATGGTCACCCTTGAATACGATTGGTCTCTGATTGTAGCAGTTTGACTGGTTACTTCTTGAAAACTTTGTAAGTTTGTATACATCTCTTGTTCCATCATCATTTTTTACAATGATCTGATTGGACTCAGAGCTTTCAATTGTACCTGCTTTTTTTGCAACAACGCAGACACCTGAGTCAACGGCCGCTTTTGTCTCCATACCTGTACCAACAACAGGAGCTTCTGTTGTAAGAAGAGGTACTGCCTGACGCTGCATGTTTGATCCCATCAGCGCACGGTTCGCATCATCGTTCTGTAAGAACGGAATTAATGCAGTCGCAACAGAGAATACCATCTTAGGAGATACGTCCATGTAATCAAACATGGTCTTCTCATATTCCTGTGTCTCATCCAGATAACGACCAGATACAGAATTACGAACAAAATGTCCCTCTGCATCAAGTGCCTCGTTCGCCTGTGCTACATGGTAATTATCCTCTTCATCCGCTGTCATGTAGACTACTTCATCCGTGACACGAGGATTCTTTGGATCTGATTTATCAATCTTACGGTATGGAGCTTCAATGAAACCATACTCATTAATACGCGCATAACTTGCCAGTGAGTTGATCAGACCGATGTTAGGACCTTCAGGCGTCTCAATAGGACACATACGTCCATAGTGAGAATAATGAACGTCTCGAACCTCGAATCCGGCACGGTCTCTGGACAAACCACCAGGTCCCAATGCAGATAAACGTCTCTTGTGAGTCAGCTCACCAAGAGGGTTGTTCTGATCCATGAACTGAGACAGCTGGGAAGAACCGAAGAACTCTTTCACTGCTGCAGTTACCGGTTTGATGTTAATTAAACTCTGTGGAGAAATACCATCCAGGTCAAGTGTCGTCATTCTTTCACGGACAACTCTCTCTAATCTGGAAAGTCCGATTCTGTACTGGTTCTGTAATAATTCGCCAACCGCACGGATACGTCTGTTACCCAAATGGTCGATATCATCATCATGACCAATACCATACTCTAAATGCATATTATAATTAATGGATGCGAAGATATCATCTTTTGTAATATGCTTTGGAATCAGATCATGTACATTTTTCTTAATTGCTTCTTTTAAATCTTCCACATCCGGATTTTCTTCCATTAACTGTGCAAGAATCGGGTAGTAAACTAATTCTGTAATTCCAAGTTCCTTTGGATCACAGTCAACGTAATGTCTTAAATCTACCATCATAGAAGAAAGAACTTTTACATTTCTTGTCTCGGTCTGTATCCATACATATGGCACTGCTGCATTCTGGATATCATCAGCTAAAGAACGGGTTACTTCTGTACCTGCTTCTGCGATGATCTCACCAGTTGTCACATCAACAACATCTTCTGCCAGAACATGTCCGTTGATACGGTTCTTTAATGCTAACTTCTTATTGAACTTATAACGTCCTACCTTTGCAAGATCATATCTTCTTGGGTCAAAGAACATAGCATTAATAAGGCTCTCCGCACTTTCGACTGAAAGCGGCTCGCCCGGTCTGATTTTCTTATATAATTCAAGAAGTCCTTCTTCGTAATTTGTAGCAACATCCTTGCCAAAGCTTGCAACGATCTTAGGTTCCTCACCAAATAAATCGATGATTTCCTGATTGCTTCCAACACCAAGTGCACGGATCAATACTGTGATCGGCACTTTTCTGGTTCTGTCTACACGAACGTAAAATACGTCATTGGAGTCTGTTTCGTACTCTAACCAAGCTCCACGGTTTGGAATTACAGTACAAGAATACAATTGTTTACCCACTTTATCGTGAGCGATACCATAATAGATACCAGGGGAACGAACCAACTGGCTGACGATTACTCGCTCTGCACCATTGATTACGAAAGTTCCAGTTTCAGTCATCAAAGGAAGGTCGCCCATGAAAATTTCATGCTCGTTGATTTCATCAGTTTCTTTGTTGTGAAGTCTTACCTTTACCTTTAAAGGTGCTGCATATGTTGCGTCTCTTTCTTTGCACTCAGGGATTGTGTACTTTACATCATCTTCGCATAATGTAAAATCCACAAATTCCAGACTCAGATGACCGCTGTAATCTGCAATCGGAGAGATATCGTCGAAAACTTCTTTTAAGCCTTCGTCCAAAAACCACTTATAGGAGTCTTTCTGAACTTCTATAAGGTTTGGCATTTCCAATACCTCTTTCTGTCTTGAGTAACTCATACGCATGCCTTTTCCGGCTTTCACCGGACGTATTCTGTTTTTCTCCATTGACGTTTCACCTCTCGTTTTTATTCTCAACAAACAAATTGCCTGTTGTATTGCATCTACCGCCTGTATATACGGTATGTGAACACTCACATCTTATGGCTATAAGCCTACTGCACCACAATAGTGCAACGTATATTATATATCAAGTCAAGTAAAATCGTCAAGACAAATTTCATTTTTTCTAATAAATTTATTAGTATTTATAAAAAAGAAGAAACAGATACCTACTTGTAGTATTTTGTGTATCTGTTTCTTCTATATATAGTGTCTTATATTTCTATTTTGTCTTATGTATTATTTCAAAGCTGCAGTCACTATCATTTATTCACACTGGAATCCTGCGACTTCATTCTTCAATGATTCTGCGATGTTCACATTCTTCTCGACAGATTCATTGATTCCGGTCATATGACCTGCAAGTTCAGAAGTATACTCTGCCGCATTAGACACGCCCGCTGCGCTCTGGTTCACTGCATTGGATACGCCATCTGCAGCCTCCGAAATTTCATTTGCAGCCCGGCGGAGATTCTCTGCTACACTCTGAAGATCCTGCATCATCTCATTCATCTGTACGGCATCCTCATTGTAAGTCTCACCGGATTCAACCATTCCCTTGTAGTCATTCAAGACGTCCTGATTTACAAAATCAAGCATCTTGCCCGCATTTCCAGCTAAGTTTTCTACCGATTCTGTTACCATCTTACTGATATTCTGAATTCCATTAGCTGTATTTCTGCTTTCATCCGCAAGCTTCCGAATCTCATCTGCAACGACCGCAAAGCCTTTTCCGGCTTCCCCGGCTCTTGCTGCTTCAATGGAAGCATTCAATGCAAGAAGATTTGTCTGTGAAGAAATTGACAATATCTCATCTGTAAGCTTATTGATCTCTTCCACCTGTTTGCTCTGTTCAATCGCAGTGGAAAGTTCTCCTGAAATACGCGCCACCATATCGGCTGCAGACACCTGGCTTGCAGTTGCATCTGCCTTCATACCCTCTGCCTTCTGGCGGATACTGTCCACACGTTCAAGTCCCTCTCCTGTCTTATCTGCCATAACTGTGATGTCTTTTCGGATGCTCTCAATATTCTCAGTAATATTAATAACGGTTGCAGATACTTCCTGCATGCTGGCTGCCAGCTGTTCCATCGTCGCAGATGTGCCTGTGATCTTATCGCCCGCTGCACGGATTCCGTCGTCAACGCTCGCCGCTGTATGTTCGAGTTCTCCGGAACCTTTTTTTATCTTCTCGATCAGATTTCTCAATACATCTATAAACTGGTTGAATCCACGAACCATCTGTCCGATCTCATCATTGCCTCTGACCTTCAGATGTGCAGTAAGATCACCACTTCCCCCATCGATCTCAGTGATCATCTTCATGAGATCTCTGGTTGCTGCGCGCATTGGTTTCACAACGCCGATCAGAATAACAAGAATTCCAGCTATTCCAACAAGAATAGATACCGCAGCCATTCCAACGCACACCTTGGAAACTGCCTGATAGGTAGCATGTGACTGGGCTGTTGCCTCATCCATCTCATTCACACTCTTCTGCTGGATTCCGGTAATATAAGTATTCACCTCTTCCATGCAGACACGGATCACATTGACTTCGATGGAAACTTTTCCAGTCTTTCCATCGTCGTATTTTTCCATGGCATTGTCCATACGTTCCAGAACGTTGTTCACACCATCATAGATTTTCTGCATAATCTGTTTCTGTCCGTCACCCTCTGTGGCATCATACATCTGCTGCACAAGATCAGCCACAGCCTCCCGATCCGCTGCATAATCATTTCTGGCTTCTGTATGGCTTGTCTCACCTTTTGTTGTCGCAAGATAACGATAGAAATCCTTCTGTACTGCTTCAAGACTATACTGTATGTTGTAAGCATTCTGCAGATCCGGCACTTTGCTGTCTGTGACATCTTTGATCGAATGGTTCATCTTCACCATTGCATCATAGTTGATCACATTTGATACCATGGTCACAGCTACCATCAGTACAAGAATCGCCACCAGTTTGACTGCCATGCTACTGTTTCTGGTTTTTTTAGCAGTTTTCTTTGTCACTGCGCTTTTCTCCTTTTTCACTGACCGCTGTTTTTTCTGTTTTGGAATTATCGTTTTCTTCTCGTTTTCCTGCGTTTTGTTCTTCATGTGGTCCGCACCTTTTCTATTTTCGTATTATCACTATTGTACATTCTTTTTTCAGTGAAAGCAATGGTTATTCGTTATTTTTACCGACAAAAATAAAAAAATAACATATTTTTGCATAAAGTACACAAAAAGCCATGGTGCACATACACCATGGCTTTAAAATAGCTAATTCTTCAAAAATAATGAAATTATTTAAGAGTAACTTTAGCGCCTTCAGCTTCAAGTTTAGCTTTGATATCATCAGCTGTAGCTTTGTCAGCTGCTTCTTTAAGGATCTTAGGAGCTCCATCAACTAAGTCCTTAGCTTCTTTTAATCCTAATCCTGTTGCTTCACGAACAACTTTGATAACTTTAACTTTGTTTGGTCCAACTTCTGTTAACTCTACGTCGAACTCTGTTTTCTCTTCAGCTGCTGCTGCTTCTCCGCCTGCTGCTGCTACTACAACGCCTGCTGCTGCAGATACGCCAAATTCTTCTTCACAAGCTTTTACTAAATCATTTAATTCTAATACGCTTAACTCTTTGATAGCTTCAATAAATTCTGCTGTTGTTAATTTTGCCATTTTAATTTCCTCCATTAAAATTTAATTATTGACCGGCTGTTACCGGTGATTCTTGATTTCATTCCTGTCTGACAGGATCTCTGTTTGCTGATTAAGCCTCAGCTGGAGCTTCTGCTTCTTCTGCCGGAGCAGCTTCTGTAGCTACTGCACCACCGTTCTCTGCGATCTGGTTAAGAACACGAGCAAGGTTGGTGATAGGAGACTGTAAGCTTCCAAGTAATTTGGAAAGAAGTTCTTCTCTTGATGGTACGTTTGCGATAGCTTTCATACCATTTGCATCGTAGAAAGTTCCTTCCACAACACCGGCTTTGATTTCAAGAGCTGGAGCTGTCTTTGCAAATTTTGCTAAGATTCTTGCTGGAGCTGTTGCATCGTCTTTAGAAATAGCGAATGCACTTGGTCCTTCAAGAGACTCTTTTAAGCTTTCGAATTCAGTTCCTGCAATAGCACGGTTAACTAATGTATTCTTATAAACTTTGTAAGAAACACCAGCTTCTCTTAATGCTTTACGTAACTGAGTATCTTCTGCAACAGTAAGTCCACGGTAGTCAACAACTACTACTGACTGTGCATCTTTGATGTTTTCAGAAATTTCCTGTACGATAGGCTGTTTAAGTTCTACTTTTGCCACGAATCGTGCACCTCCTTTTATTATTTTGGGCAGTGATCAAAAACCACTGCATGACTGCATAAAAGACGTTGAGGTTTATCACTAAAAAACCTCTCTGTCAAAGACAGAGAGGTATAAAATCATAAATGATTCTGCTATAGATGAAATTCATCTATAAGATCTCCTCGGTAGGTCTAGTGTTACGCCTGTCAGGCACCTACTGTCTTCGGCAATATGCAAGACGCTGTTCTCACAACGCCTTGTGCATTATAACATTGTATATTGGGGTTGTCAACAAAAATTAAAAATAATTCTGATTACTGAGCAATCTTAACTACGTTTAATTTTACACCAGGTCCCATTGTAGAAGTGATTGTTGCACTCTTAATGTACTGACCTTTTAAGCTTGAAGGCTTAGCTTTGTTGATAGCTCCCATAAGGGTCTGGAAGTTGTCGCTTAACTGTTCTTCTGTAAAAGAAGCTTTTCCAACTGGCACGTGGATAATGTTTGTTTTGTCCAATCTGTATTCAATCTTACCAGCTTTGATGTCGTTAACAGCTTTTGTAACGTCCATAGTAACTGTTCCAGCTTTTGGGTTTGGCATTAAACCTTTAGGTCCTAATACACGTCCTAAACGTCCAACAACACCCATCATATCAGGTGTAGCAACAACAACGTCGAAATCTAACCATCCTTCGTTCTGGATCTTTGGAATTAATTCCTCTCCACCAACGTAGTCAGCTCCAGCTGCCTGTGCTTCATCTAATTTAGTACCCTTTGCGAATACTAATACTTTAACAGTTTTTCCTGTTCCGTGTGGTAATACAACCGCACCACGGATCTGCTGTTCTGCATGACGTCCATCACAACCTGTTCTGATGTGAAGTTCGATTGTCTCATCAAATTTAGCTGTTGCGTTTTTCTTTACTAAGCTGATTGCTTCAGCAACATCGTACTGAGCTGCTTTGTCGAAATTCTTAACAGCGTCCTGATATTTCTTTCCTCTTTTCATTCTAAAAAACCTCCTGGTGGTATTATCGGGAGAGGTCCCTCCCACATAATCGTTCATAGTGACTATCTGCCGGTGTGGTCAAACCGTCCGGCCTGTACTGTAAAATCTTATTCTTCTACAGTAACACCCATACTTCTTGCAGTTCCTGCGATCATGCTCATAGCTGCCTCAAGAGATGCTGCATTTAAGTCTGGCATTTTTAATTCTGCGATTTCCTGTAATTTTGCTTTGGAAAGTGTAGCAACTTTTGCCTTGTTCGGTGTAGCAGAACCAGATTTGATGTTGCAGGCTTTCTTAATTAATACAGGAGCAGGTGGTGTCTTTGTAACGAAGCTGAAGCTTCTGTCTGCGTATACTGTAATAACTACAGGAATGATTAAATCTCCCTGATCGGCTGTTCTTGCGTTGAACTGTTTTGTAAATTCAACGATGTTAACGCCGTGCTGTCCAAGTGCAGGTCCAACTGGAGGAGCAGGTGTAGCCTTGCCCGCAGGAATCTGCAATTTGATGTATCCTTCTACTTTCTTTGCCATTGGAAAATTGCCTCCTTAATAAATTTTGAACTTGTCATACAAGTCTGCTTATTTCATAAGCTTAATATCTGCGAAACTTATTTCTACTGGTGTTTCGCGACCAAAAAGTTCCACATTGATGGTAACGATCTGCTTGCTGTGGTTCATGGACTGGATCACACCAACAGTATCCTTCCAGACACCGCCGATAACAGTCACTGTGTCACCCTCTGCAAAATCAACCTCAACGTTCTCAGTCTTGATACCTAATGGTTTCATTTCCATATCGGTAAGCGGTACCGGCTTGCTTCCCGGACCAACGAATCCGGTAACACCACGGGTATTTCTGACAACATACCAGGTGTCATCATTCATAACCATATTGATAAGTACGTATCCCGGAAACATCTTCTTTGATACGGTTTTATTTGCGCCATTCTTCAACTCAACAACGTCCTGCATCGGAACACGGACCTCTAAGATCTGATCTTCCAGATGTCTGTTTTCGATCGTCTTGTCGATATTGGCTTTTACCTTATTCTCATATCCTGAGTAGGTATGAACTACATACCAGTGTG
>OFMG01001471.1_pt1 | contig 17380 bp, 17 predicted proteins | sample 1541751 | NCBI WGS metagenome assembly OFMG01 (sample SAMN04209232, study PRJEB22552) | human gut metagenome | biome: gut; material: feces | host: Homo sapiens | place: USA: Oklahoma
TGCATGTGTTAAGCACGCCGCCAGCGTTCATCCTGAGCCAGGATCAAACTCTCGTATAAAGAACTTTGGTCTGGTCTTTCACAGGCCTTAGTTCGTATACGCTTCTCGATGACTTAGCAAACAGCTTTGCTGTGAGCTTAGTATCGCAGAAGCATCATTAAGTTCAAGTTCGTTCCAGGTCAAGAAAACTACTAGCTTTCTTATCCCTTTTACTGTTTTTTAGGTTGACATTTTTATGTCTGTTCTGAATAATTCTCTTCGATAGAATTTTCAGGGATGTTGTCTATTGTTCAATTATCAAGGTTCTTTGTTTTTGTCTGTCTCATGCGACAGCCATATTAGAATATCACATCTTTGTTAGCTTGTCAACAACTTTTTTTCAAGTTTTTTATTTTTTTGACTCGCTGATGAGTATTCTTTTTTTAAAACCCCACCACGTTTCCGCGGTGGAGTTATATAGTATCATTTTAATTTTAATATGTCAAGATATTTTTTGAGTTTTTTTACAATTTTCTAAAATCAATTTTAAGCCCTCTTACCAACAAACTTTTCTTTGCTTTTACGTTACATAAAGTTTGTCGCAAGCTTCATCAGCGGATTATTTTCATATAACATATTTAATATCGCATTCTCTTGTATCACCTGGTAAATTTCCCTTCCAAAAGCTGTTACATATAATAAAGTAATCACAACAAAGAATAACCAGATAATGATCAAACCACCCGCTGCTCCAACCACGCCGCCAGCCAGCCGGTTAAAAAATCCAAGCACCGGAAGTTCTGACACAATATCAAGCGCAAAGATAATCGCACGGAGTACGATCGTCACAAGAAGAAATGTACAGAGAAATGCTACAATATGTATGATCAGCTTCGAAAGAAATTCTCCCACATATTCTGCAAAAGTCTTTACCCCCAGCTTCTCATAAATAACATCGTTATTGTTATCTGAAAGAAGTGATTTGAACACTTCCGGTAATTCCGCCATCTCAATTGCTTTAATTTGAAGATCTTTTGGAATATCTGCATTCTCCAAAGCTTCTTCTATCCCAGTGCTTCCTTCAGCGCCAAGACCCGCCAGAACATTTTTGGAAATTCCGTATTCCGCTAATTGTTCACTACTGATTTCTCCATTCACAATATCATCAATAGATATTCCATACTCTTCCAGTTTCTCCTCGCTCACTCCCGCTGCTTCTAACGCTTTCCTTACATCTTCTGCATCAATTCCGCCTTCCCGGGCTCCTGCAAGCTGCTCTGATGCCACCGAAGCCATCGTTTTCATTACTTGATCCTTGATCATACTATCTACAGGTGTTTTCGACTCAATCAAGTCCGCCACAAAAGGGGTGGCAAAAAATACGATCACTAACGTCAGAAGCGTCGTCACCAATGACACTGCAATCTTAATCGCTCCTTTGTATATTCCTACGATAACACAGATTAAAAATATTAACCCTATTCCCAGTACAACAAAATCCATATAATTCTCCTATTTACTTCACAAGTCGTATGTCTTCCATACCATTTGCATTCATCACAATGTATTTATTTACACCAAAGGTTGGGATAATCTCCATGATATTGTTATTCATCTCACCTTGAAATTTTTCCACACCACTTCTTAAGAATATCCTGCATTTTTTTCCGTCATATAAAATAACCTGATTTCCACTGATCTTTGCATTTTTATAATTTCCGGTAAAATCCTTAGACATCACCTTTTTCCCCGCAGCATTATAAAGGCATAATTCATATCCTTCTTTTCCTTCATTTTTTAAAATCATGCCGATATATCTCTCATTATGAAATACGCTCTGTATTTCCTTATCAATCGTTACAGTCGTTACTTCTTTCGGCACCGCCTTGCCCTTAAATAGCGTCAGGCAATTATCTCCTACAACCGCTGAAACAGACTGATTCAGAAAAAAGCCAGTTCCGACCACGCTGCTTTTGTATTCTTTCGTCTCCACTTCACGATCGGTCTTTTCCTCTCCTTTTTTTCCGAAATTATAATAAGAAACTTTGGAGCTCACAACCGTATCCTTCATGCACAAATATACAACCTGCATCACCTCTCCGTCCCCGGAGATCGCTACATCAACCGGATATCCTTCTCCTTCAAAAGAAGCCTGCAATTCCACCAGCACATTTCCGGCAGCGTCATAGCAGATGATGCTCGGATCAAATTCATTTTTCACGATTACACTGACAATCCCCTGTTCAGATACAGATATCTTTTCAATCGGCAATGTTGTCTTGATTTCTCCTTTCAATCCTTCTCGCTGGAAAATCATAATATCATTGCCGCCTTTGTCTGCAACAACAGCCGATACTTCATTTACATCTACAAATGGATTTTTTATCTGACACGGCTGATTCCACTGTTCCTCTCCTTTTCGATTCAAATATGAGACCCCGTCTCTGCTGTATTTCAACACTCCCCCTGCAAATTCTTCATAATTACTGTCCGAGACGCCTCGAATCTTATAAGTATCAGATACTCGCGCTTTCGTATATGTCTGAAGATTCACTAACAGGAACAATGCCGCAGCAGCAATTGCTGCCACGGCTACAATGATCACCGTACGCCGCCGAAAACACAGCCGCCGCTCCCGAACCTGCGCTTCCAGTTCCTCCACTGAATTTCCTTCGCTCTTTAATTCCGTCATAATCTCATCTGCCAGCTTGTCCACTGACTCCTCCGACTCCCTTACCAATCGGAGATTTTTATTTTTACGATGCAACATCCACATTCCTCTCTTTATCGTACCGTTTCCGTTTTTAACTCACGTTGTCCATAGTTTTTGTGGATATTATATCATATTTTCAGATTAAGGTAACAATAATTTTTGTCCGATAAAAATAAGATTCCCATCAGACAGTCCATTCATTTTACAAATCGCCTCTACATGCCCGGTATTTCCATATATTTTCAAACTGATCGTATCAAGTGTATCCCCTTTTTTCACCACATAGAAATCATCTTCTGTAAACTCCCCTTCCATAGTCTGCACTTCTTGTTTTGCCTCCTGCTTTGCAGTCTCTTTCACCTCTTGCTTGTCCGTTTCTTCGTCAACAGGCTGTTTCGCTTCCGCCGTTTTTCCGCCTTCTTCCTTATCTTTTACGTCTGACTCGTCACTTTCCGCTTCCGCCGCTTTTGCCGAATCCACAGACATTGATAGCGCCTCCAGCGTTTCCTGTACCGATTCCATCTTATCGAAATTATTCATGGTCGAGATACCGATCGCTAACACAATCACCACAAGAAGCACACTTACAGCATACACAAATCTTGAATTTTGCTTCTGCTCTTTGTACTCCATTTTTTCTCTTACGGCACTACGAAAATTCTTTGCAGCTCGATCCTCAACCATTTCACAGGGTGTCACGCCAATCATGCGACGTGTATTAATCATATAGTTTTGCATAGCGGGATTTTTTTCATAATAAATATAGTGTCCTCCCATTTGCATGAGCTCGCCATATTTATAAGCATAAAAAATCTCTTCCGCTTCCAGCGCATCTTTCCATACAAATACCGAATTGTCTTTTGCAAAATGTTTCATATGGATTCGGCTCACACCTTTATTCAACCCCATAGGATGCCCTGTTTCAATCAGGCACCACCCTACTATTTCCTGACTCGGAAAATATTCTTTCTTTTCTTCTTCAATGTATTCCCATACATCTTCTCGTATCAATATATCATTTCCGTTTACTTCCAGCTCTTTCATTTGAAGAGCTCCTAATATGTACACTACCTCCTGACCTTCCTGTTCATGGCGTTCCCCCATAAGAACCGCTCCGGCAGGATTGTCAAGCGCTTTCTGCCGCAATTGATTCAGATAAGTATCTACGTAATCTTCTACATAGATCTTAGGCTCGTCACAGACGTTTCCTATTTGTCTTACATTCTTAGGAAATTGTTTTTCCATATACTCCTCACCTCATCATATTATTTGCAGCACCGTCATATAATGCTGTATATCTTTGCCTTGGATAATAGCATATGAAAAACGCGTAATTTATCAGTTTTTGGGCAACTTCCCAAGAATTTTACGACAAAAAATGCGCGGAACTCAAATTCCACGCATCTTTTATATTTTTCTTTATCTTTCTTCTTATACAAATGCTTTTACTTTCTCGTAAATGCTATCTGCATCTAATCCATATTTCTTGATCAATTCTGCCGCCGGTCCGGACTCACCGTATACGTCGTTGACACCGATCTTCATTACTTTGGCAGGTGCCTTTTCAGCTACCACATCACAAACCGCACTTCCAAGACCGCCAATAACAGAGTGCTCTTCAACTGTCACGATCTTTCCTGTCTTAGCCGCTGCCTTAATAACAGCCTCCTCATCCAATGGTTTGATCGTGTGCATATTGATAACCTCTGCACTGATTCCTTCTGCTGCAAGCTTCTCTGCTGCCGCAAGTGACTCGGAAACCGGAAGTCCTGTTGCAATAATAGTCACATCTGTACCTTCTCTTAATGTAACTGCTTTTCCGATCTCAAACTTGTAATCTGCATTGTCATTAATCACCGGAACTGCTGCTCTTCCGAAACGCAGATACACCGGTCCTACATGTTTGTAAGCTGCTTCTACCGCTGCTTTCGCTTCAATATCGTCAGAAGGATTTAAAACTACCATTCCCGGAATGGTTCTCATAAGAGCAATATCCTCGTTACACTGATGTGTTGCTCCGTCTTCACCTACGGAAATACTTGCATGTGTTGCTCCGATTTTTACATTTAACTTTGGATATCCTACAGAGTTACGGATCTGTTCAAACGCACGTCCTGCTGCAAACATCGCAAATGAACTTGCAAATGGAACTTTTCCTGTTGCTGCCAGCCCTGCTGCCACGCCGATCATGTTACATTCCGCAATACCGCAGTCGATGTGTCTCTCCGGAAAAGCTTTTTTAAAGATGCCAGTCTTTGTTGCCGCTGCAAGGTCTGCATCCAGCACAACAACGTCATCATATTTTTTCCCTAATTCTACTAAAGCATTACCGTAGCTTTCTCTTGTTGCAATTTTCTTTACTTCTGACATAATGCTTCACCTGCTTTCTCTAAATCTTCCATTGCTACTTTGTACTGTTCATCGTTTGGAGCTGCTCCATGCCAGGAAGCTTGATTCTCCATAAAGGAAACTCCTTTTCCTTTTACCGTCTTAGCAATAATTGCTGTTGGCTGTCCTTTCGTTGCTTTCGCTTCCTTGAACGCTGCATCAATCGCATCAAAATCATGTCCGTCAATGTTGATCACATGGAAATTGAACGCCTCAAACTTCTTATCGATCGGGTATGGAGAGTTTACTTCATCAATCGCGCCATCAATCTGAAGATTGTTGTTATCTACGATCACTACCAGGTTGTCCAGCTTTCTGTGAGCTGCAAGCATTGCTGCCTCCCACACTTGACCTTCCTGAATTTCTCCATCTCCGAGCAGTGTGTAGACACGATAATCATCACCTGACAATTTTGCAGATAATGCCATTCCTACTGCTGCAGAGATTCCCTGTCCGAGAGAACCACTGGACATATCAACCCCCGGAATATGTTTCATATCCGGATGCCCCTGAAGATAAGAACCGACTTTACGAAGCGTTGTCAGATCTTCCACCGGGAAAAATCCTCTATTTGCCAATGTAGCGTAATATCCAGGAGCAGTATGTCCCTTAGATAATACAAAACGGTCACGATCCGCTTTCTTAGGATCTGCCGGATCAACATTCATTTCCTCAAAGAAAAGATATGTATAAATATCTGCTGCTGACAGTGATCCGCCCGGATGACCGGATTTCGCACTGTGAACTGCTGTGACAGCGCCTTTACGGATTTCGTTGGCTGTCTTCATTAACTCTAATTTGTTCATGATATTCCTCCTAGATAATATGTAGCTTTACTTATATATCATATAATACATGGAGCATTCTTGCAAATGATTTCGCATTTTGCAGCTCTGCAATTCTTACTCTCCGAAAACTGCCTTGTAATCAGCCTGGAACTTTTCAATACCTGCATCTGTCAAAGGATGCTTTGTCATCTGCTCAATAACTTTATATGGAACGGTAGCAATATCTGCCCCTGCCAACGCACAGTCTGTTACGTGAATCGGATGACGAACACTTGCTGCGATAATCTCTGTATCGATTCCTGCAACTTCGAAGATCTGTGCAATCTCTGCAATAAGATCTGTTCCTCTTACGGAAATATCATCCAGACGTCCTAAGAACGGAGATACATAAGATGCTCCTGCTCTTGCTGCCAGAAGTGCCTGATTTGCTGTAAAGATCAATGTCACATTTGTCTTGATCCCCTCGGATGAAAGAACCTTACATGCCTTTAATCCTTCTACTGTCATTGGGATTTTTACTACCATATTTGGGTGAATCTTTGCAATTTCTCTTCCTTCAGCGATCATTCCTTCAGCATCTACAGTTGTAGCTTTTACTTCTCCGCTGATTGGTCCGTCTACGATAGATGCAATCTCTGCAATAACCTCTTCAAATACTTTTCCCTCTTTCGCGATCAGAGATGGATTTGTTGTCACACCGCAGATCACTCCCATATCATTTGCTTTTCTAATGTCTTCAACATTGGCTGTGTCGATGAAAAATTTCATATCATTTTCCTCCTTTAAATCGTGTGGATTTCTCCACTTTTTTCGTTTTGCTCGTATGATAAAATTATATCTCATAGTCCCGCGGCTGGTCAATAGTCCAATGTTTCTATTAGTAATTTAAATAATTAATAATATACATTTATTAATTGTTTTTCAAAAGATAATGACGGTTATTTTTACACTTCTGCATATTTTAAAAAGTTCTCAATCAAATTATTATTAATAATATTTTCAAATACATTAATTTTATTTTTTACTTCGCCGCTTTTTGCTGTTTTCCCCGGCGTAAGAAGTTGTTCCTCTCACAATGAGTTTCGGCTCGTATTCCACATGATATGTGCTGATCGGCTCCATATCAGAATACTTATTGTTATGAGAAGAAATTTTCTTCATGATAATGTCGCAGGCATCCCGCCCTTTAAAAATGACAAAATGTTCAATTGTCGTAAGTTCCACTTTATGCATGCGGGCAAACAATGTATTGTCACATCCCATAACGGAAATATCTCCCGGGACCTTAATCTTTGCCTCATAGAGAGCGTCAAGAATTCCAAATGCGATCATATCATTCAGCCCTACAATCGCGGTAATATCCTTCGTTTCTTCCAGAAGTTCACGGGTGAGCTCATAACCGATCTTGTATTCCGAATCAATATGAGCCACATCAAGGTCGAGCTCCTCTCTCGCCGCTTTGATAATTACCTGATCCTTGATTCCGGCTTCCGCAAATTCCTTCAAAAAGCCTTCCACTCTCTTGGATCTCTGTTTTTGCCTTGTCGTAAGAGGCGGTGCAATATAAGCCACTTTGCGGTGTCCCAGTTCCAGAAGATGCTTTGCCATCATCCTTCCAAGTTTTGAATTATCAAGCTCTACCGCATCTACATTCAGTTTTTCATTCTGATTGTTAATGATCGCAACCGGAATCTCTCTCGAAAGCTCTTCCACAAGATCCATAAAGCAATGACTGGGATTACAGGTATAAATGATCCCCAACGGCTTTAATTCCCACATCATTTTCAGGTACCGTTCTTCCATTCGCAGATCTCTCTGCGTATTGCATACAAAGAGTCCGAAGCCCTGTTCTTTCGCCCTTGACTCGATTCCTTGAAGAAGCATCACATAATATGGATTTGTCAGGTTGGAACAGAACACCACAAGAAGCTTTTCTTTCTTGCTTTCTTTTCTCGCCTTTCGCTTCTGAGGAACATATCCCAACTCTCTGGCTGCCTGCTCTACTTTTTCCACTGTTTCTTTTGAAAAAGATACATTATATTTTTTATTCAATACCATAGATACCGTGGACTGGGATACTCCTGCCGCTTTTGCGATATCCGTGGATGTCACTTTTTTCTTTCTCATAATACTATAACTGTGTTCTTCCTTCTAATGCCCTAAGAAGTGTCACTTCATCAATATATTCCAGATCGCCGCCCACCGGAACACCACTGGCAATTCTACTCACCTTTACTCCGATGGGTTTGATCAGCTTACTGATATACATTGCCGTTGTCTCCCCTTCCAAGCTGGAGTTAGTAGCAATAATCACTTCTTCCACATCTCCCTCTAAGCGGGTAACCAGTTCTTTCAATTTGATATCTTCCGGTCCAATTCCGAGCATCGGCGAGATCGCACCATGAAGCACATGATAAACGCCATTATATTTTCCGGTTTTCTCATAAGCCGCCAAATCTCTCGTATTCTCCACTACCATGATCGTCTTATGATCCCTGTCACTGTTACTACAGATCGGACAAAGTTCCTGATCTGTAAGCGTACAGCACTCGGAACAGTATCTTACATTCTGTCTTGCGCTGACCATCGTATCTGCCAGACGCTTCACATCTTCTTCCGGCATGTGAATCAAATGAAATGCCAGCCTTGCCGCTGATTTTGCGCCAATCCCCGGTAAATGTGACAGTTCTTCAATTAACCGGCTGATCTGATTACTGTAATAATCCATGTTATTTCTAATCTCCTGTCGAACCTTTTTCTATCTTAAGAATCAATTTCGTTACAGATTAGAAAAGTCCCGGCATCCCGCCGCCCATTCCGCCTGTCAGTTTAGACATTGCAGAAGAAGATTCTGCGTCCACCTTCTCCAGAGCCTCATTAAGCGCTGCCACAATAAGATCTTCCAACATTTCTACATCATCCGGATCCACCGCTTCTTCATCAAGCTTCAAAGACAATACTTTCTTTGTTCCGGAAACTGTCACTTCCACAGCTCCGCCTCCGGCTGTCGCTGTAAATTCTTTTGTTTCCATTTCTTTTGCCTGTTCTTCCATCTGACGCTGCATTTTCTGCGCCTGTTTCATAAGATTTGCCATATTCCCCGGCATTCCGCCTCCTGGAAATCCTCCTCTTTTTGCCATAATCTACATCCTCCTGTTTTCTTTCTTAATTTTTATTCAGATCTATATGTAACGGGAAAATGATTATTCATCTTCCACTGTGATCTCCATATGGATCAAACTCTCAAGATCAACAAATTGATCCTCGAACCGATGTCCCTGCTCCGTTTGGCGTACATCAATCTCAATTTCTTTTCCTATCTTCTCTGCGATCAGATTTCGAATCTCTTCCTTATGTTCTTCGGTTCCTACCACGCTTGCACTGACTTCATCCGGAAGGACGATCAAGAGTCGATTTCCTTCCCCTGCACTTAATCTTGCTTTCTTTAAATATGTCCGAAGCATTGGCGAAGCATCCCCTGCAATCATTCGAAAATCTTTGGCAACTGCCTTCACATCTTCATTCAGCGCTTTTGGAAGTTCCGGTTTTTTCTTCTCCGATGCCATCTCCTCTGCACCGGAACCATTTACATAGATAACCTTCTCCTGTACCGGAGCCGCAAGCGCTCCTTCTTCCAGCTTCTCTTCCACCGCCCGAATACGTTCCAGCAGCGTATCTGTATTCACTTCCATAGCAGGTCTGCACAGCTTGATCAATGCCACCTCAAAAAGAACTCTTTTCTGAGTGGCAAATTTTAACTGATTTGTAAGATCTGAGAAGATTCTAATATACCGAATCAGTACATCATTGTCAATCATCTGCGCCTCTTCTTTCAAACGCGCCAGATTCTCAGTAGACACATCCAGCACATCTTCCATATCGTCGGAACATCTCACCAGTAAAAGATTCCTCAAATACCATGTAAAATCTGCTGCCAACTGGGATAATTCTCTTCCCTGCATGGTCAATTCATCCACCGTTTCAATCACTGCATGTACATCTCTTGCCAAAAGTTCTCTAAGAAGTCTGCTGAACACTTCCGTATCCACTGCCCCGAGCACCTCAAGCACATGATCATACGTCAGCTTTTCTCCTATATAAAACGCCGCACACTGATCAAGAAGACTCAGCGCATCACGCATGGAGCCATCCGCCATTCTCGCAATGTAACGTACTGCCTTTTCCTCTACATCCCATTCTTCTTTATCAATAAGCTCCCGAAGTCTTCCTGCAATCGTATCAATGGTAATTCTCTTAAAATCGTACCGCTGACACCGGCTTAAAATTGTGATTGGAATCTTATGTGCTTCTGTTGTCGCCAAGATAAAGATTACATATTCCGGCGGTTCCTCTAATGTTTTCAAAAGCGCATTAAATGCACCGATAGAAAGCATATGAACCTCGTCAATAATATATACTTTATATTTTCCTTCCGTCGGACGATATGCAACTTCTTCTCGGATTTCTCGAATATTATCTACACCATTATTAGACGCAGCGTCAATCTCGATTACATTCATTGACCGCCCTGCCGCAATCGATTTACATGTTGCGCACTCTCCGCAGGGACTTCCATCTATGGGATTTTCACAGTTAACCGCTTTCGCGAAAATCTTCGCCACTGTCGTCTTTCCGGTTCCCCTTGTCCCGCAGAACAGATACGCATGTCCGATCCGTTCTGCTTTGATCTGATTTTTTAATGTTTTTACAATCGCATCCTGACCTTTCACATCTTCAAATTCATCTGGTCGGAATTTACGATACAATGCCATATACGACATTTATTACACCTCATGTTTCCCTAAATTATCAATCTTATCGATCTCCAAAACTGATGCCTGTCAGTTTTGCTTCTTGGATAATGCTGGAATCCGGATCTACTGTTTTCAACTTACCTGCCACTTCCGAAAGCGGAACCGGTACAATTTCCTGATCCTTAACTCCCACCATATTTCCGAAATTTCCGTCCAGTATCATCGCTGCTGCCGCCGCTCCGAGTCTGGTAGAAAGAACTCTGTCATATGCACACGGAGAGCCACCTCTCTGTGTATGTCCCGGAACTGTAATTCGAATCTCTTGATCTGTCTTCTTCTGGATTCTCTCTGCCAGTTCATACGCAACCGACGGATATGGATTTTTCGCACGTTTTTCCTTTAACTCTTTCTTAGAAAGCTGTGTATCTTTTTTGGAGATCGCACCTTCTGCCACCGCAATGATGGTGAAATGCTTTCCCGCCGCCTTGCGTTTATTAATAGCTTCTGCGATTACATCCGTATCATATGGAATCTCCGGAAGAAGAATAATATCTGCGCCACCCGCAATTCCTGCATGAAGCGTTACCCAACCTACTTTATGCCCCATGACTTCCACGATAAATACGCGACTATGGGAAGTAGCAGTGGTATGAATACGGTCAATCGCTTCTGTTGCAATATCTACTGCACTTTGGAAACCAAATGTCATATCCGTTCCCCACAAATCATTGTCGATTGTCTTAGGAAGCGTAATTACATTCAAGCCTTCCTCCCGAAGAAGATTGGCTGTCTTATGCGTTCCATTTCCGCCAAGCACCACCAGACAGTTAAGATTCAACTTATGATAAGTGTGTTTCATTGCTTCCACTTTATCTAAGCCATTTGCATCCGGAACTCTCATCAACTTAAAAGGCTGTCTCGATGTTCCGAGAATGGTTCCACCCACTGTCAGAATTCCGGAGAAATCCTTGGATGTCAGCATTTTAAAATCCGAGTAGATCAAGCCTTTATATCCGTCTTGAAATCCATAGATCTCTACATCATCACGTTTCGTGTACAACCCTTTTACTACACCGCGCATCGCTGCATTCAGCGCTTGACAATCGCCGCCACTGGTAAGCATTCCTATTCTCAACATCTTCTTCGCCTCTTTCTTTTTTATAATTCGTTTACCATTACGCATTTAATTTTATAATTTAAGACATTAAATGTCAAAATTAAATGCGTTGGACATAATTATAACATTGGAATTCGCAACTGTTCAAGGCGTATACTTTATTTTTTTATAACAGTTCAGCCATGCACAAAGTCGCAAAAATCTAAGTTCAAACTTGTTTGAAAACGAAGATTTTTTGTGTACTTTGTATATGGCGTTCCGCCATAAGCGAGGATTTAGCCACGTATGTGGCAATACAAGCTGCACAGCAGCTAATCCGAGCTGTTATGGCTGAACTGTTATTTTTTTCTATTCCATAGCATTTCCTGCAAAAAGTGTTATACTATATTGATGGGAATATCTCAAATCAATATATGGAAAGCAGGTAATCAAATGGATAAATTGGATATAAAACTATGGACATTAGAAGCAAAAGGGCATATTGTTCCCGACCGTTCTCTTCTAAAAACACCACAGCAAATTGAAGCTATTAAAAAAAGTGCAGCATTGAACACCGCAGTTCTCGATCATGTCGCCACCCACATCAAAGCCGGCATGAGCACTGCAGAAATCGACAAGCTCGTATATGATTTCACAAAAGAACATGGCGGCATTCCAGCTCCGCTTGGATACGAAGGATTTCCTAAGAGCGTATGTACTTCGATCAACAATGTAGTCTGCCACGGTATCCCTGATGAAAATGAGATTCTGGAAGAGGGCGATATTATTAATGTTGATGTGTCTACGATTTTAAACGGATATTATTCTGACGCTTCCCGCATGTTCACTATCGGAGAACTTTCTCCTGAAGCGGAACGTATTGTCCGTGTGACAAGAGAATGCGTAGAACTGGGGCTTAAAGAAGCAAAACCGTGGGGACATCTTGGCGATATCGCTCATGCGATCAATTCGCACGCCAAAGCAAACGGCTACTCTGTTGTAGAGGAAATCGGCGGACATGGTATCGGACTTGATTTCCACGAAGATCCTTTTGTGAGCTATGTAACTCCAAAAGGAAGCGAAATGGTTCTTGTTCCCGGAATGATCTTCACCATTGAACCTATGATCAACGAAGGAAGCCCGGACTTCTTTATCGATGAAGAAAATGACTGGACTGTATATACAATCGATGACGGTCTGTCTGCACAGGTGGAATATATGGTACTTATTACCGAAGATGGTGCGGAAGTGTTGACAAAATAATACTTTCATTACATGACAAAATAACGATTCCGTGCATTTGCATTGAATCTCTTGTATAGCTCTGTTATAATTTCTAAGAAACATACACAAAAAACTAACTATAGAAAGTTTTATACAACAAGGAGGAATCAATCATGGAATATATACCAAGAGGCGTCTGCTCCAGATTAATTAAAGTAGATGTAGACGATAACAAAATCCAGAATGTAGAATTTGTCGGTGGATGCGACGGAAATCTTCAAGGCATCAGCCGCCTTGTCAAAGGCATGACTGTGGACGAAGCTATTGAGCGTCTCCAAGGCATTCGTTGTGGTCAGAAAGCCACTTCTTGCCCTGACCAGCTTGCTTACGCATTGAGACAGGCAGTAGAACAATAATTTTTAATCTTCGAACAGTATTCGGTCGTTGCCGAATATAAAAAAATTAGGATATCGGTTATTTTCCGATATCCTAATTTTTATTCGTCACTTATTCAATTATATTTCGCTCTTCCGAGAGTCTGTGACAAGCGCCGCTATAAAAAATTTTTGGTCTTTCGACCGGTTGTAAAAGTGGTTTCTCAATGTAGGTCTGAAATTATTGGTTTCAAACTGCGATATTAGCGGCGCTTGTCACAAACTCCCGGAGGGAATGATTATATTTTCCTAACGACCAAATTCTGTCTGAACGTAAACACCATCTGTAAAGCTACTGCTCATATCTTCTCCGGCAGAATGAAGGCACCTCACACGATAATAATAATCTCCTTCGACTTTTAATCTCTTACTCGAAGATACCCTATCCGTATTATCATTAAATTTCTGCCACGTATCATAAAACTCCCAACTGGTATCCCCTTCTTTGGCACGTTCTACAATCACACCAACACCAACTTGATCCACTACATGAGATGCGATTGTTGTTCCTCCTGCATAAATCTCACCCGCTCCAAGTCTCCGAACTTTCGAATATCCTGTCATAAGATCTTCACCACGCTTCATTGGTGTTGTTGCCCCTGTAGATTCCTCAGCTTTAATAAGATAAGAGCCATCAATCATTGGAAGTTCTTCTATGTTCTGTAGCTTAGTCTCTTCTACTGCCTGCGTATCCGTTGCAGTAACTGCTAAAACACTGAAGATTAACATTAGCGTTGCAATAGCAGATATCCCTCTCTTCTTAACATTCATTTTTCGTCTCCTTTTGCTTTTGTTATTGCTTTCTATATATTAAGACACATAACCTCACAAAAACTAACGCATTTTTTTAGGAAAATATAAATTTTTTAATATTTTTTCAAATTCTTCCCTTTCCATCATACCTGACAAAAAATATTTCGTTTCTTTATAATCAAAACTTGCATAATATTTTCGCTGTTTAGTTGACGGAATTTCACATTCTTTAATATATATCACCGTTCCTTTCACCTCTAATGTATAATCCTCTACAACCTCATCTTCAACACTTACTCCAATAGAATTTTTGGCTTGGTCTCCATTAATAATATATGTAATATTATCCTCTTGATATTGATAATATATCTCTGCCACCTTTAGCTCGTCTTCAATAACCGCCTTTTGAAATCTAGCTTTTATAGGAATATCTGTAATTTGAACCGGTTTAATTCCCAACTCATTTCTAATCTTCTGATACGCCGCCTCCTCACTCTCCACCTCTATTACGTAATTATCATCTCCCGAATTTGCTTTAATAACTTCTCTCTCGCCCACTAGGCTTTTAATCGTTTTAACAAAACCTCCACCATCTCCCATAGTGCTCATTCCTACAACTAAGAGCAACGTCATCACCGCTGCTAACGCCACATACACACGCAAGCTTTTCTTTTTCCGCACCCTTCTCGTATTTTCACCTACTTCTTCCCCATCTGTCTCATCTTTTTGACCGATAGCGCTTTCCTGCTTTTTCAATTCCATTCCTGCGCGCAGGGCATCTTGATACTCTTCTGGAAGGCCATTACAGATTTTTTCAAATTCATAGGCTTCTATTTTTTCATCTATTTTTTTCTTTAACTCTATCTGTTTCTCATCCGACAATTCGTCCACATCCGAGGTTTCCAAGGCTCTAAGAATCTCCTGCGCCTCTTTCTCTAAGTCCTCTTTAATTGTCTGCTCCAGAAGCTCTTTCTTGTCTTTCATACCAATTCCACCTCTTTCTCTTGACCAAATTTATCTGTGACGTATAATATACTTATAAACTATAGTACAATTATCATATAAAATAATGTAAACATTCGGGAGGTTACTATGAAAAGAATTATCTTAACCGGAGGCGGCACTGCCGGGCATGTTACACCTAACATCGCACTTCTCCCTCGTTTAAAAGAATTACAATATGATATCCATTATATTGGTTCTTACAATGGTATCGAAAAAGAACTGATCGAACAGTTCGGGATTCCTTATCACGGAATCGCTACCGGTAAATTAAGACGCTATTTCAGCGTTCAGAATTTCACCGATCCTTTCCGCGTGCTCAAAGGTATGAACGACGCGAAAAAATTAGTAAAAATATTAAAACCGGACGTCATTTTCTCCAAAGGAGGTTTTGTATCTGTTCCTGTTGTACTGGCTGGAAAAAGCCGCCACGTTCCAACAATCATCCATGAATCAGATATGACTCCGGGGCTTGCCAACAAATTGTCTTTATCTGCCGCTACAAAAGTATGCTGCAACTTCCCTGAGACCTTAAATTATTTACCTGCGGGGAAGGCTGTGCTTACCGGTTCTCCTATCCGGCAGGAATTACTGACCGGAGACAAATATAAAGCGCGTGAATTTTTAAAATTTACAGAAGATAAGCCGGTTATCATGATCGTAGGCGGCAGCCTTGGTTCTGTAGCCGTAAATGATGCCGTACGTGCTATCCTTCCGGAACTTTTAAAAACTTATCAGGTAATCCACTTGTGCGGACGCGGCAAAGTAGATGATTCTTTAAAAGATTTAAAGGGTTATGCACAGTTTGAATACATAAAAGAAGAATTAAAAGATCTATTTGCTATTACAGACATTGTCATCTCAAGAGCCGGCGCTAATGCAATCTGTGAATTGCTTGCATTACACAAACCAAATCTTCTGATTCCGCTTTCTGCAAATGCAAGCCGCGGCGACCAGATTTTAAATGCCCGTTCCTTTGAGCGTCAGGGATTCAGCGTTGTATTAGAAGAAGAGGAATTAACTAATGATGTTCTCCTTTCTTCTATTAATCATTTATATGAAAACAGAGAAACTTATATTTCAACAATGAAACAGTCTTCTCAGCAGAATTCCATTGACACGATCATCGATCTCATTGAATCTGTGAGCCAATAAGCTTACACATTTTCATCTCGTGTATAAAACAGGTGCCGGTTCGGCACCTGTTTTTATGCATCATTCAAGCGTTCGAATTCCTCTTCATAATTTTTCTTTATCCATTGCTTTGCTCGATACAGCATACTGTGCAGTACGGATAATGATACGCCCATAATCTCTGCGACTTCCTTCTGTGGCTTTTCCAATAAATACGTAATCGTCAGTGCTTCATGCCACCGAGGGTTTTCCTCATACAATCTGGAAAATATTGTCTCCGCAAGTTCATGGTATTCCTTATCTTTAAGTTTTGTAAAGAAATCATCTTCAAGGCTGTCTGTAGGTTCCACTTTCAACGCAATATCTTCATCCGCCATTTCACGTCCATGATCTCTATGATAATTTAACGCCATATGCTTTGCGGTTACTATCACCCATGTATTAATGGCTTTCATATTAATATTTTCCATGTTCATGTACAACTTCAAAAATACCTCTTGCGTAATCTCTTCTGCCGCATATTGATTGTTATCGGAATAGTGCAGCGCCGTACGATACACACGTTCTGCATTTGCTTCATATACTGCATCAAATGCAATTTTACCGATTGCCTTTACTTTCACCTTTCTTATCCTACTCTTTCCATAACGATCCTTATCCCTTAAATTCTGGATAAGATATCTTCTTTATCTGCATCTGTAAGCTCACCCATTTTCCACCCGAGTCCAACCTGATCATCTTTATATCTCGGAATCAAATGCATATGAAAATGAAAGACTGTCTGTCCGGCAGCTTCTCCATTATTCTGAACGATATTATATCCGTCACATCCTAACAGATCTGTAAGTTTTGTAATCATTTTCTTAGCGAGCACAAGCACTTTTGCCGCCACTTCATCATCCAATTCATATAAATTTGCATAGTGTTCTTTCGGAAGAATCAGCGCATGTCCTTTCGATGCCGGGCTGGCATCCAAAATTACACGGAAATCTTCGTCTTCATATAAAGTTGCTGTTGGAATCTCTCCATTTGCCAGTTTGCAAAAAATACAATTTTCATCTTTCATAATAATCTCCATTCCGCCGCCAAGTCGGCGGCACAAATAGTAATGAAAG
>OFMG01001495.1_pt1 | contig 17099 bp, 8 predicted proteins | sample 1541751 | NCBI WGS metagenome assembly OFMG01 (sample SAMN04209232, study PRJEB22552) | human gut metagenome | biome: gut; material: feces | host: Homo sapiens | place: USA: Oklahoma
TGCCGTTTTCTGAAACTGTCCTGTCATAATGGTTGACCTGTCCGTCTGCCTGGCGCACCCTGACGGCTCCGTTCTCTTCTTTTTCGATGGCTGTCTGGTAATTATGCAAAAAGCAGTCTCCAAGCACACCGCTGCGGCGGTCCTTGGAATTATAATAACGGTGGAACGATAACGGTATCTCCCCTCCCACTTTTAAGTCTTCATGCTCATAGATGAAGTTTCCGGTGCTCAGGTTGACCGGGTCTTCGCTGTTCATGCAGCCCTCTGCCTCAGTTCCGAGCATTTTTTCCTCGACTGCCCTCTCAGCCGTCGCCCTGGCATTGCGTATGTTCTCGACATCTGCATCCAGAACACCCTTCATCCTTCCCATGTCCATGTTCCCTCCATTCGGGTCAATGGCACTGGCAAGGTCTCTGATCAGTTTTATGATGTCATCCCCACAGGCTGCCTCACTTCCTGCGATGCTGAGGTATCTGGTATCCACTGCCTGCACGTTCGAAAAGATCTCCCCGATCTGCTTTGCTGTGGTGTTATTTTTATCGAGTACTTTTTTATGGTAGGTGTCTACGTCATTGACATAGTTCTGGATGCTGAGCTGTCCGAGCCAGCTTTGTATGGTCAGTCCGGCATCTCCAAACCAGTCTTTTACCCTGTCCCAGGTACCGTCTGCCGTCACTTCGTCAACATACTTTAAAAGTTTTTGTTTTGCTTCGTCCGAAAAATCTCTAAACATCTCTTTCCTCCCCATATTGCTTTATCTAAATAAACATGTATGACACTTTTTCTATCCCATTTAACTGTGCAAGTTGTCTTGCAGTTAACAATGGGGTACTCACTTCATCAATATATTCCCTGATGGAAAACTCTGACTGTAATCCCGACTGAACATATTGGTTGTCTCTTGTTTCACTGTATTTGTTACAAATGACCATGTATTTTTCATGATCTCCGAAATCAAGGCACTCTGTGATATAGCGCATTTTGTTCGTTGAGACATCATCCTGTAACGTAATAAGCATCACTTTATCAGAATCCTGCAGTAACTGTATTCTCCATCTGCTATATCCTGCTTCCACATCCACAATAATAAAGTCATAATCTCCACTGTCTTTCGCTGACTGTATTAATTTTCGATAGATTGTAAAATCAAGATTTCTTGCATCGAGCGTTGATTTAAATGGAGGCAGATATGTAAATCCTTCTTTTCTTAATGTAAAACGAACATTCTGATACATATGTTCCTGTTCATTTTTCATGACACGATATCCTTCATTCGGCATACCGGTTTTGTTTTCAAGATAATAAGAAAAATCCTGCACAGATTCTGTATTTACGTAGAAAACTCTCTTATGTTTTTCTGACAGACACCGTGCAAGTCCGACAGATAATGCTGTCTTTCCTGTTCCCCCGATTGCAGAATAAAAAGAAATGATCTGTGTCTTATGTTCCTGTGTCTGTGATTCCGTCAGCCGATCCCTGCTCTGATAAGTCAGTTCATTGAAAAGTTCCCTGATTCCCAGATATTTATACACTCTGTTTACAGACAAATCCTCCGTACTCCCACTCTCATGTTCTTCTGCCAGCACACACAGATTGGAAATGTTATGTCTTTGAAGTCCTGCTGAATATAACGCCTCTGAGACAGCCAGAATTTCTACTGAGACAGGTGTCTCAAAACGTTGTTCAAAATAGACCGGATCAGATATAATTTCTAACTCTATCTGGTCATCAAATTCTTCCAAAAATTTTCTTTCCAGATTCTGCAGATACAGCTCATCTGTATCTGCAATAATGATTAATGGCTTACTCATTTTTTTATCCTCGTACTATAAATTCTGCATTTGCAATTCTCAGCTGACTTCTGTCTGAAATAGGCTCTGGCACATTTGGCTGTATTCTTTTTCCATTAACATAAGTACCATTGGAGCTTCCCATATCCACTACAAAATAGCTGCCATTCTGCCTTACGATTTTGCAATGAACTCTGCTGACCGCATTATTTCCTGTTATCACACCCTGAACTCTTTCTCTGCTTTTTCCTATCAGGAATTCATTTTCACAAACAACAAAGTGAAACTGCCCATCTATGGATTGTATTGATATCTGATTCATGTCCGGCATATCCACTATCTTTTTCTGCCCAATATTGGGATCTGCAGAAGTATTTTTTGTATTTCTATGCATTACAGGTTTTTCCGCCTGTATACGTGTACTAATGTCATGAAGTTTTAATGTTCCATCCTCCAACGCATCTATCACCTGACGCATTTTCGGATGATCCATCATTCCTATCCGTTCTATTTTCTGCACCAGCTGAGCCTTTATTTCATTGTCAAATTCATTTTTATTTTTATGAACACCCGTTATATTTACAGGCAAATAAATGATCTTCACATTATTCGTGCCAGACTCTACATATATATGGCTAAGGCGATTATCAATACATGCCATATTTAAAAATCCAAGATTTTCAATCTGAATTAAAGCTTCGAGCAAACTGTGAATCGCATTTAAGATCGTATCCATATCCGAAGATGCAATGTAATCCTCCAGTGATGTATATTCTCTTGTGAAATAAATTAGTTTTATTTTTCCATTATATTTGATTCTATGACACCTTAACAGGTTGGCATTTTCCTGATTCTGCATCACTTTATAGCCAACATCATAAAAGATCTCATTATTTTCCAATAAGTAGGCAGTGTCTTCCGTGTCTTGAATTTCTGTCAATTTATCTGCAAAGTACTCGTCCATTTTTTCACTTCCTAATCAAAATAAAATGTAAATTCTTCATCTGCAATCTGAATACTGTCATGATCCGAAAGCACATAAGAATTTTCAGCATCCAGCATTTCTCCATTCAGATATGTATGGTTCGTTGAACTTTTATCCATAAGATAATAAGTTCCATTTATCCGCTCAATTACCGCATGTCTGCGGCTGACCGCCTTATTATTTATTATTGTAAAATCATTTTCTTTTTCCTTACCGATATTAAAAATATTTTTTCTGACAGTCACGCTCTCCCCTGTGCTGATTCTCTCTAAAATTGGATATCTTTCCTCCTGCTGCAAAAGAGTTGTGTCTCCCTCGTCATCCTCCTGCTGTGTCAAAAGGGTTGTACCACTTTCATCCTCCTCCATCAGTAATGTCGTTCCACCTTCATCGTTACTGTCACTGTGATAATGTCTTTCATAGGATGAACGGTCATTTGTGATGTAACCGCTTTTTCCCGTCTCTGCTTTTACGATTTTCCGGAATGCCTGTGGACATTTTTCGCGGATATATCTCTCAATGTCCTCTATTTTATAATTCTTTGTATCATTGAGGAATACCTGGAATTCCTTCAGAAACTGCTCTGGCTCTTTGCCATATCTGCCTGCATACTGTACGGTATCTGCAAGAAACGCATAAACATTTCCACTCGTAATTCTGCTATTGATCGGCTGATATACAAAGAACACTTCCCTGGTTCTTTCACATACAAACACCATTTCCGGCTGTAACATGAGATTATGCAGATACAACCCATTCATTTCAATTTTTTTAGTCATCTCAATTGTCTGCGCCGCAAGCAGAAAAAACGTTTCTTCATCCACACCCTTTTTCAGATATGATATAAGAGGTACCACATCTGGTGCTGTGTAGATAATCGTCTTTTTTCCTTCCTGTCTCGGTCTGAAACAGCCGCGGAAAATCTGTTGTTCAAAAATATTGATTTCCCGCTCATTAATCTGTTCCCCAAATGATAACTTACTTTTAATCGTAACTATATTTCCCTTTGAAACTATGCGATACTTTGCCATATCTCTCAGTCCTTTTTTTATTTTCTCTTACGTCTTATTTTGATACGTCCGCTTCGCAGTGCGATCGCTGCACCGACGCCACCGCCTGTTACTACTGCTGCACCCGCAATAGAACCTGCAAACAATGGCTTATTGTTATACCAACGGATGAATGTGTTGGTTGTTACAAGAATTCCATTTAAGACATAGTTTGTTTTATTGCCAGCTGCATCCACAGCCATAATCGTGACATCCTGTTTTTTCGTATTGTTTGGGATATTGAACTGATAGTTTTCACCATCCACTGTATAATCACATTTTTTATCACCAATATAAATCTCAACACTATCTAATACCAGGTTGTCGTTGACTGTCACATTTGCTGCTTTCTTATCCACTGGATACTGGGCATTGCTCTCAACATCAATTGGAATAACGACAGGAGCTGTTTTATCCACACCAAATGAGATTTCTGCTTCTTTGGATTCATCAATGTTCTCATTGACATTTCCTGCAATATCCTCTGAATACAGTGTTACAATGTAACGTCCATCCCCGGCAAAAAGAGACTTGTCGATGGTGTAATCATACTGATACCATTGTCCGTTTCCACCAGATTCCTGTACCTGATAATCGATACCTTCTTCTAATGTCCTCGGTGTTCCATTTGTATCTACTACTACTTTGATTTTGTCATGTTCCAGACTGTCTACGTTGACTTCTTGTAACTTGACATCAATCTCGTTCTGAATATAAGTTCCTTCAATATCCTTTAAGGTCTGATCAAACACGTAAACTGATCCAAAGCGATTTACGGAGAACGTAACTGTTGCATTGCTCTCATTTCCAGCCATATCGGTCAATGTGGCATTTATCGTATAGATGTCGTCATAGCTTTGCTCTTTCGGGAAGTTCTGGAATGTAAATGTCTCTCCATTTCCCTGATTCGTATAAGAGCCTTCCGGTGCCACACTTCCCTGATTTGCACCAACCAGTTCAATGTTCACACCATTGGTATCAAAGTTTGTATCTGACATTACGATCTGTGGAATAACATCTCCATTATTTGCCGAATAATCTTCGACACCAACAATTTCAATTTCCGGTTCAGTGAGATCCACATAGTATTCTTCCCCTGTATAGGTTTCAGCTATGTTTCCTGCCATGTCCGTGTATTCCACATTAAAATTGTATAAACCATCTGTACCACATGTAATGGTTGCGGTATGAACATCTCCATTTCCGGTAAATCCGCCAGACTGTGGGAATGAGATTCCTGCTCCGTTATCAGTTGCTGTTCCTGTTATCCTTACTCTGTTTTCAGAGAAATTATGTTCTTCAATCTGAATCGTCGCTGTACGCGCTGCTGCATAATAATTGCCATTTACTGCATTATTGTTGTCATAAGTAACCGTAATCACCGGACGGGTTTTATCGATAGTAAAATCATCTGCTTTTACTGTCTCTGCCTGATTTGCTGCCTTATCCTTTCCACTGACAGAAAGCGTATAATCACCATCTTCTGCAAATGTAATGGTTGCAGTACTTACACTCTGATCCGGGTTTTCCGTATTTTCGGTTGTCTGCCATGCTGTCAACTCAGGAATCACACCATCTGTATTGGTAATATCTGCCTTAAAATCTGCCGCCTCAAAGTTGCGTTCTGTAACTGTAATGGTAGCAACTCTGTTCTCTTTGAACATGGTTGTATTTTCAGCATCCGGTGTCTCATTATCAAATGCAATTTTGATTTCCGGTTTTGTCTTATCAATACTGAATATCTGTTCGTCTTCTGATGTATTTCCTGCACGGTCTGTCATTTTGATATGCATTTTTATCTCATTGCTGTTATTTTTTACAGTGAATGACTTTTTCAGTTCTGTAACAAGGTTTTTGTCTTTCTTTGTCTGACTCCAGCCATCCGCATTTCCACTGGAAAATGCACCCTGATTACTGATCTCCACATTTCCTGACTGATTGTTTTCCTTATCATAAGGCGATTCCACTGTCCATTCCACAGAACGGATTCCCGAAAATGTATCTGTCACTGTAACATCTACCGTTACATCTTTTTCATACAGTTCATTTCCCTTTGCATCCTTGCTTGCAGCTGCCGCCTTGTTAAAATCAATATGTTTCTCACGGGCATGCTGCTCGGCTGTTTCAATGATCAGACTGCTCGGTGTCACATATCTTTCTTCGTGATTATTCAACATATCGTAAGCGCAGGCATAAATCTGTCCTTTAAATCCTGCCTGAACCACAAATGTCACTTTTCCTTCTGCATCTGCCTGTACAATCTGCTCACTGCTTTTTGTTCCATTGGCATCTACCGTATAATAGTGGATCTCCTTTACACCGGAATCCCCTTCTTTGGAGCCGTCCGTAGCCGTTACAGTCACCTTTGTATTTTCCACAAAATAATAACCATAATCCGTCTCTGTATAAGAAACACTTCCATCTGCTTCTTTATTTCCTGCTGCTTCCATATCAATGCTTAAAATTTCCGGAGCTGTAATATCCTTGTAGACACGCTGTGTTTTGGAATATTCATTTCCAGCATTGTCAATGGCTGTAATTACCATATCATAGCTGTTGGTGTCTGCATTAATGACAGCATCCTTCGTGTTGATCTCATAGCTTTCCGTAACCGTTTTCTGATCCGGATAAGAAACGTTCACTAACTCCTTGTTATTAACGGAGACTTTCACATTATAAATTCCAGAATCTTTATCTTCTACTTTAATTCTGACTCCAGTATCACTGTTGTTATAGATGATTCCATTTTTTCCAACATATCCTTCTGCAGATAAAACAGATGTAATGGTCGGTTTCACTGTTTCAATCATTAAATTGCTGTTTTTCACATTCGAATTTGCTGTCGTCACAAGTGTCTTTTCAGACTGGTTGCCAACGTTATCCGTAACTGTTGCACTAATTTTTTTATCTAAATATACTTTCTGTTCATTTAAAACAGTCTCTGCCGGGAGTTCAAATACCGCTGTATTATCGCTTCCGACTGCCTTTGTCTGATAAGCTTCTTCACCTACATATAATGTAATTTCGTTCAGTCCGGCTGACGGTACTTCTGAACCATCGTCACTGTGTAAATCATCTGCTGTTACAGTAACTTTGATCACACCATTTCCATAGTTACCAAAGGTAAAAATATTTAAAATTTTTAATGCATCTTTCTTTTCAATGTTAAATCTTGTAACATCCGGCTTATGTGTATCAAGACAGATTGTTTTTGTGTCAATTGTTTTATTTCCTGCGATGTCTGTATAGGTGGTGACAACTGTATTTTCGCCTTCCCGCACATTCTTCAAATCGTTTGCTGAAAGTGTAAGAGAATCCTCCTGCACAATCTGATCACTACTTGTAATTCTTTCCACAAAGCTCTTTCTCTTCGAAGTAAGTTCATTTCCGTTTACGGTCAAAGTTCTCGCCGCAAGACCACTTCCGTTAGTCTGATCTTTTTGATCTGTAACCCCGCATGCAATCGCTGGGATCTCTTTGTACCAATACTCTGTCTTTCCATCTTTTGCATTTTCATATTTGCCATCTGCCTGTGGTGTCACCTTTACTACAGGTGCATCTTTTTCCAGCATTAAATCATCCGATAAAATATCATTATGATTCTTAATTTCTGTTAATTTATATGCCTTACTCTCATTGCCTAATGCATCCACTGCTTTGATATGAACCTTTTTCAGGCTTGCAAATGTACCAGCTTCTTCCAATGGAACCGTAACTTCTATCGTTGCATCACTTGTTCCACTTACTTGTGTACTTACAGTTCCGGTATACACTTTTGTATCATCATCACTGTATACGCGAATTTCTTTCACACCAACTGCCGGATAATCCGCTTTGCCGTCTTTTACATTCACATCTTTCGCAGTAACGCTTACTCTAATGTTTGTATTGTAATAATTACCAAAATCGTATTTTTTTATTGTATCAGCAGGAATCAGAGACACTTCCTTAATTTCAGGGGCTGCACTGTCCCGATATACAGTAATAACTCCGGCTTCTGAACACTGTTTTGCTTTGTCAATGGCATAAATATAGATTTTATCAATGTTCTGATTTTTTGCTAATTGAATGCCACTTATTTCAAACTTTCCATTTTCATTTAATGCTGCTTCCTGTGCCCCATTCAACACATCATCCGGTGTAAGTTCTGTTTCTGACCAGACAACCTTTTTCAAATTTTCATCCACGGCTGTACCTGTGATATCCACTGTTGTGTCTGCTTCAGTTTTCCAAATTGTTTTCTCATCGTCACTCAGTTCAATTTTGGGTTTTGTTGTATCAATCACAATTTTCACAGACGGATTGAGACTTATTTGTTTTCTGCCAATAATTCCACCTTTATACACTGATGAAATGATAGTTGTTTCTGTTAAGTTGAGTTGCGTTTTGCCCACTCCCCATTGCGAAAGACTGATTTTAGTTTTACCATCAAATTTTAAAATGGCTGATGATGAATAATAGTTTCCATCCTCATCCGCTGTTATTTGATTATTTCCACTATCTAACAGATTCAGACCTGCAAGAGCCAACGAATCTTTATTTTCATTTTGAATATCTTCAAATTCAGCAGTTACATTCTGGTCACCATTTACGTTTTCAATCTTATAGACTGCTGTTCCATCTTCATCCTCTGTTAAATTATTTTCCTGTATCGGCGTACCATTGACCGAAAATATTTTTACTGTTTTACCTTCATTTGGTTTTACAATGATTGCAACTTCTGCTCCAGAATCTACAATAATATTTTTTTCACTGGAACCATTAACCTCAACAATTCCTCCATCATCAGTTGTAACAGAAACTGTGTACGTATCAATTTCTGCTGTCACTTCTATACTATGTGCCTGTTTTATTCCTTCTGAAAATATATATTCTTTCTCTTTTAAGCTGTTATTTATTTCGTTTTCATTAAGCCTTTCATCATTGTCCACTCTAAAACTTGTAAGATGATACTTGTTGTCTGTAACAGCTGCTTTTATTTTGTACTCAGAATCTGTATATGGAACATTCCGGCTACCGTCTTCTCCACTCTCGGTTGTGATTTCAACTTTATCATTTTGTGCATCACTATTTAAAATTAGCTTTCCATTCTGACTAATTTTATAGGTGATTGTGAACTGTTTCTTTGCGAATGTGATTGTAAATGCATAATTTGCATCTAATGCTACATCCTTAAGACCTTCAAATTTAAATGCACTGTTTTCATCTTTATAATTTTTCCACCAATTATCGTTGGTTTCTCCATCCGGTTTCCAATCTACAGTTTCTTTTTTCACTGTTACAGCAGTGATTTCATAACCTTGCTTTGGTGTTGCTGTTACTACATTATTTTTTACTGCTACATTTCCTGCATCACTTGTTGCTGAATTATCAGAAGTTTCTACATTTGCAGTAACTGAATATGGAACAGACTTTTCTTTAAGTGTAATTGTACCTAACTCAATCTTTTTTGTTTTTACCTGATCTTCTGTGACAGTTTTCTCTTCACTGGAATAACTGTCATATGTACCTTTATCCACATCTGCTGGCTCAACTTTAACCGTATACTTATTATCCGTATTTAATGTCCAATTACCAATAGAAATATTAAATTTTCCATCGTCTGTTGTAGTCGCTTCATTCGTTACAGGAGTCGAACCGCTTTGTGGGTATGTTACCGTCACCTTTGCACCTGCATATGGAGTTCCATTATTCGTATCTGTGTTTTCATCATCATTACCTGGAACCATCACCTGTCCTGTGATTGTGACTGCATCACTTTCATCTGTTGTAGTATCATCTGCTGATGCTCTGATACTTCCAAATGGTATCGTTGTTGCCATAATTAACGCAATCATTAACCATGCTGCAATTCTTTTTCCTTTTGTTCTCCAAAACATTTCCATTTTCTAAATTATCTCCTGCGTATGTATGATGATTTCGTTCAAGACCAGTTCATACCTTTTATCTGTGTTTCCTGCATTTTCAGTCAGCACAACTGTTTCATCTTCCTGTAATACAGTTGTAGTTTCTTCTAAAGCAGTTGTTTCCTCCTCAACCATCTGAAGCGGCATAGTGGCTTCTTCCCGCAGCAATGCTGTCTTTTCCTCATCTTTTTTCGGAAGAACCTCCGTTTTTTCCTCATTTTTCAATTCCACTGTTGTGCGTTCCATCAGACTGCTTTTCCTTGTTTCAGATGATTTGGCACTTCTTTTAGACAATGGATTTTTCTGTCTGTTATTTTCCTCTCGCATTGCCATAATCTGACGTTCTGCCGATTTACCGCTAAGATCATCTATGATTCCCCGTACATCCATTTTTAAAAAAAGATAAATGGATATCAGTGTTAAAACTCCTGCTAATGAAAATGCAATGATGGATATGAGTTGTAAAGTACCTGCATTCATGATGCTTTCACCTCCGTATCTTTTGCATATGCATTTTCCACTGCTGCCTCTGCATCCTGCAAACGCTTTAGAATATCATTTTTCATTTCTTCTGTTTTGTCTGTTGTCGTATCAACCTGCTCCGTACCAGCTTTTACCTGTTCCAGCAACGCTTTCATATCTTCCTGTGCTACGTCATCTGCCTTAAATTTTCTTGCATAAGTTTCCACAGCATTCATTGCCAGTTTGTATACTTCCAGATTTACAATTTCATTCTCATCCTGACTCTCAGATACGGTTGCTACGAGTTTTGTTATATTCTCCCAATATGGAAGATAGGTTCCTTTATCAGATGCTTCCTGCACATTCAGTGTGATATCGCGGTTAAACTGTCCTATATCACGGTACATTTCAGCCATCGTATAATAACTGCTGTCCTCACCGCCATAAGTACATGCCGCCTCAAACCACTGAATCGCACTTTTCATTCTGGTTATCTGATTGTCTGAATTTTCTGTTTTTCCATAATCGTAGTAATACCAGTATAATTTTCCTATCTCAAAAGCAAGATCCCCATAATCGCTATTCTGCTGTAAAACAGTCAAATTACTGTTTATTTTCTTTTTGAATAATTCCTCTTCTTCCAATGAAAAGACCGCGTCATCCTTAAATGCCTCGATTATTCCAAAATACGCTTCCGAATTGCCCGGCAGAATATCTATTGCTTTGGCATAATAATCGATTTTTTCCTCATCTGTCGCAGATAATTCTGCCTGCTTGATGTTATTATCATAATCGCTGTTGTTCACATGGACTCTCATTCCAGTACACAGACATCCTATAATAAGGAAAAGAACCGCTGCCCCGGATGTTGCAAAGAAAACATTCAGCTTTCTTTTCTGCTTTCTTCGGTAGCCCTCGTCCATCTCATCATAATGATCCAACGCATATAACATTTCTGCACATGACTGATAACGATCTTCCGGGTTTAACTGGGTACATTTTTGAATGATCGCTTCTAATCCACTGGACAACTGCGGATTCCAATATCGGATTGGATATATCTCATAAGGAGGTTCACATGGATTCTGTCCTGTGAGTAAATGGTATAGCGTCACGCCAAGACAATATACGTCTGTTCTGGCATCCGTCTGACCTTTTCCTCCAAACTGCTCAGGCGCAGCATATCCTTTTGTTCCAAGACTGACTGTATCTGCCAGATTCTGTTCTTTGTATTCCCTCGCAATACCAAAATCAATTAACTTGATATTTCCATTCGGCTGCAGCATAATGTTTGCCGGTTTCATATCCCGGTAGATAATTGGCGGATTCTGCGTATGCAGATAATCCAATACCCTGCATAGTTCCTTTGCCCACTCAATTACAACTTCCTGTGGCTGTGCACCTTCTTTACTCAATACACTGCTTAAGGTTTCTCCCTCAATGTAATCCATGACAACATAGATTACATTTTCTTTTTCGATAATGTCTACAATTCTTGGCAGTGACGGATAATCCAGTTTTTTCATCATGTTTGCTTCCGCCATTGCACTTGCAACTACAACTTCATTGTTCTTATCATAAGCTTTTCTCTCGATTTCTTTGATTGCCCACTGCTTATTCAGGTTTTTGTCCATCGCCAGGTAAACTTTTGACATTCCACCTTTTCCGATCAGCTTTAAAACCTCGTATTTTCCCTCAATAATTGTTCCTCTCTCAGCCAACTTTCATTTCCTCTTTTGCCTTATTTGAGTTTGATATAAATTGCAGAAATGTTATCCGTTTCCATCCGTTGTTTATTCCATTCGATCATTTCTCTCAATTTTTCTTTTATCTGCGCTTCATCAAGATTTTTATGCGGATTCAGTGACTCAGAAATTTCGTCTTCTGATAACATATGACGGAATCCATCTGAGCATAACAAAAGGGCTGTGCCATGCGCCAGCCTTCCATTCTCATATTGTGGTTCAAAAAATTCATTCACACCGATACACTGAAGAAGCACGTTTCTGCGATTATCCTTTTTAGCTTCCTCTATTGTCATATTCCCACGTTTTATTTCTCGCGCAATAAATGTATGATCCTCGGTCAGCTGCTGCAACGTATCCGATAATGTATAAATTCTGGTGTCTCCAACATGACAAAGCATATATTGTCCATCACTGTTTAATAAAACCGCACTTATTGTTGTTCCAAGCTGAATCTGGTTTTCTTTTCCATACCTGATCAGTCTGCCATTTATTTCTTCCAAAAGACTCTGCCACTGTTGTCTTATTCCTTCATCTCCAACATGCATTTCGTTCTTTATGTAAACCTGTTCAAACCAGTCTGAAAAAGCCCTGACGACCGTTGCACTGGCAAGCTCCCCTTTTTCCATGCCACCCATGCCATCACAAATTGCGATCAGAAGTGTCTCTCCATGTTCCTCAGAACATCCTTTTAATAACAAACTGTCCTGATTGGTCTTCTTTTTTATCCCAACGTCTGTATCATATGCAATATAAAATTTCTTCAACTTTTTCCCCCTGTTTTTCTTTACAATTATTCTTTTTATTATATTATTCACCTACAATTCACACCATATAATCTGATGTAATTTGGGTAAAATATTTACATTTTTTCTACACGCAAAAAAGACACCATTTCAATAAATGATGTCCTTTTATCTTATTTAAGTATGATTATTAATTATTTGCCTTGTTTCTTCTCTTTAAAATGATCCGGTTCTGCTGCAACACAGGTTATAATCATTCATGGCTATCTTGGTTGTTCCAATCCAGCCTTCTCTTGTTCTGTCAGCCATTCTTCAATAACACCCAATGCTGATACATCCGTGATTCCTTCATTGTCTGCGGAACGTCCGTATTTTTTCAGTTTTCTTTTTCCTCTCACGCAAAATGTGAAGTCTGTGTTTTCAAAATGTACGGCATTTTCATTTTTCACATTGCAATAAGGATCATCACCGAAATCTCCAATAAATACTGGGACGTGTTCTTTCACTTTAAAAATATTTTCTAATATTTCCTGATTAGCAGCTCCCATACAAATCAGCTCTGTTGGCTTCAATATCTCGTATATTTCATTGATAAACTCATTAATATTTCCTGCACAAAAAACTACGACATTTGCTTCATTTCTCTCATCCAGAATGATTCTCACTCTCTTTAATACAGTCTCAATAGAAATGGGTTCTCGATTATCGCTGTGATCATAGCGAATTGTATGGTACCCTGCTCTCACAAAAAAATCCGATATCTCGTCATACTTTCCTGTATGACCAAGATATTCTTTTTTGTTTTTCTTGTGAAACCACACTTTTCCATTTAAATCGGCTTTGTAATAATCAGGCTGCATGAACACAATAATTCCTTTGAAACTGCTCTCTTTTTTCATTTGTGTACAGCAGATTTTGATGTTTTCTTCTGTTTCAAAGTTTTCTTCCTTTAAATCAAATGTTTCACGCGGTACTGTCTTACTAGTTTTGTGATCACCCTTCATAGGCACAACCACAATCAATACTGTTTCTATTATAAATACCAAAAATGTGATGCTTGCAAAAATCAATAATTGTTCTTCTCTACTAGTCTTTTCCACTGTAAAACATTTTTCTATAAATACAGCAATTGCAATTAAATTTACTGCAATAAGTCCTCTATAAAATCGAATACATCCCTTTGTTAACCATTCTCCCCTAAGCACAGCTATGCAAAATCCTATAGCTAATGTATACATTACTAATGTACTGAATCCTATCATAAATGTACTTGTTATCATATTCTTTTATTCTCCACATCTGCTTTTTATTTTATTACCTATTTCTTTTGAAATAATAAAAGCTAATATCTCACTATTTACATCAGACGCCCTATCTGCTATCTGCATTTTTGCAAAACTAAGTATCTCATCTTGAACAGACTCTTTGTATAAACTTCTGTTCAAGTCAGAACCAAGCACATTATTGCTACTATTCCATAATTTCATCTGTGTATAAAATCTTCCTTCCCTATTATAACGATATGTCTGTGTCAAACTTTCTCCCATTGTATGACTAAATGTTGATGCCCCAAAAGATACTCCTACTGAAATAAGAAAGGATTTCAACGCATCAATTCCTATTTTTTTTGCTGATGTTTCATGCTCACAAATTATATCTGTTGCAACATTTCCTGCTGCAGCTACAACTGCATTCATCACGGATTCTGAAGCCACTGTTAATATTTTGGATCTTAACTGTCCTACACCATTTTCTACTAGTGCACTACTTACAGCCGATCCTGCTCCAGGTATAAATGATGTAATCGCTCCGCACACAGCAGATATTGCCACTTCTTTTGCATCAACCTCTCCTGTTGTTCCATACTGCACCGCTGCATTCAGACCTGCTCCCATAACTGCTCCTGCTGCAAATGTTCCAACAACAGGAATGCATGATACAGCTCCTGCTGCTACCACTGTTCCAACTGCAATTCCTGCTGCAGCAATCTGCTGTTTATGATCAGCGACAAACTCTCCCACACTACTTACTGCGTTTTCAATTCCATTCCCGATATCCTTCAGGCTGGGCCACATGCCATTCAGGTCCACCAGATCCATCGGTCTGTTGAAGCAGTAGCTGTAATGGTTCATCGTGTATGGCACTGCGGTGTGTCCTTTTATCAAGTCCTCGCTTATGAAACGGCCTGCTCCGGCATCATATCTTCTTGCCTGTGCAAAATACAGTCCTCCTGCGCCGTCCATCTGATACCCTGTAAAGCCGAAGCTCTGCATGGAGTCCTTGAAGATATCTTTTCCAGTCCTTATGTCATTGCCGAATTCATCAAGTCCATAGACTTCCTCACTTCTCCCTGTCCCGTCTGCCAGGCGCACCGGGCTTCCAAGGTCATCCTGGAAATAGAAGTGGTCTCGTCCTTCTTCCTCCATCCCTGTGACATTTCCATCCCAGAAATAAGTTTCCCTTCTGTCCTCTGTCCGGCTTCCGATGCTTCCCATGCTCGTCGTTCTCTGCAGAAGGTTATGGTACTGGTGGGTCAGATCCAGGGTGTAGCGGATGATCCTGTCAGGGACTGTGCCGCCTGCAGCTGTTATGCTCTGTCCCATCCTGTGACCCAATCCGTTGTACTGGCAGGCTGCCTTCTTCATCCTTCCGTTTTCCATTTCCATGGCACTTTCCATCTGGTTCGCTGCATCAAAGCCGTATGCCCTTAAGACTTCTCCCCCGCTTGTTACGGATAACAGGTTTCCCCTGTGGTCATAGGCATAGTCTTTTGCCGTGTCTGCAGCTGTCTCCTGTATCAGCTGGTTTCTGGCATTATAACGGTATGTCGTTGTCAGGCTGCCCGCTGTCTGATACTCGGTCTTGCTGCTCCGGTTTCCAAAGGCATCGTAGCTGTAGGAACGGAGTATTTTTCCGTTCTGTGCCACGCCTGTCAGGCGGTTTAATTCATCATAGCCGTAGGAAAAGATCCCGCTGTCTTCCGGTGATCCCGGCCTGTCCTTTTCTGCCGTGACCTTGTTCCCCATGACATCATAGGCATAGCGGAGGCGCTCCGTGAAGTCTGCCCCCTTGTGCAGGATCTCCCCGATCCTTCCTGCCTGGCTGTAACGGTATTCCGTGCTGCCGCCCGGGAACTGCTTTCCTGCCAGCCTTCCGGCTTCATCATAGCTGTACCGGACCGTCTGCTCCTGCTTTTCCCCGGAAAAGACCTTCATGGCGGTCAGCTGCATGGCTCCGTTGTATTCGTATGCTGCCTTTCTTCCATCCGGGTAAAGGACTGCCGTTCTCTCTCCCATGCTTCCCCATTCATATCCCACGGTCTTTCCGTATGGGTCTGTGACGGAGGCTGTGCGTCCTGCCCCGTCCATGGCGATCCTTGTCGTGCCGAGCCAGTCTTTCACTTCCTCTAACTGGCGCATTGCATTATACGTTAAGGATACGCTCCTTCCGTCCGCATAATGGATCTCCTCCACCTGCCCGTCCTTTCCATAACGGAAGGAAGTCTCATAGCCGTCTTTGTCCGTCTTTGCCGCCAGTCTGCCTGCCGGGTCATAGGTGTAGCGTTCCATGTCTCCCATCGGGTCTGTGACTGCCAGTACGTGGCCTTCCTTATCCCAGGTATATACCGTGTCCTGCGGTTCTTCACCGTCTGCCCCGGTGCATCTGCTCTGTGTCAGATGTCCCATCGCATCATACTGGTAGAAGGTCTCATTCCCAAGGGCATCGGTCACCTTTGCAAGGTTTCCGTTTGGTGTGTACTCATAACTGGTAACGTTTCCATTTTCATCTTCCGCCTCTGTCACACGTCCGAGGGCATCGTAGGTGAAATGTGCCACGCCTCCTGCCGGGTTTTCAATGGATATGATGCGGTCAAGGCAGTCATAGCCGTAACAGTAGTGTTCCCCCGCCGTGGTGGCACGCCCTGTAAGGTTTCCCTTGGCATCATAGCTGTAGTCCTCCCCTGCACCGTCAGGGTAGCGCACACTCTTCAGCCTTCCGCCTTTTTCATATCCGTAGACGGTGCTGCTCCCGTTCGGATGGCAGATGCGTTCTGCTTTTCCCATCTCATTATAGAATACACTGGTGGTGGCACCTGCCGCATCCGTGACACTGGTTCTTCTCCCTAATGCATCATAAGTGTAGCAGGTTGCCTGGCCGCATGCATTGGTCTCTTTTATGAGGTTTCCCTCCCGGTCATATTCATACACGGTCTCTGCCCCGTCCGGTCCTGTCACCCCTGTCAGGCGGTTTACGGCATCATAACGGTAGCGGGTGGTGTTCCCTGCCACATCTGTCATTCCTGTCCGGTTGCCTGCCGCATCATAGGCATAGGATATCTCTCCTCCCATCGGGAGCACCTGTTTCACAAGGCGGCTGTCCCCGTCATACTCATACCTCCGTATCCCGCCGTCCGGT
>OFMG01001498.1_pt1 | contig 17025 bp, 18 predicted proteins | sample 1541751 | NCBI WGS metagenome assembly OFMG01 (sample SAMN04209232, study PRJEB22552) | human gut metagenome | biome: gut; material: feces | host: Homo sapiens | place: USA: Oklahoma
TTTTTACCTACCCCCAGTTGAACTGGGGGTTTTGTCACACCTATTCGGCGTACAACAAAGAATCACAGAGGACGTCCAAAGTTCTCTGTGATTCTCCAATTCATTTACTGCTTTAGGCGCATTTAGTTATGCCCGTTTCTCTCTAATCAAACCAATGAGGAAAATCAGTGCAAAAATCAGGCACAAACTTCCCCAAACGATCAAATCCTGGAAAATGCCATGTGCAGTCAGTCCCAAAACACCTGCCAAAGCATAGGCAATGATACAGAATAAGCTGCCTCCGCGGCTATTTCTTGCCGCAATGGCTACAATACCTGCCACCAGCATCAGCAGTGCCACAGCCATTCCCACACCACCGCTGGTTCCTCCTTCATTTGCCAACGCATCCCCCACCGTGGCCGCGCAAGATTGGAATAAAACCACCATGGTCAGTACAATACTGAGGATCCCAATGACCAATTTTGCTGTTTTCATGTTACTTCCTCCCTTTTTCCATTTGTTTTCCGCAAATAACCTCTCACAAAAAGGAAGGCAAACTCATTCTTGATCGCCTCTTGGAACCACATATCTGGATAATTTCATTCCTTTACTGATTTCAGAAACATAACCGGACTGGATTCCAGAGAGCTCCACAATATGTTTGATGGTACAGCCACTGTTTTTCAGTTCTTCTGCATAAAGAATACCAAAAAGATTGACCTGGCACACCGCTTCATTCCGTCTGGCATTGTTGTACATACCGCGCAGAATTTCTGCCAATTCCATATCATTCATAGGCTCCCTCCTTTTGCTTTTTGCTATTCGCTATTTGCAAATTCAGTATAAAGGAAAAGCCTCTTGATTTTTCCCCCGATTTAGGGGAGTTTTAATCTGCGCTTCTGGTCAGTTCTGTTTCTCCATATTCCCGCAGCCAGCTATTGACCGTATCCACAGAGGAAATCCCCTCATTGAAAGCAATGATGAAAATAGCATCTCTCCGTTTTTTAGGATATAGCCCCGGCATTCCATATAATGCCAATGCACGCTGCACTTCCTTCAAGTTCATTCCCATGGCAATAAAAATCCGCAGCAATTTATCCCGATCTTTGGTATGACTTTCCCCATTGAGCAATTTATATCCATACTTCTGGGGCATATCCGCTTTTTGAAAAATATCCTGCCGCTTCAGATTCCTTTGCTCAATCAACCGATCCATATAGGTAATGAAGCTATGCGATTGCACCGTCAAATCATCTTGAAGTGCCGCCAATTCCGTTTTCTTGGTATGTTTCAAAATCTCCATCAACTTCGATGTACTTTTTTCTTCCATATTCCCACTCCTGTTTACAAAAGCCTGTCCATTGTAGTAAAATTATACTGCATTTCACATTTTGAAACAATAGTGATTCATTTTGAGGTGAACTTATGGAATTACAAACCCGCCTTCGTTTATCATTCTATAAAGAAATTGCTGAAATTGACACAGCACACAACATTCGTCTGGTACAGCACACGGTAACCGGGAAAATTTTTGTGAAAAAAGCGCTGTCCATATATGATCTTCAGGTTTTTCAGTATCTGATGACCCAAAAAATTCCGGGTACACCCAAGATTGAAGAGCTGATTGAAGAAAACACCACCTTATATGTGATTGAAGAATATATTTCCGGTAATTCTCTGGAAGAAATTCTTGCCAAAGAAGGTACATTTTCAGAAGAAAAAGCAGCAGATTATATTCTGCGCATCTGCCGGATTTTACAGCCGCTGCACCAGCAGCATCCTCCCATGGTTCATCGTGATTTGAAACCATCCAATCTAATTTTGACTTATGATGGCAGACTGATTCTGGTGGATTTTAATTCCGCAAAAACTTATCATCCTGAGCGTTCCCAAGATACTGTCCTCTTTGGTACAGCCGGATACGCCGCACCGGAACAATATGGCTTTTCCCCTTCCGCACCGGCAGCTGATATTTATGCGTTGGGTGTGCTGTTCCACAAAATGCTGACTGGTGACCTACCGGGAGAAGGAAACTATTCAGGGAAATTTTCCGGTGTCATTGCCAAATGCATCAAAATCGATCCGAAAAACCGTTATGATTCTGTTGCTTCGCTCCAAAAAGCTATTGAAAAAATACAGAAGCCTCTCCTCACATTGGAACAACTGCAAATTCCTGAAAAATACCAAGGATATGCTCTGCCGGGTTTTCGCAGCAGAAAAAAGGGATATATGATTGCAGCTTCTATCTGGTATTTCTGTCTTGTAATTGGCTGCCTATTTATGGAATCGGACAATGTAGTTGGCATTCGATTGATTCCTTACCAAATCATCAGCTTTCTGATGCTATTTTCCCTGACGCTTTGGCTGGGGAATTACAGAGGCATTTGGTACTATTTCCCCCTTTGCCGCCATCGCAATCCGGTGATCCGTTTTATCGCCATTGGGTTTTTCGCTTATGTGTGGATTTTCCTGATGATGATGATTCTGGCATTTATTCTGGATGCCTTTCCGGCTTAAAGCACAGACTCTTGCCGCCTTTTGGCGGCTTTTTCTTTTGTAATGATTATATTTTACATCCAATGAAATAAATCCTATCAAAAAACCAGAAATGGTAATTTTTTCTATATAATTACAGAAGTATATTGCACACCTTTGAATTAACATGTAAAATATATGTATATTCCATTTATATTTGTTATTTTTTCCAAGCAATGCAACAAAAAGCAAATATCCGACCATGGTCATTCTGTATAAAAATCCAGAAACCATCACCATGACACCATCACCAATCTGATGCACATGATAAAGGAGAGAAACTATGCACTGCCCTTACTGTAAGCATGAAATTTCTGAAAATGCAAACTTCTGTGAGCAATGTGGGAAAAAAATTCCCAAGTGTCCTACCTGTGGACATATCATTTGGAAAAAAGAAAATTTCTGTCCCATGGACGGAACCCCTTTGCCGTCGAAATTTTTTGCTGACTGGCCATTGGAAGAAGTTTCCCTTTCTGAAGAAATCACAGCACCGGAAGATCCTCAGCAGGAATCCTCTTACAGCGAGATGGACGCAGCAGAATCAGACATCACAGATGAGGACGATTATGATGAGGATTTTGATGAGGATTTTGATGAGGATTTTGATGAGGATTTTGATGAGGATTTTGATGAAGATTTTGATGACTTTGAAGATTACGATGATTACGATGAATCTGAAGAGTCTGAAAAAACCAATTGGAAACCAATTCTCATTGCAGCTGCCATTATTGGTGTGATCTGCGTCTTTGCCAGCTATATCGCGATTGTAACCGGGCCAGGCACTTTGAAAAAAGATCAGAACATCCATGTAGAAGCGTCCACAAAACAATCCGCATCACAAGAAGCAGATGCAGATGTGATTTTCAAGCATTCCAACTATACACTTTTGCTGCCTCAGAATGACACAATGCTCTGACAGCACAGAATTTATCTCTGAAAACGAACTGCCCCGTTTTGTAAAGACAATACAAATCGGGGCAGTAATACTTTCTTCAGTTTTTTCGTAGCTTATTACAATCAACAATGCAGCTTATCAAGGCGCAGTTCTCTTTTCTCAGCCAGATGCAAAAACGCTCTTTAGACAAAGCCATTTGAGAAATAAATTTTATTGATACCAAATTCTTATTATACTCTTGTCTATTATGTTCTTACAATATCCTTTCCATTTCAAAGTCGAAATAAGCATGCTATCCATTTCCCCAGTATATAAAAAATAACGAACAACCGTAAAAAATATTTTACATTTCTCTTGTACTTCCCCATATTTCGTTGTATAGTATAAGCAATAAAAGGAGGGAATTATCGTGCAAGCAAAACATAAAGTTTTTCTTCTAAGTTTTTGTACTGTATTGCTATGGGCATCCGCATTTCCTTTGACAAAGGTCGTGCAGGAACAGTTTACATCCAATCCTCTGGGATTTCTGCGCTGCAGTATTGCCGCTATTTTCTTAATCATCATTGGCAAATGCAGCCATATCCGTATCCCGGCAAAAAAGGATATCCCCTACTTCATACTAGCCGGTGCCATGGGCTTCACAGGCTATATGATCTTTTTCAACACAGGTATTCAAACACTGACCTCTGCAACATCCAGTATCATTGTGGCCCTCACCCCCATTTTGACAGCAATTGGCTGCGCAAAGGTTTATCATGAAAAAATCAAAACCATCGGCTGGATCTCCATTGCCACTGCCTTTATCGGCGTTTTGGTGCTTTTGCTTTGGGATGGTGTTTTCTCTATCAATGTAGGTTTAATCTGGACAATGGGCGCTGCCCTCGTATTCTTTGGCTATAATATGATGAGCCGTTTGCTTACAACAAAAGGCTATACGGCGTTGGAAATCGTTACTTACAGCATGATTTTCGGTGCCCTGCTTTTGGGCTTTTGGTCTGTGCAGGAATTCCAGCAATTGGCTGCTTCAGACATGTCCCATATTCTGGTGCTTGTATATTTGGGTGCTTTTCCCAGTGCAGCAGCTTACTTCCTTTGGGGCAAAGCAATGTCTTTTGCCAACCGTACCAGTGATGTAACCAATTTCATGTTCGTTACCCCACTGCTTTCTACCATTTTGGGATTCCTGATTCTGCGGGAAATTCCCAACCTCGGTACATTCCTTGGGGGTGCCATCATCATTTGCAGTATTATCGTATTTAATTTAAAAGGCAAATAAAGCTTAGTCAATATAATAAAAGCTGGAATCTTGAAAAAAGATTCCAGCTTTTTTGTTTTCTGCTGAACCAGCACCTACTGCTGCTCTGTTATTTTACATCAAGTCATCACTGTCCGATGGACGTTGCCGGCGGAAGCTGATCCAAAGTCTGGAATACATACCCTTTCGCCTTCAAATCTTTCAACATCTGATCCAGCGCTTCTGTATTGGATTGAGAAACTGCATGGAGCAGCATGATAGACCCATTGTGATAATTGTTCATGACCATATCATAGGCAGCCTTTGTCCCTGGCTGATTCTTCGGATCCCAATCATTATAGGCAAAACTCCAGAAAATGGTTTTATATCCTGCTGCTTTTGTCTGTTCCAAAGAGCGAATGCTATAAACACCTTCTGGCGGACGGAAATATTTCGGCATTTCCTGACCTGTCAGTTCTTTATAATAAGCTGCACAGCCATTCAGCTCCGCCAAAATTTGTTCATTGCTCAAGTCGGACATATTGGGATGAGACACAGAATGGTTTCCCACAATATGCCCTTCCGCAACCATTCGTTTCACTAATTCAGGCTGATCTTCCATATAACTTTTTGTAACAAAAAATGCAGCCTTCACATCATTGGCTTTCAAAATATCCAAGATTTTAGAAGTATACCCATTTTCGTACCCTTCATCAAAAGTCAGATAAATGACTTTATGCTGGGTATCACCTAAATAATAAGCATCATAATTTCCAATGGCAATTTCATCCTGGGCAGAAGGCGGCAAATGATCGGCATTTCTACGGAACCACCAGGATTTTTTGTCATTGTAACCCACATTTGCCGCATTCACCGTAGGCTGTTTCGGTGTTGCAACAGGATCATAAATGAGCTGTACTTCCGGCACTGCCGGTTCCTGTGTTTCCTGTTCTGCTGCAACAGCTGTCGGTTCCTGCTGCTGTACAGGCAAATCCGATGGTGGAACAGCACAAGTGGTCAAAGACGCATAAAGTGCTACGATAAAACTAAAAATTGAACCAGTATCCATAGAATTCCCCCTTATCGAATTCTCTTACGCTTCCATCTGCCATATCCATGGCAATTCCTTTCTGGCTTGATTATAGCATATCTTTCTGTTCAAAAAAAGGAAACAATTCCTGACAAAAATCTTATTTTTCTTTCTGGTAGTAATGATACAGTGCCTGCGTACCAAGGTTCGCCATACCGGATTCTGCCAGTTTTTCATACATTTCCAAAACAGAATTCAGCATCTTCAGATCCAGCTGTACCTGTTCACTTTCTTCCACCGCAATTCGCATATCTTTGATGTAATGCTTGATATAAAATCCGGGCGCATCATCGCCTTTTAAAATCCGTGGTGCCATATTGGTCATCTGCCAGCTGCTGGCAGCACCTGCGGAAATGCTGTCCAGCATGGTCTGCTGATCCAAACCAACTGCTTTCGCATAGGCCAACGCTTCGCATACACCAGAGATAGCACCGCCCAATGCAATCTGGTTTGCCATTTTGGTATGCTGACCACAGCTAGCCGGGCCTTCATAAATGATATTGGTGCCCATAGCGGCAAAAATATCGTGGCATGCATCGAAGGCTTCCCGATCACCACCAACCATAATAGACAAAGTACCATTTTTCGCACCAGTATCGCCGCCGCTGACAGGCGCATCCAATGCATACACATTTCTTTCCTTAGCCGCGTCATAAATCTTCACAGACAGTTTGGGACTGGTTGTGGTCATATCAATGAGATATGTGCCCTGTTCCGCTGCCGCAAAAATCCCTGTTTCTCCAAAATAAACTTCTTCTACATCATTGGGGAATCCAACCATGGTAATCACAGCATCCTGCCCTTTGGCACAGGCCGCAGCAGTATCACACCATTTCGCGCCTTTTTCCAGCAAAACTTCCGCTTTCTGCTTTGTTCTGGTGTAAACAGACACTTCATATCCTTTTTTCATCAAATTTGCTGCCATGGCACATCCCATAACACCAATACCGATAAACCCAATTTTTTTCATAGAAAATCTCCTCCTATCAAATGCAAAAAGCGGCCTTCTATGCAGAAGACCGCTCCATCTCAATATTTTTTAATCAGTTCTTTGACTTTGCCGATAAAAGCTTCTCTGTCTACATTTGTTACAACAAAAGCATTATGATCATCAAACTGTTTATCGCTGTAAAGGTCTGTCACTGTTTTGCCAACAGTCAGGGGCCCCTTTGTTTCTACGCGGACACCAGCTTCTTCAGCTGTGAACATTTCGGGATAAACGGTATAAAGTACCGCCGCAGGATCGTGGAGTGCAGCACCGGGTTTACCCCAGCCAACATATTTTTCCAAGCCTTTCTGCAGGACATCATGGAACAGTTTTGCCTGTGGTGTACCAAATGCCGCAATTTCTTCCAGTTCTTCCGGTGTTATGTAAGCCTTCATGGTCACATCCAGACCACACATATGTACAGGAATCCCGCAGCAGAACATCATATCTGCCGCTTCGGGATCTACATAAATGTTGAATTCGGCTGCGGGAGTCACATTACCGCCAATGGCAGCGCCGCCCATGATAACAATCTTTTTGATGAGCTTAGGCAGCTCTTTATATTTTGCCAAAGCGATACCCACATTGGTCATAGGGCCAACGGCAATGAGTACCAATTCCCCATTCAATTCTTTAGCAATGCGATAAATAGCATCCCATGCTTTTTCTTCCGGCAAAACATCGTCAGGAATGGGAAGTTCTACGCCGCCAAAACCATCTGCGCCATGGAATTCTGCTGCTGTATGCAGTTCACGGAACATGGGTTTATCTGCGCCGCAGTAAATAGGGAAATCCGCGCCGATGGCACGGCGTACACGTTTTGCGTTGGCTGTTGTTTTATCCAGTCCAACATTTCCGGCTACGGTTGTTACCGCACGAATATCCAATTCCGGCATCTGACATGCCAGCAGCAACGCCGCGGTATCGTCCACGCCAGGATCACAGTCAATGATTACAGGTATCCGATTCATGCTTTTCCCTCCCCATAAGTCGCAATTGCTTCTACCAACAAGTCTACAAATGCCTGACGGTCAATACCCATCAATACTTTCGCATTGGGTGCTTTTCCAAGAGCACCGTTAAAGTCTGCCACAGTAGCGCCTTTACAGAAATCTCCGGCTGTTTCTACCTGCACATACAGATCCTGAGATTCCATGATTTCGGGACGCAGAAGGGCTGCTACTGCAACCGCATCATGTACGGGTGCGCCTTCGTAGCCCAGACTTCTATGGAACTGATAGAAGAATTCCAGCCAGTCTGCTACGATCACTGCCACACGATTGCCGAGGGCACGAATCCGTTCAAAGTCTTCCGGGAAGATCATTGCTTTTTCTGTAACATCCAGACCTGCCATAATGATAGGAATACCGGATTCAAACACAACAGCTGCCGCTTCGGGGTCAACCAGAATATTAAATTCTGCCGCAGGTGTCCAGTTACCATACTGCACGCCGCCGCCCATAAGGGAAATCCGTGCAATCTTTTCTTTCAGTTCGGGATATGCCATCAGCAACGCCGCAACGTTTGTCAAAGGGCCTGTGGGAACCAGTGTGATAGGTTCATCACTTTCCTGGATAAGTTTTGCCATAAGGGAAACTGCATCCATGTCTTCCAGTTCAAAATCGGGTTCAGGCAATGCGGGGCCATCCAGACCGCTTTCCCCATGCACAGTAGGTGCGATAATGGGGTCAGAAATCAGGGGTCTGAGCCGTCCCATAGCAGTAGGCACATGCAAATCGATCAATGTGCAGATACGCTGCGCATTGTATGTTGTTTTTTCGATGGTCTGATTGCCGCATACAGATGTAACACCGCGGATATCCAGCATGGGGCTTCCTTTTGCAAGAACCCATGCAATTGCGTCATCATGTCCCGGATCGCCATCCAGAATAATGGGAATTCTTTTCATAATTTTTCCTCCACAAATATTTTTTTCTTTTGAAAAAGTCGGAGCGTAAAACGTTCCGACTTTTTCCAGAAACAATGTCATTTTAAATTATTTTGCTTCTGCATTTTTCTTTTTACCGTTATTCTTTACACGTTTTACACGTCTTACCTGTGTTGCCGCATAGAGGATCAAACCGATAATGGTCGCAAGGTAAGGAATTGCGGATACCAGGAAGGAAGAGAAGCCCTGCATACCTTCCATCTTATTGCCAAGGGCACTGGCAAAACCAAAGAACAGGGATGCGAACATGGTTCCCAGAGGTTCCCCCTGACCCATCGCCTGTGCAGCCAAAGCAATGAAGCCACGACCAGCAACGATACCTGTATTCCAGCTCTGAGAGTAGTACATGGACATGTAAGCACCGCCCAGACCAGACAGAGCACCGGAAATACCCAGTGCGATATACTGGATTTTCAATACGCTGATACCAACGCTGTCTGCCGCATGGGAGTTTTCACCTACGGCACGGATCTGCAAACCAATAGCTGTTTTATACAGCAGGATCCAAACCAGCAGTACCAGAATAAATGCCACATAAGTCAAAATGGAGTGACCAGAGAAAATAGGCCCCAAAATAGGGATGCTTTCCAAAATAGGAATATCAATCTTAGGTGTCAGCATGCCAGGTGTTGTCAGGCTGGCTGTGTTCCCCTTCAGACCTGTGAACAGGTACAGAAGGAAAATGGTACCGCCTGAACCAACCAAGTTGATGGCGATCCCGGCAAGGATAATATCTGTTTTCAGTTTCAAAGCAAAGACACCGATGATCAATGCCAAGATGATACCTACTACAACGGCACCAATTACGCCTACCCACCAATAGCTTGTCCAATAAGCGAACAATACGCCGAACAGCGCGGAAATCATCATGATACCTTCCAAACCGATGTTAGTAACACCAGCTTTTTCTGCTACTACTGCCGCAAGAGCCGCAAACAGAATGGGAGATGTAATACGAATGATAGAGTAACCAAAGCTTGTTGTGAAAATCATGCTAAAAATCTGTTCCAACATTATGCGTTACCCCCTTCCACTGCTGCTTCCTGCTGTTTTTTCGCAAGTTCTTCTTTTGTTTCTTTAACAACCATTTTCTGTCTTGTCTTAGACATGAACTGTTCAGCTGCGAAGAACAGGAAGATTACTGCCTGAATGATATCGATCATTTCTGCGGGTACACCTGCATAAATGGACATCAATTCACAGCCACGGTTCAGATATGCAATGAACAATGCCGCAAAAGGAATTGCCAGCGGATTGTTCTTTGCCAGGATGGCAACAGTGATACCTGTCCAACCATAGCCAGGCAGATCTTTCCACAGGAATGTGTTGTATCTGCCCAATACTTCGATGGCACCGCCCATACCACTCAGTACGCCCCCGATAACCTGAGAAAGGACGATTACGCCGCCTACTTTCATACCAGAGTATTTAGAGAAAGATTCGTTGATACCAATCATACGAATGGTGTAGCCCCAACGTGTACGATACATGAAGAAGCCTACCAGGATTGTTGCAATGATAGCAATTGCAAAACCCCATGTCAGTTCTGTACCGGGTACAATTTTTGCAACCTTTGCTGTTTCCAGGAAAGGATATGTCTGTGTGGAACCCTGGCTTCTGTCTGCAAATACATTGCTCAGGAAGTGCATGATTACATACAGTACCACATAGTTCAGCATCAGGGAGCAAACCATTTCACTGGCATTGAGTTTTACTTTGGCAATTGCGGGGATCAGCATCAGCAGACCACCTACAACAGCACCAACCAGAATACATACAACTGGATGCAGACCTGCTGCCATAGGTACATAAATTGCCAGCAGAGCTGCTACAAAGCCACCTGCCATAACAGTACCTTCACCAGCAAGGTTGAACTGGTTTGCAGAGAACATAACGCAAACCGCCAGACCGGTAAAGATAATGGGTGTCATACGTCCCAAAATAGTCAAAATAGAAGACATATTCAATGCGCCGTTGCTGATAATGGGACGAATCAGCAAACAGTTCAGCGCCTTTGCCGGATCATCCGCGCAAATGAAAATAAATATGAATGCAACGGCAATGGCGATAGCAATGGCCACAAAGCCGCGCATGAATTCAAACTTCAGCTTTTGTTTATTCCCCATGCTGAACCCTCCTTACTTCTTCATCGCTCTGCTGTTTCAAGCCCAGCATATATTCACCCATGACTGTGTCAGTCAAAGATGTTGTATCTTCAAAATATGCTGCGATGCCGCCGTTATACATGATGATCAAGCTATCGGACAATTCCATAACTTCATTCAGGTCGGCAGATACCAGCAATACTGCTGCGCCTGCACGGCTCAGTTCCACCAGTTTCTTACGAATGAACTCCGTAGCGCCAACGTCGATGCCTCGTGTAGGCTGGTCAGCAATGATCAGTACAGGTTCTGCGGAGAATTCCCTTGCTACAACTACTTTCTGAATATTACCGCCAGACAGCATACCTACCTGCTGGTTTCTGCTCTTGCAAAGGACTTTATAGTCTTTGATGAGCTGGTCACTGTCTTCATGCATTTTCTTCATGTTAAACAAGGGGCCATTATTGTATTTTTTGTCTGCACAGCGGTCACTCATCAGGTTTTCCTCGATGGTAGCTGTTCCCGCCATACCGAATGTCATACGGTCTTCTGGAATCAAAGAAACGCCCAAATCACGGATCTTACGCTGAGGCTGACCAATGACACTATGGCCATTTACAGTGGCACTGCCGCTGTCAGGAATATTCAGATTGAACAGCATGTCTACCAGTTCTCTCTGACCATTGCCTTCTACACCGGCAATCCCCAGAATCTCACCTTTGCGTACGTCAAAGGAAAGTTTGTTAAGCATTTTCTTATTCCATTCATTGGTATATTCCAAATCACGTACACGCAATACCACATCTGTGGGCTGTGCCTGATCTTTTTCTACTGTCAGAATAACATCACGACCAACCATCAGACGGGAGATTTCTTCTTTGGAAATATCCGCTGTCTGGTATACACCCATGGATTTCCCACTGCGCATGATAGTCAGGCGGTCTGTGATCTGCTTGATTTCATGCAGTTTATGAGAAATAAAGATCATGGTGTAGCCCTGTTCTTTTAAGTGAACCAATTCTTTAAACAGTTCTTCTGTTTCCTGAGTGGTCAGTACCGCTGTGGGTTCGTCCAAAATCAGGATTTTTGCACCACGCACCAGTGCTTTTAAGATTTCTACTTTCTGTTTCATCCCTACGGGGATATCTCTGACTTTCGCATTGGGATCTACATGCAGATTATATTTTTTCGCATATTCTTCTGTGATCTCAACAGCTTTTTTATAGTCCATAAACATACCTTTGTGTTTGGGTTCCATACCCAGGACCATATTTTCCGCTACTGTCAGATTGGGTACCAGCATAAAATGCTGATGTACCATACCGATTTCTTTAGAAATCGCCACAGTTGGTGATGTGAGAGAAACTTTTTCTCCGTTTACATAAATTTCACCTTCTGTGGGCTGTTCCAGACCGAACAGCATTTTCATCAGTGTGGATTTACCCGCACCGTTTTCGCCCATCAAAGCATGAATTTCTCCTCGTTTGACGTTAAAATCAACACCCTGATTGGCAGCAATACCATTGGGATAAACTTTGGTAATTCCCTTCATTTGCACAACATATTCATTGTCAGCCATTATCGGGTCCCCTCCTTCTATATCATTGGTAAAGATTCTGCACCTTCAAAAAGTCCTTTCTGCCCAAGCAACAAAAAGATTTTTTCAATCTGCAGAGGTACTATGAAAAAAAAGGGGGCTGTTCAGCCCCCTTAGATTTGTGATTACATTTCAGCGAACTTATTGATTCGTATGAAATTAAGGTCTTACAGATTCTCTCAGTTCTACAACTGCGTTTGTTGTATCGCCGATAGCGCTGGGAACTTCAACTTCGCCGTTTGTAACAGCTGCAACAGCATTGTCAACTGTTTCTTTTACGCTGTCAGGAGAAATCTTGTCATAGTTCTTATCTGTTACCAGGCCAACGCCGCCTTCGTTGATACCAATCAGGATCTGCTGGCCCCAGTATTCGTTGCCTGCATCCCATTCATCGAAGAACCATACCAGAGAGTCGCCGATGTTTTTCAGACCGGATGTCAGAGTGATGCCTGCCATTTCAGCGGAGAATGTGGATTCCTGGTCGGAGTCAACACCGATGAAATATGCTTTGCCTGTTTCCAGACATGCTTCTGCGGCACCGTTACCAGCATTACCAGCTACGCCCCAGATGATATCACAGTTGTTGTCGTTGATCATGGATTCAGCCAATTCTTTGCCTTTTGCGGGGTCAATGTAGTTACCAATGTATCTTGTATCTACTTTGATGTCAGGATTTACGGACTGTGCACCCAGAATGTAACCATACAGGAAGTCGTTGATTACGGGGCTGTCTACGCCGCCAACGAAACCGATAACTGCATCTTCGTTGATTTTTTCAACGTCTGTTGCAGTTGTCATAGCTGCTGCATAAGCACCAACCATGTAGCCCAAGTCGTTCTGTGCATAGCTCAGGTTTACTACGTTAGGCAGTGTGTATGTTGTGTCATCGTAAATCAGGTATTTCTGATCAGGGTATCTTTCGGATACGTTTTTCAGATATTCAGGCATCTGGAAAGTACCAACAACGATCAGGTCGTATTCGCCGGAAGCAGATACTTCTTCCAGATAGCTTTCCCATTTCGCTTCATCTTCGGTTGTACCGCCCATTTCAATGGTTGTGTAAGTAATTCTGCCGGCATCCTGCAGTTCTTTCAGGCCTGCTTCCGCAGAGTCAAAGAACGATTTGTCACCCAGGTTACCATTTACCAGGTTGCAGACATTGTAAACCTTTCCGTCACCAGTGTCTGCTGTTTCAGTGGTTGTTGTGTCGCCGCCGCTACCACAGCCTGCCAGCATAGTAACTGCCAGAGCGGAAGTCAGCAACAGAGAAAGCAATTTCTTCATAGTCGATCTCCCTTTCTTGTTATAAAATTGGACTAAACAGGAATAGTTGTGCCATGACATGGACAACATATCCGTTTTCAGTTTACAATATCTATCCATTATTGTCAATAAAATAACCCGACTATACCCGCGTTTTGTCAACTATAAACAAAAAAATTGCATTATTTTTGAAAATTTGAATATTGTATTCATTCTGCAAAAACACAGATGTCGTCAGAACGCAAACAAAAAAGCAGATGTATCGCTTTTTCTTACAACACATCTGCTGATTTTTATTTTTCTGACTGTGCAAAAGCCATTAACCTCTTCTGAACAGACCCTTTTTCTTGGGCTTTTCTTCTTCAGGGGGAGCTTCGTTTGTCATGTTGGGTTCTCTCTTGCCATAAACTTCGCCTCTGGCAACAGGAACACGAACGCCTTTGTTCAGGCCAAATTCGATGATGAAGCAGTCATAAGTTGTGTCAACAACTTTGCCGTACATCCCTGCATTTGTTACAACCATATCGCCGATCTGAATTGCATTTCTCTGTTCTGCCAGAGCCTTTTCTCTTTTCTGAGTAGGTCTGAAAGACAGGAAATACATGATGATTACCAATGCTACGCAGTAGATGATAACCAATGTGAAACCATTCATGCCGCCAAACAGACCGCCGCCTGCTGCCTGCTGTGTACCCTGTGCTGCTGCCTCGCCGCTACCGGAAGAAACGGTAGTGCTGACGTCCAGCAAAAATGCTGTTAAGCTGTTCATTTCCTTCTCTCCTAACGTTGTTAAATTCTGAAAAACACAGTAAAAATATTATATCCGAGTTTTGAAAACACGTCAAGCCTTCTTACATACCGTTTCTGCGAAAGCCTTCCAGTTTTTCTTTTTTGTACTGAGGGAAACGGTCTTCGTCCATTGCCTGACGGATTTCTTCCATCATGGTGTTAAAGAAATGCAGATTATGCAGAACGCACAGACGCATTGCCAGCATTTCTTTTGCTTTGAACAAATGACGGATATAGGCTCTGGAGTATCTGGAACAAGCAGGACAAGTACATGTTTCGTCAATAGGTCTTTCGTCCAGCTCATATTTTGCATTCATCAGATTGAGTTTACCTGCGTTTGTATAAACGTGTGCATGTCTGCCGTTTCTGGAAGGCAGTACACAGTCAAAGAAGTCCACACCACGTTCTACCGCTTCCAGAATGTTTTCCGGTGTGCCAACGCCCATCAGATAAGTAGGTTTGTTCTGAGGCAGATAAGGTACCACTTCTTCAATGATGCGATACATTTCCGCATGTGTTTCCCCAACAGCCAGACCGCCAATGGCATAGCCGTCCAGATCCATTTCCGCAATACGTTTTGCATGCTCAATACGAATATCTTCATAAGTCGCACCCTGGTTGATGCCGAACAGCATCTGCTGTTTATTGATGGTATCATCCAGACTATTCAGACGTGCCATTTCTTTTTTGCAGCGTTCCAGCCAGCGTGTGGTACGGGCTACGGAATTTTCTACATAACTGCGTTCCGCAGGGATACCAATACATTCGTCGAATGCCATGGCAATGGTAGAACCCAGATTGGACTGAATACGCATACTTTCTTCGGGGCCCATGAAGATTTTTCTTCCATCCACATGAGAGCTGAAATAAACGCCTTCTTCTGTAATCTTACGCAGTGTGGTCAGGGAAAACACCTGGAATCCGCCGGAGTCAGTCAGAATGGGCTTGTCCCAAACCATAAATTTATGAAGGCCACCCAGTTTTTTGATGATTTCATCACCGGGACGTACATGCAGATGATAAGTATTGGACAATTCCACCTGACATTTCACTCTTTCCAGATCTTCTGTGGAAAGAGCACCTTTGATGGCCGCAATGGTTCCTACGTTCATGAATACTGGTGTTTGAATAACACCATGAGGGGTATGGAACTCCCCTCTTTTGGCTCTGCCGCAAGTTTTCAATAATTTATACATATCTTACCTCATTTCCGCTCAAGTTTTGTCTGTACTATCATATCCTGTTTTTTATGGAAATTCAAGAATTTTTCCTGCAATCATACCTTTTTTCACGGAAAAGCCCACAGAGCCGCCCTTGACACACCCCTTTCCTGTGCCTTATCATAATAAGGTAAGAATATAATCAGGTATGGAACGGAGAATCACTATGTCTATCAATTTGATCGCAACAACCACATTTGGTCTGGAAGCCGTTGTAAAACGGGAATGTCAGGCCCTTGGATTTGAAAATATCAAAACATCTGATGGGAAAGTAGAGTTTACCGGCACAGAAGCCGACATCGTCAAAGCCAACATGTGGCTGCGGTGTGCAGGGCGTGTCTGGGTAAAAATGGGCACATTCAAAGCTGTTACCTTTACAGAGCTTTTCGATCAGACAAAAGCACTGCCCTGGGCCGACTGGATTCCTGAGGACGGCAAATTCACAGTCGTTGGCAAATCCGTAAAATCCACACTGTTCAGTGTATCCGACTGTCAGGCTATCGTCAAAAAAGCCGTTGTAGAAAAACTGAAACAGACTTATCACACTGACTGGTTTGATGAAACAGGCGCTTCCTACACCATCCAAGTAGGTATTTTGAAAGACGTTGTTACCCTTGCCATTGATACCAGCGGCTCCGGTCTGCACATGCGTGGATACCGTGCAAACGCACTGGATGCACCTTTGAAAGAAACACTGGCTTCTGCTATGATTCAGCTCAGCTATTGGCGGAAAAACCGTATTCTGCTGGATCCCTTCTGCGGTTCCGGTACCATTCCCATTGAAGCTGCCATGATCGCCCGGAACATTGCACCTGGCATTCACCGCAAATTTGCTTCTGAAGAATGGGAACGCATCGGCAAAGATCTCTGGAAAAAAGCCCGTGTGGAAGCATATCAGGCAATCAACTATGATGTCATGCCGGAAATCTACGGCAGCGATATTGATCCTGATGCCATTGAGCTGGCAAAAGCCAATGCAGAAAAAGCCGGTGTGGATGACTGCATCACCTTTGAAGTAAAACCTTGTCAGGAAATCGTATTGCCCGGGAAATATGGCGTCATGATTACCAATCCTCCTTACGGCGAACGTATCGGTGAACTGAAGGAAGTGGAAAACATGTACCGTGCTTTGGGCGGCATCATGAAGGAAAACCCTACTTGGTCTACTTACCTCATCACTTCCATGGAATATTTTGAATCTCTCTTTGGCAGAAAAGCCGACCGGAAACGGAAACTGTTCAATGGCCGTATCAAAACAGACTATTATCAGTTTGAAGGCCCTAGACCCCCGAAAGATCTGTAATATTCCTGCTATCCATATAACATAATGAAATCAAAACCACCCGTTGAACGGGTGGTTTGACCAGACCCTATAAGGGTCTATC
>OFMG01001513.1_pt1 | contig 16791 bp, 18 predicted proteins | sample 1541751 | NCBI WGS metagenome assembly OFMG01 (sample SAMN04209232, study PRJEB22552) | human gut metagenome | biome: gut; material: feces | host: Homo sapiens | place: USA: Oklahoma
ATTTGTGTGTGGATAGCCACACGCATTGCTTGCCAGATTCTAAAATTAACGAAACGGACCTTGTGCCGCTGCGAAAAATCAACCGAAATTTAAGCATTGGGAGGTAACGAGTATGAGAAAGATTTTGTCCTGTGAGTTTAACCTGGACACCGCCTGCGTGGAACTGCGTCTGGATGACGGGACTCTGCTCTCCATTGACTGCATCGCTGTGGAAAATGAGGTGGCAAACAGCATATACCAGCGGTCAGAATTGGACTGGCTAATCTATAACGATCCGTTGGAATATGCCGATTTGGTTTTGAATGGTGAGATAGAAGTCTATTTGAAAGCAGTAATAGAGTATAAAATTCTAGGTTAAAATGCAAACAGAAAAAATGTCATATTTAAATATTACAAATGCTTTCGAAAAAAACTTGACAACTTGCAAGCCGTATGGTACTATATCTTCAGACAAGAGAAAAGCTCCCAGATACAGCGGCAACTGTTCTGAGAGCTTCCCACGCAAATATCATAGTTAAGCACCATTATGATATCAGATATTCTCAGGAATGTCAATGTGGGCTTGTACTTTCAATGAAAGGAGAACAAGCCAATGAAGTTCTATGTTAATAAGAATGAGCAGTGGACTGGCGAGCATGAGGTACATCGTGCAGATTGCGCATGGCTGCCTGACGCAGCGAACAGAATCTACCTGGGCGAGTTTTACACCTCTCAGGCGGCTGTTCAGGAAGCACGCAAGTACTACAACTGCGTAGACGGTTGTGAGCACTGTTGCCCTGAAAGCCACACCAGATAACATGATAAGGTGGCCCGCCCATTTGTGGGCGGGTCGCTTTTCTTTGGAGGCGAAAAGATGATCGCTAAAATTTCAGATCTTGCAGATGTGCAAGGCGGAATAGTTTTAAGCCGAAAAGAGGCTAAAAATCAGAAGGAAAGCGCTTTTGAGTACAGCCGTCTTACGCTTAGAGCATTCGATGAAAATGGAAATATTAATAGATCAGAGCTGGAGATTTTTCATGCCTGTGAGAGTCTGGAGAATGCCTTGTTTACAAAGGTAGGAGATGTTGTAATTCGGCTGGTCTCTCCAATGTACCCGGCATATATTGAGCCTGGCTATGAAAATATTCTCGTTCCTTCTCAATTTGCGATACTGCGAGTAAAAGGCTGTGCAGGGATCATGCCTGAGTATCTCCGACTGTGTCTGGCACAAAAAAGTGTGGAGGAACGAATTCTCAGCCTGGAAAGCGGGACAGCCCAGAAGACCGTAAAAATCAAAACGGTCTTGGATTTGGAAATTCCCTTACAGCCCTTGCATATTCAACAGCAAGCGGTGCAGATTGACCTGTTAAGCAGAAAACGAGAATGTATGTATCGTGAGCTGATTGAAAATGAACGTATATTAACAGAACATCTTATTGAAAAGATGATTGGAGGAACCAACCAATGACGACCAAGAAGGATATTGAAAATGCATTGATGCGTGGCGCAGATACTCTGCGGGATACCATTGATGCAGCTAATTATAAAGACTATGTACTGCCGATTATGTTCGTCAAGTATCTGAGTGATTCCTATGAAGATGCGCTGGATGAATTGAAAAAGGAGTATTCCGGCATCCGCCTGGAGCGCCAGAAACGATATCTGCCCTTTACCATTGCGGAAGAGTGCTCCTTCCAGTCTCTCTATGACCAGAGGTATTCTGACAAGATTGGGCAGCTGATCAATGCTGCTATGCGTAAAATTGAGGCAGATAACAACCAGCAGCTGGCAGGTGTTCTGAACACCGTGGACTACAACAGTGAAAATGCCCTGGGCACACTGGATCATAAAAAGGCCATCCTACGGGACCTGCTGGAGGACTTTGAGCCGCTGAGCCTTCGTCCTTCGGATATCGAGGTAAAGCCTGGTCAGGTTCCTGCTGATGTTATCGGCGATGCCTATGAGTATATGATCGGCCAGTTTGCCAGTATGGCAGGTAAGAAGGCTGGATCTTTCTATACTCCGGCAGCTGTTTCTGAAATCATGGCTCGCATTGTGAATGTCCAGCCTGGTGAGCGTGTATATGATCCTACCTGCGGATCTGGTTCCCTGCTGATCAAGGCTGCGAAGAAGCAGAACAGTAAGGAAGTTTCCATCTACGGTCAGGAAGTCAACGGTTCTTCCGTGGCAATGGCCAAGATGAATATGTATATCCATGAAATCCGGGATGCAAAGATTGGCTGGGGTGATACTCTGGCAAACCCGGTATTTTTGGATGCCGACGGTAATCTGCTTCTCTTTGATGCCATTGTCGCAAATATGCCTTTCTCGAAGGATAAGTGGGCATCCGGTTTCAATCCCGGCGGTGAGTCCAGTGGCAAGGGCAAAAAAGAGTTTAAGATGGAAGCCACTCTGGATAAGTTCCATCGTTTCGACTGGGGTGTCCCTCCTGCAAGTAAGGGTGACTGGGCCTTTCTGCTACACATGATCAACAGCCTCTCCGTCAATGGAAGAATTGCCGCTGTTGCACCTCATGGAGTTTTGTTCCGTGGTGCTGCAGAAGGTCGTATTCGTCAGAAAGTCATTGAGGAAAATCTTCTGGATGCCGTGATTGGTCTGCCTGAAAACCTGTTCTACGGTACTTCTATCCCGGCCTGTATTCTGGTATTTAAGAAGAATCGCCCCAACACGGATGTGCTCTTTATTGATGCAAGTAAAAAGGACGAAGATGGTAATCCTCGTTATATCAAGGCAAGCAATCAGAACGAATTGGCACCGGAACATATTGATGCCATTGTGGAAGCATATCAGAGCCGTGCAGAAAAGGACAAATTTGCACATGTGGCAACCTTGGATGAAATCAAAGAGAATGAGTACAATCTGAATATTCCACGTTATGTGGATACCTTTGAAGAGGAAGATCCGATTGATCTTCAACAAGTTCAGTCCAATATTGCCCAGCTGAAAATAGAGATTGCAGAGGCTGAGAAGCAGATGGATGCCTATCTGAAAGAATTGGGACTATAAAGTTCGGAATGGGAGCATGAATGATGAATAAAATCATAAAAGAAAGGTTGGCGCTTATTCAAAGTGGCACCATTCCACACGGGTATAAAAAAACAAAGGCAGGTATCATGCCAGAAGATTGGGATGGTGCTGTTCGGGCAAAAGATGTGTTTAAGAACCACACGGATAAGAAGCATAATGGTGATTTGGAAATCTTAGCTGCTACGCAGGAAAACGGAATTGTTCCCAGAAGCCAGATCGGAATTGATATTCAATGTTCTGAAGAAGGTGTAAACGGATATAAAAAGGTATCTAAGGGGGATTTTGTCATTAGCTTGCGTTCCTTTCAGGGTGGTATTGAATATTCTGAATATGACGGTATTGTGAGTCCAGCATACACAGTGTTGCGGCCAGTTCGAGAGATTTCTGACGGTTACTATAGAAACTATTTCAAAACCGATTCCTTTATTCAGCGCTTGAACGGAGCGGTTTATGGAATCCGAGACGGAAAACAGATTGGATATCAGGATTTTGGAGATATGTATATTCATTGCCCGCCCATTGATGAGCAGAAAAAGATTGCAGAAGTTCTTTCATGTTGCGACAGGGTAATCGAGTTAAAGCAGCAGCTTATTGCAGAACTGCAACGGTTGAAAAGTGGTTTTCTCCAAGCTATGTTCCCTGCTAAAGGACACAGCGAACCGGATATTCGCTTTCCAGAATTTTCTGACGCTTGGGAACAGCGCAAGGTAAAAGAGTTGTGTTCAATCTCTACGGGAAAGAGCAATACACAAGATAAAATAGAAGATGGCATTTATCCGTTTTATGTTCGTTCACCAATCATTGAGAGAAGCAACAGATACTTATATGACGAAGAGGCTGTGCTTACTGTTGGTGATGGTGCTGGAACTGGAAAGGTGTTTCATTATGTAAATGGAAAATATGACCTACACCAGCGTGTTTATAGGATGTTTGACTTTTCTGATGAGGTTTCTGCGAAGTATTTTTACTACTATTTTTCTAATCACTTTTACGAGAGAGTAATGGCTATGACTGCTAAAACTTCTGTTGATTCAGTTAGGTATGAAATGATTGCTGATATGGATTTTTCTATTCCAAATTTAGAAGAACAGAAGAAAATATCTGCTTATTTTGAACACCTCGACAACCTTATTATCCTTCATCAGCGAGAGTTAGAAGAAACGAAGAAAAAGAAAAAGAGCTTGGCAAAGTTGTTGCTCACAGGCAATGTCCGCGTACCTACATAAATAGCAGATATTTCTGTTAAGCAGCACAAGTCTCATGAAAGAAGGAAAACCTATGCCAAACCATACAATTTTTAATGAACGACCGGAATCCCAGGATCGTGCTCTGAAAGTCATTGAAAAACTGGGATATACGATTGTCCCCCGCAGTGAAGCGGAGAAAAAACGTGGCTCTCGCCGGGCTGTGCTGTTTACGGAAGAACTGCAGTCTTTTCTGAGCCATCAGACGTATCAGTTTGGCACAGAAGAACGATACTTTTCTGGAGGCTCCATTGCCAAGGCCATGCAAACTGTGGATCAGTTCAGTGTTGCCGGACTGTATGCTGAAAACAAGGCGATCTATGAGCTGCTCTGTGCCGGCAAGAGCATGGAAGAGGATCTGCCTGACGGAACCCGTCAGTCCTTTGATCTGAGCTTTATCGATTTTGAACACCCGGAAAGTAACACATTCCAGGTGACCGATGAGTTTGAAGTGGAGCGCCCCAACGGAAAATTTGCCCGCCCAGATATTGTGGTACTGGTTAACGGTATCCCCCTCGTGGTCATTGAATGTAAGAAATCCAGTGTGGATGTGATGGAAGGTGTCAACCAAAGTATCCGCAACTGTGGCGAAGAATACATCCCACACCTCTTCCGTTACACTCAGTTGGTGCTGGCTATGAATCCGGACAAAGTTCTGTACGGTACTTGTGGTACTCCTGCAAAGTACTTTGTATCCTGGCATGAGGATGATAAGGAGTGGCTGAACAGCTGGTGTCGCAAGTGTTCTCCGGATGGTCAAATCAAGGAGCAGGATCGTGCTCTGGTTTCCTTGCTGCATCCGGATCGGCTGCTGGATTTGATTCGTAATTTTATCATCTACGATAACAATGTGAAGAAGATTTGCCGCTACAAGCAATATTTTGCAGTTAAAAAGTGCATGAAGCGAATTCTGCTTGAGGACGACGAAAACACTCGTAACGGTGTTGTTTGGCACACACAAGGCAGTGGTAAAACCATCACTATGATCATGCTGACCAAAATGATTCTGCGGGAGAGCATGAAGCCTGACAGCAGCATCAAGCGGCCACGCTTTGTGATGGTAACTGACCGCATCAATCTAGATAAACAAATCCGGGATAACTTCATTCATACACAGATGAGTCCTCACCGTGCCAAGACAGGCAAGGGATTGATTGAACTGCTGAAAGAAGATGGAAATACTGTTATAACGGCCTTGGTTAACAAATTTGAAGCTGCCGTGAAGCAGGAATACTGCAACGACAGTGAAAATATTTTCGTGTTTATTGATGAAGGTCACCGTACCCAGTACGGCAAACTGAACATCTACATGAACCGGGTATTGCCCAATGCAGTCAAGATTGCATTTACGGGCACTCCTCTGATGCAAAAGAAGCCCAAGGATGATAAGCGAGATGTTATGTCAGCCAAAGATACCTACGTCAAGTTCGGCCCCCTGATTGATAAGTATACCCTGCAGGATGCCATCGATGACAAGGTAACGGTACCTATTGTCTATGAAGGCCGTGTGATCCCTCAGACGGTCACCAGTGAACAAATCAATACACACTTAAAGTACATCACCGTAGGGCTGAATGAAGAGGCTAAAAAGGATTTAGAAGTCAAGTACAGCCGTTTTGTGGCACTGGCTCAGACAGAAGCTCGTCTGAATATGATCGCTTTTGACTTGCATGAGCACTTTATTGGTTTTGTGAAACCTAAAGGATTTAAAGCGATGTTGACCTGTTCTTCCCGTGCTGAAGCAGTGCAGCTCTTTTATAAGCTGCGGGATCTTGGCGGCATTACTCCGGCGGTTGTGATTACACCTAATACCAGCAGAGAAGGCGATGACGAGAGCAATACGCCTCAGACTGAAAAAATTATTGGAGAGTTCTTTCGCAAAGAGATTGATCCGCTTTTCAAAAATAACTACGATGCATACGAAGACTCCGTAACAGGACAGTTTATTGATCCGGAAGGAGATATTGACCTTCTGATCGTGAAAGATAAGCTGCTCACCGGCTTTGATGCCCCTATTGCAGCAGTCCTGTATGTGGATAAAAAACTGAAGGATCATACCCTTTTACAGGCAATAGCCCGTGTGAACAGAGTGTACACGGATAAGGATTTCGGTCTGGTCGTGGACTATATAGGAATTTTCAAAAAGTTGAATTCTGCCCTGGATCTGTATAGTGATGAACAGTCCGGTATGAACCTATTCAATAAGGCTGAAATCCATGCTGCTATCTCTGCTGTTGCGGAAGAAAAGAACAAACTTGCTCAAATTCATCAGCAGCTCTGGAAGATTTTTAAGGGAATTGATCCCAATGAATCAAGTGCCAATATCTGGCAGGAGCGTCTGAGAGAGTATGATGTGCGTAAAGACTTTTACGAAAAACTATCTGCATTTGCAAAAATGGTGGACTTTATGTACTCCAGCTATGAACTGTTTGAAGCCGTTGGATTTGATCAGGCAGAGGCCTATCGCAAGGACTATCTGTTCTTCAAGAAGTTAAAAGATAGTGTAGCTCTGCGCTTTAATGATCGTGTAGACTTCTCACGGTATGAAGATGGCATTCGTCAGCTTCTGAATACCTATGTGAATGCGGAAGATGCCAAGATTTTGATTGAACCTCTGGATATCACCAATAAGGAGAAAATGGAGGAACAATTGTCACGACTGGGTTCTAACGAGGCCAAGGCTGAAGCAATCCAGACACGACAGGTTGAGGTCTTGGAAAGTCAGCGGTATGTGGATCCGATTCGTTATATGACCTTCATGGAGCGCATCAAAAAGACAATTGCTGACTATATGGAAGAGCGTGATAGTGAAAAGTATCTGTCTTCAATGGAGAAGATGGCAGAAGACTACCGCGCAGGTCGAAATTCTGTCAAATATCCTGAAAACATTATGGATGATAGCGATGCAAAGTCTTTCTATGGTGCAGTTTGTGCTGGTATTAAAAAATCAACTGGAGCAACAGATGTAGAAATTTCGGAGGAATTAGGGCAACTGGCATTGGATATCAAAGCCGTTATTGTGAAACACACAAAACGTGACTGGCGGGATAATGTCATTGTACACAGAGACATTAAAAAGGCACTTGATGATCTTCTCTTTGATTATATGGAAGACCATAAGCTGGAATGGAGCTTAGACACTATTGATATCATCATTGATGAAATTATGATGGTGGCTAAGAAGGGCTATTAAGCATGGAAACGGTTAGTATTACATTACCATCATCTAAAAAGATAGTCAGTGTCAAGTTGGATCGAAAATCTATGAAGACTTGTCGTTTAAAGGTTTACCCATCTCAGGAAATTGTATTGTCTATGCCGAAAACAGTTCCGACCACGTGGGCTGAAGAGTTTTTAGCGGATAAGGGTACCTGGATTGAATCAAAACTAGATGCTTTTCGGAAAACTGTTGGATATGCAGCGACTGATGAAATCAGAGATGGATTTTCAATAAAGTTTCTCGGTGAAGATATGCTTTTCGTTGTTACTGAATGTGAAAAAGAAAAAGTATATTCAGAAGGAAAGATCATTCATATTTGTTGCCAGGATGCGAATGACCAGTCAAAAATTCAGAGACAGTTTGAAAATTGGTGGAGAAAACAGGCGAAGGCGCTCCTTCAGGAACGAACAGAACATTGGTACCCTATTATTGAAAAATACGGTATTCCTATGCCAAAGGTTTCAGTCCGTAAAATGAAAACTTTGTGGGGCAGCTGCAGCGTAAATCGTGGAATAATAACGCTAAATTTCTACTTAATTAAAGCTGGTATACCATACATTGACTATGTGGTTTTGCATGAGTTGACCCACTTTTTATATCCAAATCACAGCAAGCAGTTTTATATGTTTCTTTCAAATTATATGCCAGATTGGAAAGAACGGAAGCAAGTGTTGGATCAGGATATTGTCCACGGATTGTAGTACATATCGTTAAAAAGGATGTACGAAATGAGACGAGTATATGAGTGGTACTCCGATCTTCCTAAGAGAATTAGGGATAGTAGATTAACACCGATAATGTGGCAACACCATGGCAACAAAAAATCAGATAGTCTCTACTATCTGAATAATGAAAAGAATACCAATACTCTGAGCTAAATCCCAGAAGCAAATCTGTTTAGAAAACATCTAACAGGAGCGAGTGGGAATAAAACGAAAAATCCGAAAAAGTCAGTAATATCAAGGCTTTCCGGACTTCATTCCCGTGTTCTGATAAGGTTTTGATAAGATTCCACTGAAGTGCAATTATTCTGTGCTTCAAGTGGTTTGTGAGTAAAGAATAATTTCTTATTTCTCACAAATACCCATATTAACAAGTAAGCCCGTACTGATGGGATGTCAGTACGGGCTTTTTGTCATTCTTTTTTCAGTTATTCTGCGTCCTCTTTCAAGGCATTGATAAGCAGATCGCTGAGTTCTTGCGAGGGAACTTTAGCCCAACGCTGGGTGGTGTCCTCTGCCGGGAAGGTATAACGCCAATGGTCATACTGCTCCTTGCTGATTTCACCTGCTTTGAGTTTTTCAGCCTGGTCAGCCCATGCAGACAGCATTTTGAAAATGGATTCATTCATTGTTCGCTTGCTGCCGTCAAAGACGATATGTATTTCCTCACCTTGCTTTTCTACTCTTATGCCATGAATGTCCTCAATGGCAAACAGTGTATGGATAAAGCCAAGATCACTGTCAATATCGGGGACTTTCAGCGCCAATGGAGAAACCTCCAGGACATCTGCAAGAGATTTTACCAGATCATCTTTGGGAGTTCTGGAGCCAGACTCGTACTGAGCCATGCGAATATCAGCGGTCTTTTGAGGAAACCCCACAGCCTGACCAAGCCATTTTTGTGTCATACCACGCAGATTGCGGATAAAACGGATTCTTTCACCGATTGCCATAGACTTTCGCTCCTTTTGAGTTGTTGACACAAGCATAGCATAAATGTTTAGTGAATGTCAAGATAACCTAAATAAAAAAGTTTAATATTTTCCCAAAAGTCTATTGACATAACGGAATTTGCTTAGTATACTAAGAACACAGACTTAAACTAATCTGTTTAATATGTAGAGAGGAGGATTCTTATGGAAAAGAAATTTATACGAGTAGATGAGGTAGCCAGAGAACTTGACATTTCAATAAGCCACGCATACAAGATTATGCACCAGCTTAACGAAGAATTGGAAGCGAAAGGTTTTGTTACCGTTTCGGGACGCCTCAACCGTCAGTATTTCAACGAAAGGCTCTATGGAGCAGAAAGGAAGGAAGAAGATGCCAGCATATAAGAACAAAGACAGTGGTTCGTGGTATGTAGTCACACAGTATACAGACTGGACAGGAGAGCGCAAGCAGAAGTGTAAGCGTGGTTTCAGCACTCGCCGTGAAGCACTGGAATGGGAGGAAAAGTTCAAGCAGCAGAGTTCCGGAAACTTGAACATGAGCTTTGAAGCCTTTGTTGAGATCTATACCAATGACCTGAAAGCAAGGCTGAAAGAGAGCACTTGGCAAACGAAGAACAACATTATTCAAAACAAAATCGTTCCCTACTTTGGCAATCGAAAAATCAATGAGATTGTCACAAAGGATGTGATTGCCTGGCAAAATGAGCTGCTTGCCTATCGAGACGAGAAGCACAAGCCCTATTCCCCAACTTATCTTAAAACGCTTCATAATCAACTGTCTGCTATTTTTAACCACGCAGTACGATTTTATGACCTACGCTCCAACCCAGCTGCGAAAGCTGGAAATATGGGGAGTGAGGAAAGTAAGGAAATGTTGTTTTGGACGAAAGAGGAGTATCAGAAATTTGCCGAGGTAATGATGGACAAGCCTATATCCTACTATGCCTTCCAGATGCTTTATTGGACAGGCGTCCGTGAGGGCGAATTGTTGGCTCTCACTCCGGCAGACTTTGACTTTGAACGGGGAACGGTGAAAATTAACAAAACCTATCAGAGATTGAATGGAAGGGATATGATCACACCACCTAAGACCAAACAAAGCAACCGTACCATTCAGATGCCTGAGTTCCTTTGTGAGGAGATGAAGGAGTTTTTCGGGATGCAGTATGGACTGAAAAAGAAAGATCGCATTTTCACCATTAACAAGAGCTATCTCCACAGGGAAATGGACAGAGGAGCAAAAGCAGCCGGAGTTAAGCGCATCAGGATACACGATTTGCGTCATAGCCATATTAGCCTTCTGATTGATATGGGCTTTTCAGCAGTAGCCATAGCTAATCGTGTAGGTCACAAAAGTGTGGAGATCACTTACCGATATGCGCACCTGTTCCCTTCCAAGCAAAAAGAAATGGCAAGTAAACTAAATGACATGAACAAAGGAGAGTGATTTTAATGTCAGCAAAAAATGTAGACAAACACAACCGCTTCCGCAGCATTACTGTAGGATTTCGAGTTTCACCGGAAGAGCAGGAGGAACTGAACCGAGCAGTAGCCCTGTCGGGACTTCCAAAGCAGGAATACTGTTACCGCAAGTGTATGGGGCGTGAAGTGGTGGTGCAGCCGAATCCAAGGGTTCACAAAGCTCTGAAAACCCAGATGGCAGCGATTCTCGCAGAGCTTGAACGCATCGCTACGGGAGAGAATATCCCAGAAGAGCTGCTGTCTACCATCGACCTGATCGCTGTCACCATGCAGGGACTGAAAGGAGAAAATGAAAATGACTGATAAAATAGAAAAGACTGCCCTGAACACATCTGTTGGCGCAGATGAGAGGCAGTCAATTCAAAAAACCACTGACAGTATTATACCCACTTCCAATCCGAAAATCAATGATCCCAGTGAAAATTCCGAAGAAAGCTTTGAGGAAATGTGCCGAAGAATGCAGCGGCTCACCGATCCCCGTTATCTGCATACCATTACCCTAACAGAGCTTTTTCAAACAAGTTATACCAGCAGACCTCCCATTATCGAAGGGCTGCTCTATGCTGGGGCATATATTCTTGCAGGGGCACCCAAAATCGGTAAGTCCTTTATGGTGGCTCAAATCGCCTACCATGTTAGTACCGGACAGGATTTGTGGGGATATAAAGTCCATCAGGGAACAGTTCTCTACCTTGCGCTGGAAGATGATTTTCAGCGTATCCAGAGCCGTATGTTTATGATGTACGGTGTCGAGGATACCCCCAACCTTCACTTTGCCACTACTGCCGGAAAGATTGGAAATGGACTGGATGAACAACTGGAAAACTTTATACGAGAACACTCTGACACCAATCTCATTATTATTGATACCATGCAGAAGATTCGGGAAGTTGGCGGAGAAGCGTACAGCTACGCCAGTGATTATGAAATCATTGGCAAGATTAAGCAGTTTGCCGATCAACACGGTATCTGTGTGCTGACCGTCCACCACACCCGGAAGCAGCAGGCAGACGATTCCTTTGAGACAATTTCCGGAACCACGGGATTGCTGGGATGTGCGGATGGTTCGCTGCTGATGCAGAAGAAAAAACGCACGGGACTGGATGCTACTGTCAAGGTCGTGGGGCGTGATCAGCAAGACCAGATCCTTTACTTGAAGAAAGACCCGCAGACCCAAATCTGGAATCTGGAGAGATTGGAAAATGAACTGCACAAAGAGCCGCCTAACCCGGTTTTGGAAACGGTGGCAAAGATGGTAACAGAAGTTTGGTGTGGAAGCCCTACAGAGCTGGTTTCTTTCCTGAAAATTGATATGCAGCCCAACACCCTGACAAAGCATTTGAATGTCAACTCGGGGCGATTGCTATTGGAGCATAATATCCAGTATGAAAACACCCGTACCCATGCAGGTAGAAAGATCACGCTGACACCTGTTTCGGAAAAAGCGTGACGATAGTGTCGGTCGTGACGGTGATTTTGATGGTATGTAAAACACCGTCACCATCGTCACGACCGTCACGGAAAGGAAGGGATAGGAAATGAAGAATGTGCAAATCCCCTATGAGCTGTTTATGGAACTTTTGCATTATCACCTTGTCCAGGAAGATGATTATGCAGAGGACATCCGGCGAGGTCTGGAAGAAAAGCTGGATGCTATGGTGCGGCATGAGTTGTATGTGAAATATAAGACCGCACCAACCGAGGAAGAACGAGAGCAGGCAAGGCTGGAATATTTGGACAGACGAGGCGTGTCTAAGAGTTTCCGATGGTAAATTTCCCTTTGTCGGCAATAGACAGGAGCGTGGCACGCTCCTGTGAATGGCAGATAAGGGAAAGGTGGAAGTTGCCGCCCGGCAAAACCGTGCAGGTGTCGAGAGGGACTGCCGCAGGCAGAAAAGCCCCCGGCAGGGCGCAACAGCAGCTTTTGATAGACGGAACGGCTGTCAAAAGTGCTTTTGCGTTACTTTTGGCAAAAGTAACAAAACCTCCGCCACAGCGGTAAAAGAAAACCCGATTAAAGTATCTATAAATGGGAGGTGATAGTGATGAAACGAACAATCAGTGCAATGTCCGGTGATGGTGTAGTTGCCCATAATCGCCGCACCTATATCGCAGAAAATGTTGATCAGACACGAACACATCTGAACATCGAATATTGCTATACACCTATTGAGCAGGCGTACCATGAGTTGTTTGATGAAGCGCAGGCTGAATACAATGCCAAGCAAAAACGAAAAGACCGCCGCATCGAAAACTATTACGAAAAAATCTGTAACGGAGATCAAGAAAAACCTTTTTACGAAGTGATTTTTCAAGTAGGAAACAAAGATGACATGGGGGCTGCCAGCGAGAATGGTGCACTTGCAAAAGAGATTTTGGATAAATTCTATCACAGCTTTCTGGAACGCAATCCTCAGCTTCATGTATACTCTGCTCATCTCCATATGGATGAGGCAACGCCACATCTGCACATCGACTTTATCCCATTTACTACTGGAAGCAAACGAGGGCTATCTACCCGTGTATCACTGAAACAGGCACTTGCCGATCAGGGCATCACCGGTGAAGGGCGTTCTCTGACAGAGCGTGATCTCTGGGTGCAGAAAGAGAAAAAAGCTCTTGCGGAGATTATGCTGGAGCATGGTATTGAGTGGGAGCAGAAAGGCGAACACAAGGAGCATCTGAGTGTTCTGGAGTTTAAGCGTGAAAAGCGCAAAGAGGAGCTTGCCGAACTGGAGCAGAGTATCGAGCGTGTACAGCAAAAGCGGGTTTCTATCAAGGCAGTGGAGCAGATTGAAACGAAACCACTTCCGTTAACTTCTAAGGTTGCAGTTGACAAAGAGGATTTTCAAAATCTTGTCACGGCAGCTCAGAAATTTGTGGTGCAGGAGAAACAGGAAAGCAGGCTGAAAAGGCTCCTTAAAGATGCAAAGAAAACCATTTCTGATTTGAAGGCAAAGGTTGACTCCCTGGTTGCAGAACTGGATTCTGTGAAGGGAGAGTTGGCACAATACAGATCCACCCGTGGGCAGCTTCGTACAACAGAACTGGAACAGGACAACGACTATCTCCGCCGAAAAATCCGCACCTATGAAGAGGTGATTTCTCGGAACAATCTGTGGACATATTTTTCTAAGAGCAAAGCGAAAAATCAAGCAAGAGATGGTAGTAGATAAGGAATATGGAGGCAAGTGAAATGAAAATTATGTCATGTAATTTCAATATGGATACCGGTTGTGTAGAACTGAAATTTTTTGATGGCAGTATGCTCTCTATTGATTGTACCGGAGTAGAAAATGAGATTGCCGGCAATATGTATCAGCGGGCTGAGCTGGACTATCTAATCTACAACGATCCGGTAGCGTATGCGGAGCTGATACTGAATGGTAATCCGGAAATTTATTTGAAAACCGTAACGGAATATATATCATTGGATTAAACATCAAGTGGTTGCTGCTCTGATATAGGGGCAGCAACTATTTTTTACGCAAACATATTGACAAACTTCGATTTGAAGAATATAATATAGACATATCGATAAACATGAATGTGAGGTGAGATATGTGGCATCTGAATATATAGAAAATGCGAAAGTCTTTAAGGCTTTTTGCGATGAAAACCGTTTGCGTATTTTGGAACTTCTCCGCAGCGGCGAGAAATGTGCCTGCAAATTGTTAGAAGAACTCCATATTTCACAATCCACGCTGTCGCATCATATGAAGCTATTATGTGATGCAGGTGTTGTCCAAGGAAGAAAAGAAGGAAAATGGGTACATTATTCCATTGATCCGCAAGGGTCTGAAAATGCCGTGGAATTATTAAAGGAACAGCTGGAAGTTAATACCAGTAAGGAAACGGAAAAAATGAGCTGTTGTCTGAAAGAGCTTTGAGCCATCTGAAATGGTGGCTTTTCTTTAAGATGATATATCGACATTTTTGAATTTATCAATATGAAAGGAGACTCGCTATGGAAATCTTACATTCAATCTGGCAGTTTATCCAGAATCAAATCCTTGGCATGAAGTGGCTCAATGAGGTCATCGGAATTGGTCTAAGTAATCTTGGAATCGATACTACTTCCCGTTGGGGTGGAAGCATCCAGTTCTTTGTCTATGATGTGATCAAAATTATGGTGCTGTTGGGTGTATTGATCTTCATTATCTCTTACATCCAGAGCTACTTCCCGCCGGAACGCACCAAACGCATCCTTGGCAGATTTCATGGCATCGGTGCAAACTGTATAGCAGCTCTGTTGGGGACGGTGACACCGTTCTGCTCCTGTTCTTCCATTCCTCTGTTCATTGGTTTTACCAGCGCAGGTTTGCCTCTTGGCGTAACCTTCTCGTTTCTGATTTCCTCTCCCATGGTGGACTTGGGAAGTCTGGTGTTGCTTATGAGCATCTTCGGCTGGAAGGTTGCTGTTATCTATGTGGTTCTCGGTCTGATGATTGCCGTTATCGGCGGCACGATGATCGAAAAGCTTCATCTGGAAAATGAAGTCGAGGAATTTATCCGTAAGGGTAAAAATGTGGATATTCCACAAGATAAATTGACCATAACTGACCGTTTACAGTATGCCTGGGAACAGGTGGTATCTACCGCAAAGAAGGTTGCCCCTTATGTGTTGGTTGGTGTCGGCATCGGTGCATTTATTCACAACTGGATTCCCGAAGAATTTATCGTGAAGGTGCTCGGAACTGGAAATCCTCTGGGCGTTGTGATCGCTACTGTAGCTGGTGTTCCCATGTATGCCGACATCTTCGGCACAATCCCCATTGCGGAAGCTCTGCTGGCAAAAGGAGCGCAGCTTGGTGTAGTGCTGTCTTTTATGATGGGTGTGACCACGCTGAGCCTACCATCCATGATTATGCTTCGCAAGGCTGTTAAGCCGAAACTGTTGGGCATCTTTGTCACCGTTTGTACCATCGGCATTATCCTTGTAGGTTATTTCTTTAACGCAATTCAATATATCATTATTTAACGGAGGTATTATTATGGCACTGTTTAATTTCGGAAAGAAGAAAGAGAAAAAGAATGCTCCTGCCTGCTGCTGTGGCAGTACAGAACCCAAGGTAGAGGAAACTGTATCCTGCTGTTGCGGCTCTGCACCCCAGACAGAAGAAACCACCTCTTGTTGCTGCGGTAAATCCGTAGACGGTATCTGCTGTATCAAGGTTCTTGGCTCTGGTTGCAAGAGCTGTCATGCTCTGTTGGAAACAACTAAGGAAGCAGTCAAGAATATGGGACTGACTATCGAGGTCGAGTATGTGACCGATATGGAAAAGATCATGAAGTATGGGGCTATGAGTATGCCTGCACTGGTGATCAATGAACAGATTGCTTCCATGGGCAAGGTTTTGAAAGCAGCAGAGATTGAAAAACTGCTCCGTAAGTATGAGGTCTGATATGAAAAAGGTTGCCTTTATCTGTGTCCACAATTCCTGCCGCAGTCAGATTGCGGAAGCTCTTGGCAAGAAACTGGCAGGAGATGTGTTTGAGAGCTATTCTGCCGGAACGGAAATCAAGCCCCAGATCAATCAAGATGCAGTTAGAATTATGAAAGGGTTATATGGGATTGATATGGAGCAAACCCAGTATTCAAAATTGATTACAGACATTCCTGATCCTGATATAGCAATTTCTATGGGGTGCAATGTAGGCTGCCCTTTTATCGGCAGCGCGTTTGATGATAATTGGGGGGTGGAAGATCCTACTGGAAAATCTGACAATGATTTTTTAAGAATCATTAAAGATATTGAGAATAAGATTTTGCAGTTAAGGGATGAATTAAAGACATCTTGATTTTCCAGTCGATTTTGCGTATAATACTTACAATAAGGTAACAACCACACGGAACAATTACCTGTGTAATTTATAATCGTTTATCACTGCTGATAAGATTTTGATAAGCACCCATCGTATAGCTATGATAATTATGGGAAATCAAAATAATCAGAATATCAGGAACAATATTATCTAAACAAAATTGTTTAAGATTAGAGTTCCTGCAACGAGTGGGAATAAGCAAAAAGTGGATATGAGGGCCCGCAAAGGCGCATAAACACTGGTTTTTTGATTTTCAAATTCCCCATTTGATAGCAGATTGATAGCACTCGTCAAATCCCGATTTATTGAGTTTGAAA
>OFMG01001531.1_pt1 | contig 16554 bp, 10 predicted proteins | sample 1541751 | NCBI WGS metagenome assembly OFMG01 (sample SAMN04209232, study PRJEB22552) | human gut metagenome | biome: gut; material: feces | host: Homo sapiens | place: USA: Oklahoma
GTCGATCGCGAGTTCCGCACGAGCCGGAGAGCACTTAATGTGCTCTCCGTGCGAGTCAGGACTGTCCGAGCAGGCGACCTTATATATTTGCCCTCCCCGGGGCTCCTCGCCAGTCCCCCTCAGCTAGTTCTTCAGCGAGTTCAGCGGTGCCGGGAAGCGTCCACCACGGTGGGCAAGCACGGTGCCGGCGTTGGGGTTCACCGGCATGATGGGCGCACGGCCAAACAGGCCGCCGTACTCGACGCAGTCGCCCACGCCCTTGCCGATGGCGGGAATCACGCGCACGGCCGTGGTCTTATTGTTGATGACGCCGATGGCCATCTCGTCGGCGATGATGCCGGCGATGGTCTCGACCGGGGTGTCGCCGGGGATGGCGATCATGTCCAGGCCGACGGAGCACACGCAGGTCATGGCCTCGAGCTTCTCGAGCGAAAGCGCGCCGGCCTCGACGGCGGCGATCATGCCGGCGTCTTCGGACACGGGGATAAAGGCGCCCGAGAGGCCACCGACGCTGGAACTGGCCATGACGCCGCCCTTCTTGACGGCGTCGTTGAGCATGGCGAGCGCGCAGGTCGTGCCCGGGCCACCGCAGGTGCCCACGCCGATAATCTCGAGGATGCGAGCAACGGAGTCGCCAATGGCGGGCGTAGGCGCCAGCGACAGGTCGACGATGCCCTTCTCGACACCCAGTCGATGGGCGGCCTCGCGGCTCATGAGCTCGCCGGCACGGGTGATCTTAAAGGCGGTCTGCTTAATCTTCTCGGCGACTTCCATCATCGAGGCGGAGTCGGGCAGCTTCTCCAGGGCTGCCGCCATAACGCCGGGGCCCGAGACGCCAACGTTGATGACGGCGTCGGCCTCGCCACCGCCGTGGACGGCGCCCGCCATAAACGGGGAGTCCTCGACCATGTTGGCAAAGCAGACAAACTTGGAGGCGCCAACGGAATCCTCATCTGCCGTAAGCTTGGCGGCATCGATGATGGTCTGGGCGGCCATGAGCACGGCGTCCATGTTGATGCCGGCACGCAGGCTGGCGACGTTGACGCTGGAGCAGACGCGGCTGGTGGTAGCGAGCGCCTGGGGGATGGACTGGATGACGCGGCGGTCGGCGTCGCCGATGCCCTTCTGAACGAGCGCGGAGAAGCCGCCCAGGTAATCGATGCCGAGCGTCTCGGCCGCGCGGTCGAGGGCATGCGCGATGGGGGTGAGGTCCTCATCCTTGCAGCATGCGGCGATCTGCGCCACCGGGGTGACGGAAACGCGCTTGTTGACGATGGGGATACCGTACTCGCGCTCGAGGTTCTCGGCGGTCTCGACCAAGTGCTCAGCCGTGTGCGTCACGTGGTCGTAGATCTTCGTGCACATGCGGTCGAGGCTCTCGTCGCCGCAACCCATGAGCGAAACACCCATGGTGATGGTCCTGATGTCGAGGTTCTGCTCCTCAACCATGCCGCGGGTTTCCGCGATTTCTGCGGGCGTGATCGCCATCCTTGCACTCCTATCTGCCAAAACGAGCATAGCCTTATCTATTCTAACGTGCCGCACGTGCCAAGTGGCGCGTGCGGCACGTTTTGGTGCTCGGTTGTTTCCGTTGTGTTACTGCCCAAAGACCTCTTCGGCGATGCGCGCGCTTTCGGCGGCATCCTTGGCGTAGTAGTCCGCGCCGATCTGCTTGGCGTATTCGGGGGTGAGCACGGCGCCACCTACGATGATCTTGACGCCCGGAACCTCGGCATGGAGCAACTTGATGGTCTCCTCCATAGCGACGACCGTGGTGGTCATAAGCGCCGAGAGGCCGACGAGCTTAATGTCGCGCTCCCGTACGGTCTTGAGTACCTCTTGCGGGTCGACGTCGCGGCCTAGGTCAAAGACGGTGTAGCCGTAGTTATCGAGCAGCATCTTGACGATGTTCTTACCGATGTCGTGGATATCGCCTTTAACGGTGGCCACGCAGATCTTGCCCTTGTCGGCAATCTCGCCGGCGGGCATCAGGCGCTTGATGGTGTCAAAGCCCACACGCGCGGCCTCGGCCGAGGCCATAAGCTGCGGCAAGAAGAACTTGCCCTGGTCAAAGAGGACGCCAACCTCGTCGAGGGCGGGGATAAAGTGATTGTTGATGAGGTCCATGGCGTCATGGTCTGCCAGCAGACGCTCGGTCTCGGCCGCGATTTCGCCCTTGCGGCCCGAGACGACCATGCGACGAATCGGGTCGTCGTTGCCGTCGGTGCCGGTGGTGCCAGCAGCGGGCGCGGCGTCGGTCGATACCGCCTGAGCCGCCGCCGGATTCGCGGCGATCTTGTACGGATCGGTCCAGCCGGCGTAGCGCTCGATGTATCCGGTCGAGCCCTCGTCCTCAACGCTCAGCACGCGATAGCTGTAGACGGTATCCATAAAGCGCTTGGAGCCCGGGTTCATGATGGGGGCGTCCAGGCCCGCGCCAAAAGCGGCAGCCAAAAAGACCGAGCCCAGCAGCGGGCGGGCAGGCAGACCAAAGCTGATGTTCGACACGCCGAGCGCGCATTTGACGCCCAGACGCTCCTTGCACAGGGACATGGCGCGCAGGATATGTTCGGCCTGGCGTTGATTGGTCGAGGCGGTCATGACCAGACAGTCGATGAGGATGCGGTCCGGGCCGATACCGTAGCGGGCGGCCTCGGCCACGATGCGCTCGGCGATGGCGAAGCGAGCTTCGGCGGTATCGGGGATGCCGCCTTCATCGAGCGTGAGGCCGACGACGTTGGTGCCGTAATGGGCGACCAGCGGAAAGATCTCATCCATGATCTGCTGCTTGCCATTGACCGAGTTGATGATGGGCTTGCCGGCGTAGCGGCGCACAGCGGCCTCGACGGCTGCGGGGTCGGTGGAGTCGATCTGCAGCGGCAGCAGCGTGGAGCCCTGGAGCTGCTCGGTGGCCTGTTGGATGATCTTGACCTCGTCGATCTCGGGCAGGCCGACGTTGACGTCCAGGATATCGGCGCCCTGTTCCTGCTGGCTGATGCCCTGGCTCACGACGTAGTCCAGATCGCCGTCGCGCAGGGCCTGCTGCAGGCGCTTTTTGCCGGTGGGGTTGATGCGCTCGCCGATGACGGCGATCTTGTGGCCGTCGCAGGGAAGGTCCACCACGGTCTGGGCGCTTGTGACCGACATGCTGGGCTTGCGGTGGCGCGGGCTGGGCGTGTGGTTGTCGATAAGCGTGCGCAAGGCCGCCATGTGCGCCGGCGTGGTGCCGCAGCAACCGCCCACGACGCTCACGCCGTCGGCGATCATGCCGGCGACGGCCTCGGCGTATTCGGGGGCTTGGATATCAAAGACGGTGTTGCCGTCGTCGTCTACATGGGGGAGTCCTGCATTAGCCTGCACCATAACGGGCTTGTCGGTAACGGTGAGCATACGTGCGGCGAGTCCTCGGAGCTCGGCCGGTCCTTGGCTGCAGTTGATGCCCAAAACGTCGGCACCGATGGCGTCGAGCGTGATGGCGGCCACCTCGGGACTCGTACCCAGGAAGGTACGGCCGTCTTCCTCAAAGGTCATGGTGGCAAAGACGGGCAGGTCGGAGTTCTCGCGGCAGGCGAGGACAGCCGCCTTGATCTCGGCCAGGTCGGTCATGGTCTCGATAATAAAGAGATCCACGCCCGCATCGACGCCTGCGCGCACTTCCTCGGCAAAGAGGTCGTAGGCCTCGTCGAAGCTCAGGGTACCCAGGGGGCGAAGCAGCGCGCCGATGGGGCCGATATCGCCGGCGACGTAGCGGGCGCCGGCCTCGCGGGCACAGGCGACGGCCGCGGCAAAGACGTCTGCCACGGTGGCGGCACCGTCGAGCTTGTGGACGTTGGCGCCAAAGGTGTTGGCGGTAATCACGTCGCAGCCGGCCTCGACATATTGACGTTGGATATCAGTGATAACCTGGGGTTCCTCAAAGTTGAGCAGCTCGGGCAGGGCGCCCGCCTTCATACCAGCGGCCTGCAACATGGTGCCCATACCGCCGTCGAACAGCAAGTGCCCCGTGCCCTCGATGGCGGCGCGCAGGCGATCGTCCTTAATGCGCAGATCGTCGATCGTGCGCGTCTTGTACGTGGCACCGTTGCGACGTGCGGCATCAACGGGTGCCGCCAATGCAGTGCCGTCAGAATCATGAGTGATAAGCGGAGTAAACATCGGGGGCTCCTAATGGCTGGAATAGCAGGTGGTGTGGGCGGCGCGGAAGCGGCAGTGTTCGCGCATGCGGCAGATATTGCAGGTGGGGCGGCTCTGGGCGTCGTGGACCTCGCCGTCGAATAGGCCGATCACCGCGGTCACGCTTTTGGTGGGCATGAGCAGGCTGGTGGGTGTGACGGTAAGCCCGATGAGCCGCGTGGCATTGAGCGCATTGACGATCGAGCGCTGGGCCGAGAGCGGGCAGTCGCCATAGCCGGGACTAAAGCGCCAGTTGCCGGCGAGCCCGTGTGTGGCGGCGTCCGTCTTGACCTGCTGGTCCATTTGCTCAACGGCGGCTTCCACGTAAGCGGAGCACGCGGCGTCGAGCACGGCGCCCTCCAGGGGATGTTGGGCTCCCGTGGTGCGCAGGCGACGCTCGGCGTCCATGCCGAGGGTGCACGCCATGAGCGCGGCAAAGCGGGCATCTTTGAGATGTCGATAGATATCGCGACCTCGCAGCTCAACGTTGGTGCCGACCAAGCGAATGCAAGGCTCACTTTGTTCGTCCACGCCCGTGGCATCGATGGCAAATACGCGGCGCACGCCACGGGGCTCAATGTCCAGTTCCAGACGTTCAACGACAAGCTCAATACGTCGTGACAGTTCGGGCTCAATCTGCTGGCCGCCGTAACCCAGATACCGCAGCATCTCGGCACGGTCGACACGGGGATGGTGCGCAGCATCGACACGGTAAAGCGCCGGCGACGCAAGGTCGGCCGGCACTTCGACAGCGGTTGTATCGATGTGCGGTTTTTCCATTACCCCAGGCGCTCCATAATGGTCGCGGCGATCGCAGGACGGTTCATAGTGTACAGGTGCAGGCCGTCGGCGCCGTGCTCCTTGAGGTCGCAAAGTTGGCGGGCGGCATAATCTACACCGGCTGCCTGCAGGCTCTCGGGGTCGTTCTCGTACTTGGCGAGAATCTTGATGACGGGGGAGGGCAGCGACGCGCCGCACATAAAGACCATGCGGCTGATCTGGGACTTGCCCATAAACGGCATGATGCCCGCGGTAATGGGCACGGTGATGCCGACCTTGTCGGCAAGCTCGCGGAAGCGGTAGAAGCACTCGTTATCAAAGAAGAGCTGCGTCACAAAGAAGCTTGCGCCGGCGTCCTGTTTTTGCTTGAGGTGTTCGACCGAGAGGTTGAGATCCTCACAGGCAATGTGGCCCTCGGGGTAGGCTGCGGCGCCCACGCAAAAGCCGGCGTCGACGAGCTCGGGGATGAGGTCGCGGGCGTAGGCGTAGTCGGAGGCGGGCTTGTCGTCCTCGGTTGCGCCGGCAGGGAGATCGCCACGCAGGGCCAGGATGTTTTCCACGCCGGCGGTGCGATACTCGTCGATCTTGGCGGCGATATCGGCGTGCGAGCGGCCCACGCAGGTAAGGTGTGCCACCGAGGGTGTATCGAATTCGCTCGTAATCATATGCGCGATGGGGGCGGTGGTGGCGCCGTTGCCCGAGCCGCCGGCCGAGCAGGTGACCGAGACAAAGCTCGGCGAAAGCTTGCACAGATTGCCTGCCACTTCGCGAGCCGTGTCGAGGGTCAGCTCGCCCTTGGGCGGGAACATCTCAAACGAAATGGGCGCGGTGCCCTGGGATGCTGCCTGCTTAAAAACCTCGTCGACGCGCATATCGTGCTCCTCTAGATACGTAATAGTGTGATGTGTTGTAAGGATTCTACAGCACCACTGTGCCACGGTGGAGTTTCACTCGCTATTTGAGGATACCAATCAAAGATGTCTTGCTATCGGCTTTCTCTATAACAGAGCGGCTAATCTAGGCACGGACTATAAAGACTGGTATCTGATGCAAAATACCAGTTAATAGAGCTCCATCCCAAATTGACTACCCTTAAACCATGGAGAGAGGTCTGCAATTTATGCAGTTGATTGGCTGTTGAGGGTGGCAACGCCGCCTCGATAGGGTAACCTCATTGATTGGTTTCGCGACAGCAACATAACGGTAATGTCGCGGAAACACGGCGAGTCTAAGCTATGACTCGTTCGTTAGTAATCAACACCGCTTCTCACGCGGTGCCGATACGAAGGGAGTTCCGTATGGCCGAACTTACTGACCGCTTCGGGACCATGGTGTTCTCTGAGGAAGTCATGAAGGACTACCTCCCCAAGGACATTTGGAAGCGCCTTGCTGCAACCCTCGAGGGCGGTGAGCCGCTCGACCTGGATGTGGCCAACGCCGTTGCCCATGCCATGAAGGTCTGGGCCATCTCCAAGGGCGCGACGCACTACGCGCACTGGTTCCAGCCGCTTTCGGGCATTACTTCCGAGAAGCACGACAGCTTCCTGGAGCCCAACCACGACGGCACCGCCATTACAAAGTTTACGGGCAAGAACCTCATCCAGGGCGAGCCCGATGCCTCGAGCTTCCCCAACGGCGGTCTGCGTGCTACCTTCGAGGCCCGTGGCTACACCGCTTGGGACCCCACTAGCCCCGCCTTTATCAAGGACGATGTCCTGTGCATCCCCACGGCTTTCTGCTCCTACACGGGCGAGGCCCTGGACAAGAAGACCCCGCTGCTGCGTTCCATGACCGCGCTCTCGCGTGAGTCTAAGCGCGTTTTGGCGCTGTTCGGTAAGACCCCCAAGAAGGTCGTTCCTTCCGTGGGCGACGAGCAGGAGTACTTCCTGATCAAGAAGGACGCCTACCGCAAGCGCAAGGACCTGGTCATTACCGGCCGCACCCTCTTTGGTGCTGCTCCATGCAAGGGTCAGGAGCTCGAGGAGCACTACTTTGGCGCTATCCGCCCCACCGTCTCGGCCTACATGAAGGACTTGGACGATGAGCTGTGGGCGCTCGGCATTCCCGCCAAGACCAAGCACAACGAGGTTGCTCCCTGCCAGCATGAGCTCGCCCCCGTCTATGGCGAAGTCAACGAGGCCATCGACCAGAACCTGGTCATGATGGAGAAAATGAAGCTCATCGCCTCCCGCCACGACTTGGTTTGCCTGCTGCACGAGAAACCCTTCGAGGGCATCAACGGTTCGGGCAAGCACGACAACTGGTCGCTTGGCACCGAGTCCGAGAATCTGCTCGATCCGGGCGACACCCCGCTCGACAACCTGCAGTTCATCGTCTTCCTCACCGCGGTGATCGAGGCCGTCGATAACTATCAGGAGCTCCTGCGTGCCTCCGTTGCCTCGGCCGGCAACGACCATCGTCTGGGCGCCAACGAGGCTCCTCCGGCGATTATGTCCATCTTCCTGGGCGACCAGCTTACCGAGGTCGTCGAGAAGATCATCGATGGCAAGGCTTCCGTCCATGCCACGCGCGGCGTGCTCGACCTGGGCGCCGATACCCTGCCCAAGCTGATGCAGGACAACACCGACCGCAACCGCACCTCCCCGTTTGCCTTCACCGGCAACAAGTTCGAGTTCCGTGCCTGCGGCTCCGAACAGAACGTCTCCGACTCCAACCTGGTGCTCGATGCCGCCGTGGCCAAGTCGCTCAAGTCCTTCGCCGACGCGCTTGAGGGTACGCCCGAGGATGAGTTCCAGGATGCCGCGCTCGAGTACTGCAAGAAGGTGTTGACCGATCACCAGCGCATCCTGTTCTCCGGCGACGGTTACTCCGACGAGTGGCCCATTGAGGCCGAGAAGCGCGGCCTTGCCAACAACAAGACCACGGCCGATGCCCTGCCCGCCTTTGTTTCCGATAAGGCTATCGCGCTCTTCGAGGAGACGGGTGTCCTGACCAAGGCCGAGGCTCAGTGCCGCTACGACTGCAAGCTCGAGAAGTACAACAAGCTCATGAACATCGAGGCTACCACGATGGTTCGCGAGGCGCGTCGTACCTATCGCCCGGTCATTACCGCCTATGCCACCAAGGTCGCTAAGGGCCTTGAGACTATTCGCGCCGCCGGCGCCGAGGCCGCCATGCAGTGCGAGCAGAATACGCTCAACAAGCTCTGCAACGGTATCACTGCCATCAACGACTCCATTAAGGCGCTCGACGCCGTGCATCAGAAGGCCGAGGCCCTCGATGGCCAGGAGCAGGCCAATGTGTATGCACACGAGGTCGTTCCCGCTATGGATACGCTGCGCGCCGCCGTGGATGCCATGGAGGAGATCGTGGCCGCCGACTACTGGCCGGTTCCGACCTACGACGACATTCTGTTCTATGTGTAGAACGTAACTGACATATCGTCACGGTATTGAGCCGGGGTCCGCATCGCGCGGGCCCCGGCTTTTTGTTTGCGAAGGACGCTTTGAAGCCCGTTTTGCCGCCGATGTGCCTAGGTATAAAGGGCTATGGGCAAAAAACGTCAAATATGAGTACTGTCACAAGTCCTGTAACATTATTTATTTGCAAAATATGTAGTGTTACGCAACATATGTCCAAGTACTTAGCCGATAAACGTCTGCAATTTTTCCGCCGTAGGACGCCCGACGGCTAAATCGCCTTCTGAAGGCATGAAATCGCTGTAACTAAAATGGTAACAGTACTCATATTTGCCATTTTTTGACCACAGGCCTTGCGATGATGCCGGGATTCGCACCCTGTCGGGTTCGAATCCCGGCATATCGGTAGCAAAAAGCCCGCTACCGCGAGGGTAACGGGCTCTTCAATTCAAATGGTGCCCCCAGCGGGATATCCGCGTGCGGCTGGCGCCGCCCGCTTCCGCTTCGTTGCTTCGCTCCTTGCGTGCTGCGCTGGAAAACGCTTGCGCGTTTCCTCAGCTCCGCACCCTGTCGGGTTCGAATCCCGGCATATCGGTAGCAAAAAGCCCGTCACCGCGGGGGTAACGGGCTTCTTAATTTAAATGGTGCCCCCAGCGGGATTCGAACCCGCGATATCCACCTTGAAAGGGTGGCGTCCTTGGCCGCTAGACGATGGGGACAGCGGGAAAGAGTATAGCAGACTTTTTTAGCCGTTCACATATCGTTGGCAAACTGAAAAACCACCACAAAGGTGCCTGTCCCCTTTGTGGTGGTGAGGTGCTAGGGGAGGAGCTTCATGGCGGCGTCGTGGGCGGCGTGCTCGTAGGTGTCGTCGAGGGGCTTGAGCGGCAGCAGGGCGGCAGCCTGTGCATCGCCACGGCGCTCGAGGGCATGGGCGATCAACCAGTCGGCGAGCTCGGGGTTCTTGGGCAGCGCCGGGCCATGCAGGTACGTGCCGATGACGCCCTTGTAGATCAGGCCCTCAAAGCCATCGTCGCCGTTGTTGCCGGTGCCCGTGACGACGGACGTTCCGAGCGGCGTGGCATCGGCGTCCAAAAGCGTGCGGCCGCCATGGTTCTCGAATCCCACAAAGGGCTCAGGTGCCAGGTCGGTTTTGACGGCTACGTTGCCGATCAGGCGGTCGGAGCCGCGTACGGTTTCGGCAGCAATGACCCCCAGACCCTCAATGCGATCCTCGCCCATATAGTACGAACGGCCGAGCAGCTGATAGCTGCCACAGATGGCGAGCAGCGAGCCGCCATCCTCAACATAGGATGCGACCTTGTCTTTTTGGGCGAGCAGCTCGTGTGCCACGGCTAGCTGGTCGCGGTCGGAGCCGCCACCCATCATGACGATATCGGCATCGGTGAGATCGAGTGACTCGCCCATACGGACCTCGTCCACGCGAACGGGGATGCCGCGCCAGGCGCAGCGACGCTCGAGGGCGATAACGTTGCCGCCGTCGCCGTAGAGGTTGAGGGCATCGGGGTACAGGTAGACGATGCGCAGCGGGCGCGAAAGCTCGACTGGCGCGATGCCGACGGGGACGGCACTGCCATCGGCACACGTTGCAGCGCGGGCAGCAACCGTGGCTGCATCGGCACCCTTCAGCCCATCGAGTTCTTTGACCAGCGGCGGGAAGGCCGTGTAGTTGGCGACGGCATAGAAAGTGTCGCCTGCGGCTTCATCCGCAACGGCGCCAATTGCCTGCGCGACGTCCGAGATAATCGCGGCATCGATGCCGGCGTACTTGAGGCGTACCTGCATGTCGTGCGCACGCGTGCCTCCGGCAAAGGCGACAAGACCCGGTGTGTCGGCGATGCGCTCGAAGTCGACGTCGTAGATCCACGAGACATCGTGGCCGTCGGCGTCGTTGTCGTTCAGGAAGAAGGCGCAGAGCCTGCCGCCTGCCGTTTTAATGGACTGGATCTGGCGATCGAAGCCCACGGGATTTTTGGCCAGGTTTGCCTCGACGGTACGGCCGGCGATCTCCCAGCGGCCCATACGTCCGCCGGCGGGGACGTAGGCATCGAGCGTAGGCTGTAGAAACGCCGTGTCCACGCCCAACTCGCGTGCGGCAAAGAAGGCGGCGGCAACGTTATAGACCATGTACAGACCGTTGTAGCGTGTGGCGATGTGTACGGCAGCCGCGTCGGGCGCAGATCCAAAGACCAGGTCGAAGCCGTAGCCGTCGCAGCCGAGCTTCACGCCCGTCACACGGCGGACCAGTGCGGGGCGTGCCCAACCGCACGAGGGGCAATGGTATGCGCCAAGCTGGCCGTATTGCACGTAGTCGTACTCCAACGGGGCGTTGCACTGCGAGCAAAAGCGCGAGTCGCTAATGCGGTCGGACTCGGTGTCGGTGGCGCCGTCGATGCCAAAGGCAATACTCGCATTGGGAACGCGCGCGGCAATCGAGGCGCACAGCGGGTCGTCGGCGTTGTAGATGAGCGTCGTTGCCGGCGAAAGCTCCAACGCGTGGGCGATGACCTCCTGGGTGTGATCGATCTCGCCATAGCGATCTAGCTGGTCGCGGAACAGGTTGAGCAGCACAAAGTACGTCGGCTTGAGCTTGGGCAGAACGCGTACGGTGTAAAGCTCATCGCACTCAAAAACGCCCACGCGCTTGCCGCTGCTGGTGTGTTTAAGGCCGCCGCGGGCCTCGAGCAGAGCACCTACCACACCAGGCTCCATATTGTTGCCGGCACGGTTGCACACCACGGCAGCACCGCTGGCAGCAACGGCGTCGGCGATGAGGTTGGAAGTGGTGGTCTTGCCATTAGTACCCGTAATCACCACGCTGCGGTCGACAAGGCCAGCGAGGTCGCTCAGCAACTCGGGGTCGATCTTCATGGCGATGCGGCCGGGGAGTACGCCGCCCTGGCGCTTAAGGACGGAGCGCAGCCCCCAGCGAGCGATATCGCTCGAGGTGCAGGCAAGAGATGAGCGGAGGTTCATGAAACCGTTCCTAACGTAAACGACATGGTCGGGTCGAGTGCGTCACTAAAATCCGTAGCGGCGCGCAAATTCCTGGGCAAGCTGCGATACATCTTCGCAGGCGTTGGCCCAGGGGGCAAAGTCGGGAGTGTCCGAGATAATACCGTCCGCTTCCCAAACGGCCTGGTGCGAAAGATCCCAGGGATCGTGTGGCTCGGGCCGGCAGGGAAGGTACGGTGTCTGGTACATGGGGTTCAGTAAGAAGAACGCGCCACCCTCGCAGCGGTTGGCGAACTCACGCAGCGCGCGTGTCGCCGGGCGCATCTTGTTTGTTTTGAACAGCAGAATCGTGCGGGCGAGCAGATACCAAGGAGAGTTCTCGAGGGCATCGGCCCCCATCTGCTCCTCGAGCTGGTGGGCCAGGGCAAAAAAGCCGTCCTCGTCTTCCAAGCGAGCGAGGGCGAGTAACACGGTGCCTGCCGCTCGGGTGGGATAGCCTTCCGCCTTAAGAACACGGCGAGAATAGTTGACGGCAGCACGGTAGCGGGCGCTCGCCATGCACAGCTGCGAGATGGCCTCGAGTGTGTGAAGCCACCCGATAAGCGCCGGCTCGCTCACGGTGAGCTCTGCCGCCGTCACGCCGTCCGTCAAAACTTTGTTGGCCCAGTAGTGCGGGGCCTCCATATCGAACCCGGGCACGCTTTGCTGCAGGTAATCGGCCGTGGTTGCCTCGAGCTTCATCAGGTCGCCCAGGCAGGCGTCAACGGGTGTGTCGGCCAGGATGATGGCGAGCAGCTGCGCGTCGACGGTCAGTGCGTCGACGCGGACAATCTTGAGCAGCTCATCGCGCATGTCGTCGAACAGGCGATTGCGCGTCTGCTCAAACTCCTCGTCGCTGCCCATATCTTCGATGCGATGGAGCTCGTCGAGCAGGTGGCGATGAACACCGGCATAGGACAGCAGCGCCTGGGCATGCTCGGACTGCGCGTACTTTTGGGGATTCGCACTAATGTCGTTATGGACAAGCTCGCGTGCTGCATCGGTGAGCTCGGGGTGCGACGCCAGATAGGTGCGCTCCAGGTAGGCGGGGATGTAGACGCTCGGATCCATTAGAGGTCTCCTCCCTTAAATGGAAGCCCCTGCTCGGCTGCGCGCAGGATGCGCTCGTCGATTTGGGAGCGCACGATGTCGTTGGTGGCGACCCAGGCGGCAAAGCTGGCGTTGTCGGGGGCGCCCAGGCCCTCCTGCAGTACCGGCGTCGCCTCGGACAGCGCAAGGACAAGCTCGTCGGTGGAGCCCACACCCACGTTGACGCGGGCATAGACGCCATCGGGAAACTCGGTTTGGAAGTAGAGTGCCTCGGCTGCGTGCGGACACGAGCGCACAAGGATGCGCAGGTAGTGCTCGGCGCCCTCGTAGTCCAGTTCGCGCCAAGCCGTGCTCATCAGCGCGATGAGCGTCCACGGGTCCAAGTCGCGCTCCGCATCTTTGGGGCGGCGGCGCAGTGGGGTATTCGCGAGGTACGGCACGGAGTGTGCGGAGCGAAAGCGCTTGAGCTCCTCGGCGGGGTATTCGAGCTTTGCCATGGCGAGCATCGCGGTGTGGCGGACACCAGCGGGGTCGTTGGGCGCAAAGTCCAAGCTGCGATTCGCGGCTTCGAGCGACATGCGATAGCGGCCGCTAATGAGGGCGCGCGATGCCAAGGCGGCAAGCCAGCGCAGATAGGGGCGGCGCGTAAGGTCGCCTGCGGCCTCACGCTCGTAGGGGTCCTGTGCCGAGGCGATTTTGAGCGCCAGGTCGTGTTCGACCTCATCGCACTTGGACACCAGGTACTGTACGTATTCCTCGTTGGATTCGGCGGTGAGTGCCGTCAGCATGCGCTGAGCGTCCCAGTTGGCCGGATCGAGTGCGGCCGCCTCGCGGAGCATGTTCTCGGCAGCTGTCTCTTCTTGCTCTGCCTGGGTATCGTCAGGGATAAAGGGAATGCGGTAGTCGACAGCCTCGACCACCTTGGCAATGAGGTGCCCGGCGCGGTCGCGGTCGTGCACGATGAGCGGTGCGGGGTTGCGGGTGAATTGTTCCATCAGACGCTCGACGGCGGGGCCGTCAGTGAGCGGGATATTGTCGCGGCGCAAGGCCTCAAGAACGAGGCGATGGCAATCCTCTTGAATGGGATCGAATGCCATGGGGCCTCCTTTGCTGCAGTTAGGGTTCAAATATCTTTATATAAGGTTCTAGTTTACCCGCATGTGGCACACCGGGGGTGCCGCACTTGGACTTGCACCTTTGCACCACGAAGACGGATGTCGCACAAATGTCGGCACCTTGGACGACCGAGTGGTATCACAGTGCCGTAAACGGTCGATTTTTGGCGGCGAACGGTGCATATTTTGGAGGGGCACCGTCCTGCCCAGGATATGTAGTCAACCTTGATAAAACGTTTGCCCAGCTTGGGAGTATGAATGCCGCACAAGGGTCTTCAGGGATAGAAAAAACGTTTCATCATTGGCGGCTTTAGGTGAATAACTGACCAACCAGAACGGTAAAATAGTGTTTGTCTGAGCGTTGAGACGTTTAGACATCGCGCATTGTCATCGCCGGCAACGCGCAAACCGGTCCTAACGGAGCCAATTGGGTGCTCCGTTATATACGCAAGTCTAAGAGGGGCTTGTTTAGGAGGCACAGTATGGGACGTTTTACCAATCCTCGCGATCTGTACTTTGGTGAGGGCGCTCGCCACGAGGTGAAGAACCTCAAGGGCAAGAAGGCCATCATCGTTTCTGGCGGCAGCTCTATGCGCCGCGGCGGGTTCCTGCAGGACGTCGAGGCCGACCTCAAAGAGGGCGGCTTCGAGGTCAAGCTGTTCGAGGGCGTCGAGTCCGACCCGTCCATCGAGACGGTCATGAAGGGCGCCGAGGCCATGCGCGAGTTCGAGCCCGACTGGATTATCGCCATCGGCGGCGGCTCGCCCATCGATGCCGCTAAGGCCATGTGGGTCTTCTACGAGTATCCCGAGGAGTCCTTCGATAACATCATCCAGCCGTTCAGCTTCCCTGAGCTGCGTCAGAAGGCTCATTTCTGCGCCATCTCCTCTACCTCCGGCACCGCTACCGAGGTCACCGCGTTCTCCGTCATCACCGACTACGCCAAGGGCATCAAGTACCCGCTGGCCGACTTCAACATCACCCCTGATGTCGCCATTGTCGACCCCGAGCTCACCTACACCATGCCCGCCAAGCTGTGCGCTCACACCGGCATGGATGCTCTGACCCACTGCATGGAGGCCTACGTTTCCACCTTCGCCTCTATGTTCACCGACGCCAACGCTCTGCACGGCATCCGCGAGATCGTCGAGTGGCTGCCCAAGTCCTATGCTGGCGACCATGAGGCCCGTCAGCACATGCACGAGGCTCAGTGCATCGCCGGTATCGCCTTCTCCTCGGGCCTGCTCGGCATCGTTCACTCCATGGCTCACAAGACCGGTGCTGCCTTCGAGAACGGCCACATCATCCACGGTGCTGCTAACGCCATGTACCTGGGCAAGGTCATCCAGTGGAACTCCAAGGATCCCCGTGCTGCCGAGCGTTACGCTTACGTGGCCAAGGAGATCCTGCACCTTCCCGGCGAGACCAACGAGGAGCTCATCGCCGCACTCGTCCAGAAGATTCGCGACCTCAACGACCAGCTCAACATTCCGCAGTCCATCAAGGATTACGCGAATGGTGGCGTGAAGGTTGACGCCGAGAACCCGCAGATGGTTTCCGAGGAGGAGTTCCTCGCGAAGCTCCCCGAGATCGCCGCGAACGCCGAGCAGGACGCCTGCACGCCGGAGAACCCGCGTGAGACCAAGGCTGCCGACTTCGAGAAGATCCTCAAGGCCTGCTACTACGACACCGACATCGATTTCTAATCGGTTCTCACTGTCTTGCAAAGGGTCTCGCGCTCTGTGCGCGGGGCCCTTTTTTGCTATGGTGCAAAGTAGCCTGTCCCCAATGCACAAGTTGGTGCAGGGGGACAGGTTACTTTGCACCAATCGTTGTTTGATGAAGGGCGGATTCTCGCATGGCGCTTCCCATGGTTTATGGCGGTCCCGGCCGGTATGTTCAGGGGCCGGGCGAACTCTCGCGTCAGGGCAGGTATTTGTCATGGTTGGGCTGCGCTGCCTATGTCTTGTTTGACCAGGGCACCGAGGATCGGCTGTGCAGGCAGATCGTCGATGGATTTCTGGACGAAGATTTAAGCGAGCCGTTCTTTAAGATTTATGACGGTCCGTGTACGGAAGAGGCCGTTGTCGAAATGGCTAAGGAAGCCCAGGCCGAGTATTGCGACATGGTGGTGGGTATTGGCGGCGGCAAGATGCTCGATATCGCCAAGGCCGTTGCGTTTTATGCCGAGTTGCCGTTGTGCGTATGTCCCACGGCGGCGTCGATGGACGGTCCGTGCAGCGCGATTTCGGTGCTGTATCACGAGGATGGGTCGTTCGACCGCTACCTGATGCTCGAGAAGAATCCAGACCTGGTCGTGGTCGACACCAACGTGGTCGCGGCGGCCCCACTGCGTATGACGGTCGCTGGCATGGGCGATGCGCTGGCAACGTACTTCGAGGCGCGTTCGTGCGCCGCGGCGCGCGGCGTCAACGAACACGGTGGCGCGCCGGGGCACTTGGCTTTGGTTGCGGCTCGTGCCTGCTATGACACACTCATGGAGTGCGGCTTCGCTGCCAAGCGCGATCTCAAAAAGGGCCGTATATCGCCGGCGGTTGAGCGCATGATCGAGTGCAATATTCTGCTCTCGGGTGTTGGCTTTGAGAGCGGTGGCTTGGCGTTGGCGCATGCCATCGCCAACGGTCTGACGATTCTGCCCGAGTGCAAGGCCATGCATGGTGAGGCCGTGGCATTTGGCCTGGTGGTGCAGCTGCGCCTGGAGCGTGCACCCGAGCTTGATCAGGTACTCGACTTTTGCCAGCGCGTCGGTCTGCCGACCACGCTCGAGGAGCTGGGCCTTGGCGAGATTTCCGATGCCGATCTGCAGGGTGTTTCAAATGCGGTCTTTAGAAACGAGCGTAACATGGCCAACGAGCAGGCCAAGGTGACCAAACAAAAGCTCGTGCAGCTCATGTGCGAGGCATAGTTTGGCTCTTGATCGGCCTTGTGCGATCGAGGCGGCGATAGGCCATGGGCTATTTGCCGCGGTTGATTTCCGATCTCAGCCGAACACATTGAGCAAATAGGCCATTCCCGCAGTT
>OFMG01001539.1_pt1 | contig 16451 bp, 18 predicted proteins | sample 1541751 | NCBI WGS metagenome assembly OFMG01 (sample SAMN04209232, study PRJEB22552) | human gut metagenome | biome: gut; material: feces | host: Homo sapiens | place: USA: Oklahoma
TTGTAATTGATGGTGAAGGTTCAAAGGTTATTTGCAAAGACTAATTTGAAAATTCAAGTTTACAGAACTGAATCAAAAGAGCTCGAAGGAGCTCTTTTTCTTTTTTTATAATAGTATCATTATGGTATAATAGAGACATTAAAATCGGAATTTGGGAGGTTATTATGGCTTTTGATTTTAAAAAAGAGTATAAAGAATTCTATATGCCGAAGAACAAACCAGAGATTGTAAATGTACCTAAGGCAAATTATATTGCAGTTAGAGGAAAAGGCAATCCAAATGAAGAAGGCGGAGCATATCAACAAGCAATCAGTGTTCTATATGCTGTTGCATACACATTAAAAATGAGTTACAAGACTGATTATAAAATTGAAGGATTTTTTGAATATATTGTTCCGCCATTGGAAGGTTTTTGGTGGCAGGATGATGTCGAGAGTGTAGATTATACAAATAAGTCTGCTTTCAGCTGGATTTCTGTTATCCGTTTGCCTGATTTCATTTCTAAAGCTGATTTTGACTGGGCGGTAGAAACAACAACGAAAAAGAAGAAACTTGATTGTTCGTCAGCAGAGTATCTTACGCTTGATGAGGGATTATGCGTTCAAATTATGCATATAGGTTCTTTTGATAATGAGCCAGCAACTGTTGCGCTTATGGATACTTATTTAGAACAAAATGGATATGTTAATGATATTAACAAAGATAGGTTGCACCACGAGATTTATATGTCTGATGCAAGAAAGGTTGCCCCAGAAAAATGGAAAATTGTAATTAGACATCCAATTAAGAAAGCGTAAAATTCCCGTTTATTGGGAAGTCGCAGAGAACGAAAAATCGTTGTTTGGCGATTTGGTAAATTCTGATAAATTAATTTTATAGGGAACAGAAACTTTGAAGTTGGCGGAGATTAGGTATGAGCAAGATAAATGATGCATCAGTAGTGAAACAACAATATGCTACGCAAACTTTCAGTCTCACAGCGAGATTGAAAGCGCGCGGTTATTTGAAGTTGGAGGTGAGATGCTATGGATATAGAATTTAGAAAATTTACCGATTTTAATAGAGGTATTATGTATGATATTTTAAAGGATGCATACTCGTTTGATGAAAGGTGTGCCATCTGTTGGGATGCAAACTGGAAGCAGTCGGATGCCTTTTTCTTTGATAATCCTGATATTGCTGATAAATATGGTTTTGTAACTTGTTATAAAGGTGAACCAATAGGATTTATATGTTGGGACCCAAGAAATAGACCTGAATATGTCGAGATAGGACATAATGGTATAAGAGCAAAGTACAAGGGAAATGGCTTTGGGAAAGCCCAATTAAGCGAGGCTATTCGGCGCATAAAAGAATATGAAGGACTGAAAGAAATACGAGTGTGGACAAATAGTAATCTAATTGCACCGAAGAATTATGAAAGTGTTGGTTTTATTTTATATGATACAAAAGAAAATAACGATGAGGCCGCTTTTTCGGGCGACTATTTGTATTATAAAATTCAGTTGCAATAGTATGAAAGAATAAAATTTCAGCAAGCCGGTGTGTTTAACTGAGAGACGAATTTGAAGTTGTCAAACTAAAATGTAAAGGAATATATGAATAAAAAATTGGAATAGTTTTGCTCATACCTAATTTTCTAACAAATACATTACTCGGATGCGGAAAAATGAGATCTGAATATTAATTTAGAAAACATTGCTGTGTCAGAAATAAAAAAATTGAACATATAGGAACTACAGGTGGGATAGACGGTGATTATTCGTATTCTTTTTCAGATAATCAAATTGTTGAGTTTATAGATTTATTAAATCAAGTGGAGCTTGGTGGCAAAGTAGATGAAAACAAAGCATCATCAAATGGAGCTGTTTCTTATTATACAATTTATTTTATAATCGATGAAACCCTGACAATTATTCCGGGGGAATATTTTAAAATTGGAGATACATTTTATGAGTTTGATAATTATGATGAATTGTGGGATAAATTTATAGTATTTAACAGTACAAAGTAAGCTACGAAAACTTTCAGGTTTATAAGACGAAAAGGTTATATATTTTTTACGGGAGTAATTTATTGTTATTAATGGAAAACAGCGTTGCAACTGCAGGTTGACACATTTCCTTACATAGATGGTGGATATGCAACTGGTAATATTGCTAAAATTACTTCATAAAAGAAAGGAGTGTTGTCAAATGAACATCGCAGATAGAATCTTATATTTAAGAAAATCTAAAGGAATATCGCAAGAGGAACTTGCAGATAAGGTTGGGGTTTCAAGGCAAGCTGTGTCCAAATGGGAAAGTGAGCAGAGCATGCCCGATGTGGAAAAAATAATTATAATGAGTGATTATTTTAATGTTACTACAGATTATATCTTAAAAGGTATTGAAGTAGTCGAAAATAAAGAAGAAAAAAGTAAAGAAATTGTAGGAAAAGTGCTCTATATTGCATCTACAGCATTAATTGTAATTGGATTGTTATGTGCAATCGGTGAGTGGTATGAAAAGCAAACAATGCCTTCTATTTATGGATCAATGATTATTCAAGTGGTCGGTGTTTTTGAATATTTTCTTGCAAAAGTAATATCAAAAGAAAATTCATCTTTTTATGTGAAATGGTTAAATACAATTATAATTGCTTTTATACCAATATCTATGATTACGAGTTATATATCTGAGTTAATTTTTAAAGTAGGAGGAGGTATTTCACCTTATCCAATAGGAATATTTCATAGTTTTGTATTTTTGTTGGTCTATCTTATAGTTATAATGGTAAGCTATGCTTACCTAAAGAAGCAAAATAAATTTCTTATTTAAATTCAAGTTTGACGGAGGAATTGTATATGAAAAAGTACAGAACGGTGGCTTGTGTCATTATTATGGCTATTGCTGCAATCGCAGGATTCTTTATTGGTGCCACATTGGATGAGACAATGGGCGGATCTATTCTGTTTTCGATGATTGCAGGAATTGCTTGTATTGTCTATAGCATTGAGAATCGTGAAGAATAACACAACTTCTCGTTTATCAAATAGAAAAATAAGAATAGATTGGAGAAAGATATGGCTTCAAGTAAAGAATATTTAACCTTTATATTGGAACAGTTATCCGATTTAGAGGGAATTTCATACCGTGCGATGATGGGAGAGTATATCATCTATTATCGTGAGAAAATTGTTGGCGGTATATATGACGATAGGTTGCTTGTAAAACCTGTAAAATCTGCTGTTTCACTTATGCCTAATGCAATTTATGAGTTGCCCTATGATGGAGCAAAAGAGATGTTGTTGGTTGATAATGTTGATAGCAAAGATTTCCTGACAAAATTGTTTGTCGCTATGTATGATGAACTTCCTGCACAAAAAAAGAAGAAGTCATAAAATCGGAATTTGCGGAGGTAAGTATATGAAATACGCAATAGAATTGTATTACGATAAAGAAACGGAACAAAAACTTTTTAATCTGGCAAAACGAGTAGCTGATGAAAAATTGAGTACTAAGTTCTTAGAATGGAAAACTAGACCACATCTTACATTGGCTTGTTTCAATGATGTTAATGAAGTGAAATGTATTCAGCAATTAAAAAATTTTGCACAAACACATAAGCCTATGCCTGCATATATTGGCTCCATTGGAATGTTTAATGACACAAGGACAATTTTTGCATCACCTGTAATGAATGATAGTATGTATCAATTTCAGAGAGAATTACATAAATGCTTACAAGATTTTGATACAACTGGATGGGAATGGTACTGTCCAAATAGTTGGGTACCCCATTGTACATTAGCTCTTACAAAAGAAGATGAGGAAGAGGTTTTTTATAAAGCCAGTGATTTGATTTTGCACGAGTTTAGAAAAATAAGCGGAAAATTTGTTTCTGTAGGATTAGTGAAAATATCATTTCCTGTCGAGGAAATATATACCATTGAATTGGATAGTTAAATTCCAGTTCATAAAATAGATTATATAAGAATCAGGTTTTCTTTTTCATTTAGATGCAATTGGAAATTGTTTAGCAGCATAAAATATGTTACAATGCAGTTAGCCAATCCTAACCATATTGTAAAAGAGGTAAGTGTATGAGTGAAAGAATAAAACCCACGATCAGTGGTAGTGCTGAGACAATGCTTCAGAGCTTCTATGCCAGAGCCCAATATTCCAAAAGTAAACATAACAAATTCTATGATGCAAAGGCGGTAGAATTAGTCGATAGAATTGATTATGATTTTTCTACAGCATCCAGGGATTCTACGATGGGAAAAGGAGTAATTGCCAGAACGGTAGTTTTTGATGAACTAGTAAAGAATTTTATCGAAAAAAATCCTGATTGTACGGTGGTTAACATTGCCTGTGGTCTGGATACGAGATTTTACCGCATGGATAATGGTAAGATCACCTGGTACAATCTGGACCTGCCGGAAACGATAGCAATCCGCAATCAGATTTTCGCGGAATCCGGACGTGTTTCTACGATAGAAATTTCTGCACTTGATCCTGCATGGTTAGAAGAAGTAAAAGTGCGTGGGAAAATGCTTTTTATCATAGAAGGATTATCCATGTATCTGACAACAGAAGGAAACGGTAAGATATTAAAAATAATAAAGGATAACTTTGATAATGCCTATATTCTTATGGAATGTCTGGCAAAGACATGGGTAAAGAAAGAAGGAATAGAAAAATCCATACAGCAGACAGGCTCAAAATTTGTCTTCGGGGCAGATCATTTTGAAGAACTTGGGAATATGACAGAAGGATATCACAAAATAAAAGATGATAATATTCTTCGTGGCATGGAGTTATTTTCATCTGCATATAGACTTTTGGCGTTATTACCGATTGCAAAAAAGGTTACGCAGAAGATTCTGATATTTGAAAAGGACTAATTTGAGCATTTCCATTTTGTAGAACTTAAAATTTGACTGTGATTTGAATTAATACCCGTAGTGGAAATTACAGTTCTTATCATCGGTATGATATTCTTACATACCGGAAAGCCTATGGACACCACACTGCAAAATTAAATTGCGAAAATAGAACATGAATTGATAAAACACATAATAAGAATCGCGCAGAATATTTTTTGTAAATTCTGCGCGATTCTTATATTTACCTCTGTTCCAATATCTTCCGAAGCTGCAGCGGATGTGGCATATCCAGCGCGGCCTTATCCAGCACATCTTCCTTGACAAAGACTTCCGACGGAGTGCCATCTGCCAGAAGCTTTCCGTGGGCCAGTACGATCACCCTTGAAAAGCACTGTGCAACAAAGTCCATATCGTGAAGAATAGCCAGCACCAGTTTTCCCTTTTGAGACAGGCTGGTTATGATCTTGCGGATAATTTCTTTTCCCTTGTAATCCTGTGCAATGGTTGGCTCATCCAGAATGATCACATCGGTATCCATCGCCAGTACGGAAGCAATCGCAACCAGTTTTCGCTGGGAAAGTTCCAGATCGTATGGATTTTCCTCTGCATACGCAGAAAGCTCAGTCAGTTCCAGTGCCTCCAGCGCTTTTTCTCTGGCCTGTTCTTTGGACATTCCGATATTCAGCGGACCGAACATGACTTCGTCGATCACTTTGTATTTGAAGATCTGATCATCCGGATTCTGGAAAACATAACCGACCTGGCTTGCCAGAGAAGCAACCGTTCGTCCGGAAATATCTTCGCCTTTATATAATATGGTTCCGGACAAAGGCTTTAGCAGTCCTTTCAACAGACGGACCAGAGTAGTTTTTCCGGCGCCATTTTGGCCGATGATCGCTGTAGGACGTTGATCCAGCTCCAGCTCAAAGTTTTCAAAGATCGGATGGTCTTGCGTATAAGAGAACTGAAGATTATGAACAGAAAAACAATTTTCTGCCGTTCCTGTAAAAACCGGATCTTCCAGTGCAGGCAATCCGGCGGTTTTTCCGGTTTCGCGCAGTGCTTTTTTTATCCCTTCAACCGTAACCGGATAGGTTCCATCTTCCAGACAGATTCCCTGCTCTTTACAATAGCGGGCAGGATAGGGCGGGCAGATTCCAAGTGTGTCCAGATCCTCTCGTGAAAAGATCTGTTCCGGCGTATCAAAAGCAACCTGTTTTCCTTCATGAAGCAGAAGAATCTTGTCGCAGTAAGCAGCCAGCTTTTCCATTTTCTGCTCGATCATAAAAATCGTAATACCGGTCCTGGCAAGAAGCTCTACCGTATGGAAAACCTCTTCGCTGCCCTGAGGATCCAGCTGAGAAGTTGGCTCATCCAACAGTAAAACCTCCGGCTCCATCGCCAGAATCGAAGCGATCGCCACACGCTGCATCTGGCCACCGGACAGATCAAACGGATTCTTGTCTCTGAACTGCCAGATGTCCAGCTGATGAAGGACCTTATCCAGCCGTTCCCGAATCTGTTCTGCATGTACTCCAAAGTTTTCCAGCCCGAATGCCACCTCATCCCATACCGTATCCTTGGCACCGGAGAGCTGGTTGAATGGATTCTGGAAGATCAGTCCGACTTTTTTACAAAGCTCTGCGGTTGGCGTAGTAGCGGCCAGTATACCGTCGATGGTCACTTTACCGCCGTAAGCGCCCTTATAGAACTGCGGAATCAGCCCGCAAAATGCCTGGCTGAGCGTGCTTTTCCCGGCACCGTTTTCTCCGATAATTCCAATAAATTCCCCTTTTTCTGCCGTAAAAGAAATATCATCCAACGCCAGCTTTTTTGCATGGGGATACCGATATTTCAGATGTTCTACTTCTAAGAAAGCCATAAGTAAACCCTCCCAATCACTGCCAGGATCAGACTGATGATACATAACCAGCTGAAAATCCTGTCTGCTTTTGTTTTTTTGTGGGGATGCATCCATGTTTTCGTTCCTTTGACTCCAAATCCCCGCACTTCCAGAGCGATCGCGCGCTCCCGGGTGGCTGTCAGTGCACTCATGACCACCGGAGAAATCAGTGGAAGAAACGCTTTGATGCGGACCAGAAGATTTCCTTCGGTCTCCATGCCACGGCTTCTCTGCGCATCCGTGATCGTATGCATGGTTCCCATCATCTGTGGAATGATCTGGAATACAGAGTTGATGATATAGCCGAATCTTGGAGAGAAACCTTTGCGCTCCAGTTCATCTACCAGTTCCGAAGGACGGGTGGACAGTACAACGATGGCAAAGGAGAGCAGCATATTCAGGATATTCAGACCGATATGTGCCGCATAAAGCAGGCCCTCTTTGTAAAATTTGAAAAATCCGATGGCAAACAGTACATTCTTGTTCTGTTGATTGACCAGACCATGAATCAGAAAAATTGTAAGAATAATTGTAAAAGAAAATGCAATCAGCGGCAGGGCTTTTTTAATAAGCCTGCCGCTTTTTAACAGTGCAAAACTGATTATGATCATCGCTGCAAATCCCCACAAAGAACCAGTCAGAAGGGGGATGCAGATTGCTGCTGCCAGATACCATAACTTGGTAAATGGATGAAGCTGTGTCAGCCAGCTTCCGTTATTTGTGTATAAACTGATGGTTTTCATAAATTAATCCAGACTTTCGATCGTTTCTTCTGTATCATACAGAGTGGTAAGTTTCTTTGGAAGACCTTTGAGGATCAGGTATACGATGATCAGTGTGATCAGCTTATCCGGTACATCCACAACGATCTCATCCAACAGAGAACCCAGTGCCAGTGGAAGTTTTGCTGCCTGTGTTGCGGCAAATACTGCATCACCCCATACATTTCCGGTTGTACCGCCCCAGAACAGGATGTTCAGTGGTGTAGAAACAACAACTGCAGCCAGACCGCCACCGCATGCGGTTAATAAAGCCTTTGGAAAACTCTTCATAAATCCCAGACGGGCCATGATACCAACCACAAGGCCGATAAAGAGACTGGTCAGTGCATAAACCAAAGTAATATTATCACCGGTGGTAAATCCGTAGATCAGGTTGTTTGCGGCACCACAGATAGCTCCGATGATCGGTCCGCCAAGTGCTGCACCGATACAGGTTCCGATGCTGTCCAGCCATAACGGCAGTTTCAGGAAACTGGCGAACAGTTTTCCGAGATAGTTGATTCCGATACATGCCGGTATCAGAACGATGACGGCGGCATTCAGTTGTGTTTTAAAAATCTTTTTCATGATTCATCCTCCCTCGATGTAATTTTTTATCTGTATCATCAGAAATGTAGGATACAAAAGTTGTATACCATCTGTTTTCGGATGATTTTCAGATATTTTGGTTTTGATTATTCCTGGATTCTGGTGAATGCTTCCAACGCTGTGAGAATTTCTCTTTCTTCCCCACTCATGGAAATTGCCTCTTTGGCGGCATATTTTCCAATATCTTCCGCGACAGAGGACTGAGAGGCGGCAACAACATTTAAAATCGATGCAGTACGCACACCTCGAAGGGAACCGAGTACAAATAACGCTGCGGTTTCCATATCAGAAGCAATTGCTCGTTTTCCGGCCCAATAACTGTAAAGTTCCGGGTTCCGATCACCATAAAGGCAGCTGTGACTGCGACAGATCCCCAGGTGATAAGGAATATTTTCAGCAACTGCACTTTCCCGGCAGGCACGCAGGAGATCAAAATCAGGTATCGCAGGATACTGTGCTTCCACATAAGCAGCAGAGGTGCCATCGTCCCGGATCGCCCCGGTTACAAAGATCAGATCGCCCAGAGCACATTCCGGCTGCAGGGCTCCGCAGCTTCCGATACGGATCAGGTTATGAACACCACACTGGATCAGTTCCTCCACAGCAATTGCACAGGACGCAGCACCTATTCCGGTGGAAGTAACCAACATTTTTTTGCCCTTATATGTACCCTGCCAGCTGCGAAATTCCCGGTTTGATGCAAGCAGTCTGGCATCTTCCAGATGAGAAGCTACCGTATCTGCCCGTGCCGGATCTCCCGGTAACAGTGCACAGTCCACATCCAGATCCTTCGGAAGACGGATATGCGGCATCAGGTTTTCAGACATAATCAAAACCTTCTTTCTTAAAAATATTTGCCTGTTTACCTTAACACTTTACAGCTGTCTTGTCAATTGTAAATATAAAGCAATGGGATGTTCTGCAACAGGTTACTGAGAATGAGGTAAACAGTAACGCGAACAGAATCCGATAAGAATAACAGTAGTTACGAATAGCATAAGAAAACAGGATTGACTTTTCCGGCAGATGTCTTTATAGTGAAATTCAGGTGACTGTGAGTGTACGGAACAGTTACAAATTTAGAATCTTTGTTTTGGTGATGAGATAGAAAAGCAGAATATCTAATAAAAGGAGATTTGTATCATGAATGATTTATTATTAGTAATCGATATGCAAAATGTATACCTTCCCGACCAGCCATGGGCATGTGAGACCGTGGCGCACACAAAAGCAAATATCCTGAAACTTCTGGAAAAGCATCCGGAAAATCAGACGATCTTCACCCGCTATATCGCCGCCGAACACCCGGTTGGAATCTGGAAAACCTATAACGAGCTGAATCGCAAAATTAATGAAGATCCCTGGATGAATGAACTGATGGACGGAATCAAAGAAGCAGCCGAAGCGTACCCTATCTACGACAAAAGCACATATTCCTCCTTTCAGGTACCCGCCATCCGTCAGGCTGCGCGAAAAGCCGACCGCATCATTCTCACCGGCGTTGTCTCCGAATGCTGCGTCCTTTCCACTTTCTTTGAAGGCATTGACCTCGGCTGCAAACTCATCTGGCTCACCGATGCCATCTCCGGCCTGAATCCAACCCTGGAAGCCGAAACCCTGCATATCCTGCAAGGTCTTTCGCCCCTCCACGTAGAATTCATGACCACAGAAGAGTACCTGCACAGCTGTTGAATTACCATACCTAACAGATTTTCCACGCTTAACGACAGTTTTCAATATTTCACCCAAATACAACCTTCAACTCGTTATTCACGTAAATCAAAATAGATTCACTGGATTATATATTGATATGCAATGCAAAAAAGGATGCGTGTGGCGTGCTTCGATACCGGGTGAAACATCCGCATCCATCTATTGTAACTCTTTATAAGAAGTATTACGAAAAATAAAAGAAAGTCAGGAAGATGAAGTTATTTGGATGAAAAAAGAAAAACAACAGCCAGATGTGCTAAACATTTCCAGCGTGCAGTTATGTGAACTCCTGAAAAAAGCAATACCGATAGTGATAGAAGATGTAGAAATGAATTGCTATTACGTGGAACGTGAAATCATGTTTGACTATAACGATGATGTTCATTTCTGCGGTGTGAAGTATGATAAGAAAAGGGCAAAGAAAGAAAAGAGAATAACATTTTCAAAAGAACTTCTGTCGGTATATCTGGATAAACAATCATTTCCCGGCGTAATTGAATTATATCGTTATGGTCAGCTAGATGGGGAATCACTGGCTGATATTTCACATGGTATCATTGTATCGTCGGAATATCGGGAAGCGTTGTAAAAGTAAAAACAGCAGCAAAGGAAAGGGAGGGACAAGAGTGGTAAATGGAATAGGAAAATTTAATAATGAAGAACGCATTCTTCTCAACAATATCTGTAAGGATGAAAGCCTTACCAAACTCACAAAAGAGGATGTAAAAACTTCATTGATGATTTCCCGTGAAATCGTGAATGATGATTTGATGGTGGAACTCATTGATGATTTATTAGACACACTGGAAAATATGCCGGAACAGGAATGGAAACAGACAAAAATGTTGCTTCCATTTCCGGTTGTTGAAGCGGACAGCGTGGTTGTACAGCCGGATGATGATTTGATGTAAAGGTTGCGTAAAACCGCATATGAAAATATGCGGTTTTATCATAGGATAATATCCTCACGGTGAGGACGGAAAATGGCTTTCAAAAGCCGTTTTGTTACGATAAACCATTAATAGATAAAGATACATGTTGAAATTAACAAAGGAATGTCATGTTTTTGTGCTGAAATGCTTGCAGATTCTGTTCAAATATTGTATACTCTTTTCATGGTGTATTATACATACAATACAGTCCGAAAACAAAAATATGCTTACCCAAAAAACAAAGATGAAACACACACAAAAAAGGTGGTAACTAAATGAAAAAGAACAATTTGAAAAAACTGAAAAAAGGGTTAGCGATGTGTCTGGCATCTGCTATGATTACATCTTTTGCGCTTCCTGCACAAACCGAAGCCGCAACATGGAAAAAGAACAACACTGGCTGGTGGTGGCAGGAAGATAACGGAAGCTATCCGGTAAATAAATGGGTAGGCGTTAAGGGACGCTGGTATCATTTTGATGGAACTGGCTATATGAACTATGGCTGGTACTGGGACGGCAGTAGTTGGTACTACCTCGGTGGAAAAGAAGACGGTTCTATGAAAACCGGATGGCAGTTCATCAACGGTAAATGGTATTACATGAACGGGGATGGAGCAATGCTTTCTAACCAGTGGGTAGGAAATTACTGGGTAGACGGGTCAGGAGCATGGACAAAGACCATGGAAGCACCTCGTTGGGTGAAATCCGGTAGCCGTTGGTGGTACAGACACGGAAACGGTGGTTATCAGACAAACGGCTGGGGATTCATCAATGGAAAATGGTATTACTTCGATAATGCTGGATGGATGGTAACAGGATGGAAACAGGTAAATGGTAGTTGGTACTACATGGATGCTTCCGGTGCAATGTTGGCAAACCAGTGGGTAGGAAACTATTACGTTGGAAGCAACGGTGCTTGGGTGAAAGATAAACAGCCAGAGCATACACATGAATGGGTTCCACAGACAAGTTCCATCAACCACCCGGAGGAATCTCATCAGGAACTTGTGAAAGAAGCGTGGTCAGAAGAAGTACACCACGATGCAGAATACAAGAAAGTGGTTGATAAGGAAGCATGGACGGAAACTATCGACCATCCAGAAGAGGGACACTATGAAGTAGAAGAGGATGGGTATTGGACTTTAAAAGTTTCTGCATCCGAAGACGGGAAAGAATATTCTTGTGAACGGATTTTCGTGGAGCTTGATACAAAAATCTGCGATGAAAATGGTATGGATGTAGAAGTTCCGGTGTTCGAACAGAAATATCGAAATATCTGTAATGGTTGTGGTGCTGATATTACTGGTAACGAGTATGACCACAATTATAATCATATGTTAAATGGCGAAAAAGGTGGATGGCATTCTGAATACCGCACCTATCAGACCGGAACGAAGACAGAACACTATGATGCTTACTGGGTAGTAGACAAGGAAGCATGGACAGAAACCATCGACCACCCGGAGGAATCCCATCAGGAACTTGTAAGGGAAGCATGGACAGAAACCGTAAACCATCCTGCGGAATATAAAAAAGTGGTAGACAAAGAAGCATGGACAGAAAAAGTGACAACTTATAAATGTTCTTGTGGGGCAACAAAATAATTGATGCAGCTATACGATGGGGCTGTCGCACTAAGTATTAGTGCGCAGCTTCTTTTCTTGTGCAAAAAAATAACTGCCAGACCTCGAAAGAATCCGGCAGTTGGTGTAAAATTAAGTTATGCTACTAACTAAATTATTACAAAAAGATTATACGAAAAATTCAGACGGATATCAACTTAAACTTCCGTTAAATCTTGAAACAATCATTCCAGATAATGATTCTGTTCGATTACTAAGTCAGTTTGTGGAGGCTATGGATTTGACTGACCTATATTCTACTTACGAAAGAATAAATTCTGTATCGCCCAGAACACTTTTGAAGATTGTGCTCTATTCTTACATGAACGGGGATTACTCCTCTCGTTCCATGGAACTAAATTGTAAAAGAGATATCAATTTTATGTTTCTTCTAGAAGGTTCCCCAGCTCCTGATCATGCAACATTTGCAAGATTTAGAAGTATCCATTTCGCTCCCTGTTCTAAACGTATCCTTGCAGAAATGTCTAATGCATTGTTTGATATGGGAGAAATTTCCGGAGAGACCATTTTTATTGATGGTACAAAAATTGAAGCCAGTGCCAATAAGTATACTTTCATCTGGAAGAAGGCAGTAACAAAAAACCAGGCAAAACTTTTGCAGAAACTTGCTGATTTTGTTGCCGACTGTGAACAGCTTTATGACATAAAGATTGTTTATGGCAATACCATAAAAATAAAGCACGTAAAGAAGCTCCGCAAAAAACTGTATGCATTAAAAGAAACTGAAAATATAGTGTTTGTGCATGGGATTGGAAAAAGAAAAACTCCGCTTCAAAAGAGTATTGAAACTCTTGAAAGTTATTTGAACCGGCTCAAAAAATATAACCAGCAGATACATATCTGTGCGGAACGCAACAGCTATTCAAAGACAGATCATGATGCTACTTTTATGCGAATGAAGGAGGATGCCATGGGAAACGGACAGTTAAAGCCTGCTTATAATCTTCAACATGGCGTGGATTCCGAATACATCACATGGCTTACCATAGGTCCCCAGCCTACTGATACCACAACGCTGATACCATTTTTGAAAGATGCACAGGAACATTTGAAATTCAAATATAAAAACATAACAGCAGATGCTGGATATGAAACTGAAGAAAACTATCTGTTTTTAGAAGCAAATGGTCAGCTTTCTTATATAAAACCTGCGAACTATGGGATTTCCAAGACCCGTAAATATAAAAATGATATCGGTAAGATAGAAAATATGGAGTATGATGTAAAAAAAGATATCTATACCTGCAGAAATGGTAAAAAATTAGGTGTAGATCATATCCGCCACTCAAAAAGCAAAACAGGCTATGTAAGTGAAAAAACGATTTATAAATGTGAAGACTGTAATGGATGCCCTTACAAAAGCGAATGCATCAAAGGGAATAATTGCAAAACACCTTTGGAAGAACGGACAAAGACACTTCAGGTTGCGAAAACATTTCTAAAACATAGAAAAGAAGATTTAGACCGGATTCTCTCAGAAGAATGGATTCTCTTCAGGACAAACCGAAGTATACAGGCGGAAGGCTCCTTTGGAGATTTAAAGCAGGATATGCAGTTCCGCAGATATTTAAGCAAAGGAAATGCAAATGTTCTTGCAGAGAGTACGTTGCTTGCCATGGCAAGAAACATAAACAAACTACATAATAAGATTCAAAATGGAAGAACCGGAACACATTTATTTCCGATAAAAAGTGCCTAAATTTTGACTTATCAAAACAATTTTTCAAGCCATCAAAAATGGCTTATTAAAGACGCACTTTAATAATAGACTGTAGCAATGAAAACGTTTTTTGATGGATTTTATCCTTAAAACAGCAAAAAAGGAAGCTGCCGCTTCACGAAAATTCATTCGTTAAAGCGACAGCCCCTTTTTTACCATCATCCGTTTAACATATCCCTCTTCTGACCATACATTATGCTATTCCTTTAATCTTGCAATAACCAGCAAGCCAGAGGCAGATGCAGGGTGGAACAACACTTTGTGGGCGGTTAGGGCAAGCTTTAAGATCCGACACTTACGTAGACTTAGGCTCGAGCGCTCTCGCGAGAGTCTTAGTCGAAGTTAGTGGCTAGCTTAAAGTTGCCCTGCCCACGTTGTTTCACCCTGCATCTGCCTCTGGCTTGCGTCCGGTCAATTCATCTTTAAAGAAAAAACAATAATATCCCTTTATTCTCCACGTTTCCTAGGATACTTTTTATCCAGCCGTTTTTCCCGTCTGCGCAACATCCGTTTCCGAATCCCCGCCACAATCTGCGAAATATACCTCAACAACGGCTCCGTAGCAACCGCAAACACGATCAGCGTCATACAACACTTTCGTGTCATCACTCCAATTCCAAACAGATTCTTCAAAAAGATCACACAGAACAACAATCCAGCCACCATAGCCGACCACACGATCCAGCGGAATACATTCATCGGTTTGCTGATTTTAAACAGAATCATCAGTCCGACAATTGCAAGCAGAAGAGTAGCAGCCGTGGAAATTTCCTCGTTTGACATTCCAAACGTCTGCCCGAATACTGTAAGGAATCCTACAATCAGTACATCCGTAAGTCCGGCCGGAAGCGCTTTTAAAAGCACATTCGTAAGGAAGTGTCCTTCAATCATCTTCTTGTTCGGTTCCATTGCCAACAGGAATGCCGGAATACCAATGGTAAACATGGCCACCATGGAAATCTGAGATGGTTCCAGCGGATAGGTGATCATAAACGCCATAGAAAACAGCGACAGCAGAAAGCTGAAAATATTTTTTACCAGAAACAAACTTGCAGATCGTTCGATATTATTAACGACCCGACGTCCTTCCAGTACAACCGAAGGCATACACGAAAAATTAGATTCCAGCAATACCAGCTGAGAAGCCTGTGCTGCTGCGTCACTTCCCGAGGCCATCGCAATACTGCAGTCAGCGTCTTTCAGTGCAAGTACATCGTTGACACCATCACCGGTCATTGCAACGGTTTTCCCTGCTTCTTTCAATGCACGGACAAACTGTCGCTTCTGATCCGGTGTCACACGGCCGAAAACCGTATATTTTAACACTGCTCGCTTGATATCATCCGGTGTTTTTAACTGACTGGCATCGATGTAATTATCCGCATTGGCGATTCCCGCCTGAGAAGCTACTTTTGATACTGTAACCGGATTATCACCGGATATAACCTTGATATCCACACCCTGATCTGCAAAATACTGAAATGTCTCCCAGGCTTCTTTACGGATCGGATTGGCCAGCAATACAAGACCATAAGGAACCACTGCTTCTGTCAGTGCTTTTCCGTCCGGAGTTCCCTCGTATCGACCGAAAACCAGGACACGATAACCCTCGCTTCCATAAGATTCTATTGTTTCTTTATATATTTCATAATCATCCCGAAGAACAAATTCCGGTGCACCAAGCACATAAGAAGTCGTATGAAAAGTAACACTGCTGTATTTGAAAGCGGAAGAGAATGAAGTTACTGAAGTAGCTACCTGTCCGCTTCCCTGTGTAAAATATTCCTGCATTGCTGCCATTGTAATGTTATCTTTCGACATAGCGTGGGCAAAATCACCCAGCAGTTCTTTCAATGGGGGAAGTTCTTCTTTTTCATATGGTTCCAGAGAAACCACATCATGAACCTTCATGGTATTTTCGGTAATGGTACCGGTTTTATCAACACACAGCACATTGACCCTGGCAAGCGTCTCGATACACTTCATATCATGTACAAGAACTTTTTTCGTGGCCAATCGCATTACACTGACTACCAGAGCTACACTGGCCAGCAGATATAACCCTTCCGGAATCATACCAATGATGGCCGCAACCATAGCCTGCATACTGGTCTTGATGGAACTGTCACCAAGCAGATATTGCTGTCCAAAAAGAACAATCCCAATCGGAATGATCAGAAATCCAACAATCTGAACCAGTTTATCCAGGGAACGGATCATCTCAGACTGTTCCCCTTCTTTGGTTGCCTTTGCTTCCAGTGTCAGTTTTGAGATATAAGAGTCTGCACCTACCTGTTCCA
>OFMG01001547.1_pt1 | contig 16294 bp, 8 predicted proteins | sample 1541751 | NCBI WGS metagenome assembly OFMG01 (sample SAMN04209232, study PRJEB22552) | human gut metagenome | biome: gut; material: feces | host: Homo sapiens | place: USA: Oklahoma
ATAAATTCCTAAAGTTGTTCTCTTGCGATTTTGTCTCTCTCTAACCCGCATAAATACTGGTAGCATCTGCATTCAACTGGATAAAATTACAGGGATGCAGAATGAGACACTTTATCTATCAGGACGAAAAATCACATAAATTCTGGGCGGTGGAGCAGCAAGGCAACGAGTTACATATCAGTTGGGGCAAAGTCGGCACTAACGGGCAAAACCAGGTAAAAAGCTTTGCTGATGCTGCGGCGGCGGAAAAAGCGGAACTGAAGCTGATTGCGGAGAAGGTGAAGAAGGGATATGTGGAGCAAACGAAGGATAATTCTTTGCAACCTTCCCAAACGGTAACGGACTCTCTCAAGGTAGCGGACTTATCCACCATTATTCAGGAACAACCCTCTTTCGTAGCAGAAACCCGTGCGGCTGACAAAAATACAGATGCTGTTTTACCATGGCTGGCGAAAGATATTGCTGTCGTTTTTCCGCCCGAAGTTGTACACACCACGTTAAGTCATCGCCGCTTTCCCGGAGCTCCTGTTCAGCAAGCAGACAAATTGACCCAATTACGTCGCTTAGCCTGTAGTGTATCGCAACGGGATAATAAAACAGCCACATTTGACTTCAGCGCCTGTTCTTTAGAATGGCAAAACACCGTCGCACAGGCGATCAGTCAGATCGACGGCCTGAAAACAACACAGCTACCATCACCCGTAATGGCTGTACTCACGGCACTTGAAATGAAATGCACAAGATATAAAGAGCGTGAGGATGTTATGGATCAGATTATTCAGGAAGGCGGTCTGGAATATGCTACTGATGTAATAATACATCTTCAACAAATATCTATTGAATGGGATTATGTCAACAATAATATTGTTTTCCTGTCGTCTGGCATTTCACCTGATTACTTGCAGCAATATTCCAGCTTTGAATTACGCCTACGTAAACATTTATCACTGGCGGAAGAGTCTCTCTGGCAAAAATGTGCACAAAAACTTATTGCCGCAATTCCACATATTCCAGAATGGCGGCAACCATTAATTGCTTTGTTATTACCCGAAAAACCAGAAATTGCACATGAAATTTCCCAGCGTCTACTGGGGCAAAAGAAATTACCCTCGCTTGAGTGGCTAAAAATAGTGGCGACTGATGAGCACATTCTTGCCTCATTAGAAAAATATCACGAGCCATATGCCATTTTTGATGATTACTATTGTGGTGCGATATGGTCAGCCACCGTATTACAGGAGCAAGGTGTTACAGCCCTGCCCCGATTTGCTCCCTATGCCGCAAGTGACTACTGCGCCGATGTGTTGCGTCATATCAATCATCCGTTCGCATTAACACTGCTTATACGTGTAGCCGGGCATACTAAACGCTGTCACGATCGAATGACGAAAGCCTGCGCTGCGTTCCCACACGCAGCACTGGCAGCACTGGCGGAACTTCTAGTGCAAAAAGAAGAGAATAGTTGGCGCATTATGCTAATGACGATGCTTATCTCGCATCCGACACTAGCAGAACAGGTCATTCCCTGGCTTTCGACACCCGCAGTTGCAGTGCTGAAATCATGTCAGCAACAACTGACACAGCCCTCAAACCATGCCAGCGCCGATCTACTGCCGGCCATAGTAGTCTCCCCACCATGGCTTTCGAAAAAGAAAAAATCGCCGATTCCGGTGCTGGATTTAGCACCGCTCAACCTCGAATCCATATGCACAATAACCGACACAGAAGCTAAAGAGTTTCAAACTCATTGGGACTGGGAACCGCATAAGCCAAGTGAAGGTGCTAAAAATTTCCTTTACTCGCTGGGGTATCGCCGCTGGGATTTTGACACATATAAATATATCGGCGCTTCTGACTCGGCAATTGACGCATGGGAACGTGAGGACTTCGCTACACTCATCCAAATGTTTAAAGCCCACCATGCACCGTATCAGGGGGAGTGGCATCTCAACTCACTTCCCTTTTTACCTATGCAAAAAGCGATTAAGCTATGGGAATTTCTCAGCAAAGAGCCGCATACCGCGATAAAACCAGTCATGCTTTATTTGCGACTGGCAGGTATGAGTGGTTTTCTACACTCGTTTTCACGCTACCCTCAAGAAGGTTTTGCGGTTGCTAATTATTTTGCCGCAACGGAACTGGCTCCTGCCGTCGCCCGCGCCTTCAACAAACTCAAAACATTACGACAAGACGCCAGTAGCTGGCTGCTGAAATACCCGGAACACGCCATTACCGGCCTGCTGCCTGCAGCGCTCGGCAAAGCCAGTGAAGCACAGGACAACGCCCGTGCTGCCTTGCGTATGCTTACCGAAAACGGTCATCAGCCATTGCTGCAAGAAATCGCCCGGCGTTATAACCAGCCGGAAGTAACCGATGCGGTGAACGCTCTACTTGCGCTCGATCCCTTAGATAATCACCCGACAAAAATCCCCACTCTTCCGACCTTTTATCAGCCATCGCTCTGGACGCGCCCGTTATTAAAAGCAAACGCCCAATCACTGCCTGATAGCGCACTCCTCCACCTCGGTGAAATGCTCCGCTTCCCTCAGGAAGAGGCACTGTATCCGGGATTATTGCAGGTGAAAGATGCCTGTACCACCGACTCACTGGCTGAATTTGCCTGGGATCTGTTTACCGCCTGGCAGACCGCTGGCGCGCCGTCGAAAGAGAGTTGGGCGTTCACTGCGTTAGGCGTTCTCGGTAACGATGACACCGCCCGCAAACTGACGCCTTTGATTCGCGCCTGGCCTGGTGAATCCCAGCATAAACGCGCCACCGTCGGGTTGGATATTCTCGCTGCTATCGGTAGTGATATCGCCCTGATGCAGCTTAACGGCATCGCCCAGAAACTGAAATTCAAAGCATTACAGGAGCGGGCAAAAGAAAAAATTGCCGACATTGCCGAGAGCCGCGAACTCACGGTGGCGGAGCTTGAAGATCGGTTAGCACCGGATCTCGGTCTGGATGATAATGGTTCGTTGTTGCTGGATTTCGGCCCACGCCAGTTCACCGTCAGCTTTGATGAAACCTTAAAACCGTTTGTGCGTGACGCTTCCGGCAGTCGTCTGAAAGACCTGCCCAAACCAAACAAAAGCGATGATGAATCACAGGCGAACGATGCTGTTAACCGCTACAAATTGCTGAAAAAAGATGCGCGTACCGTCGCCGCCCAGCAGGTAGCAAGGCTGGAATCCGCCATGTGCCTGCGTCGCCGCTGGTCACCGGAAAACTTTCAGCTCTTCCTGGTTGAGCATCCGCTGGTCCGCCACTTAACCCGCCGTCTGATTTGGGGCGTTTATAGCGCCGAAAACCAGCTACTGGCTTGCTTTCGCGTAGCGGAAGATAACAGCTACAGCACCGCTGACGATGATCTTTTCACCCTGCCGGAAGGCGATATCTCTATTGGTATTCCTCACGTTCTGGAAATATCACCGACGGATGCTGCCGCCTTCGGGCAGCTTTTTGCCGACTACGAACTGTTACCACCGTTCCGCCAGCTTGATCGTAACAGTTACGCGCTGACAGAAGCCGAGCGCAACGCCAGCGAACTGACACGCTGGACAGGCAGAAAATGCCCGAGTGGTCGGGTAATGGGGCTGGCGAATAAAGGCTGGATAAAGGGCACCCCGCAGGATGCTGGCTGGATCGGCTGGATGATCAACCCCCTGGGCCGCTGGTCGTTAATCATGGAAATCGATGAAGGTTTTGCGGTAGGCATGTCGCCAGCCGAACTGAGTGCCGAGCAACTCTTAAGCAAGCTGTGGCTATGGGAAGGCAAAGCGGAAAGCTATGGCTGGGGGAGTAATTCAACACAGGAAGCGCAGTTCTCCGTACTCGATGCCATCACCGCCAGCGAGCTAATTAACGATATTGAAGCCCTGTTTGAATAAGGAAAGAGCATGGACAAGGAATTACCGTGGCTGGCGGATAACGCCCAACTGGAACTTAAATATAAAAAAGGCAAAACACCACTCAGCCATCGCAATTGGCCAGGCGAACCGGTGCCTGTTATCACTGAAAGCATCATTCAGACACTGGGTGATGAATTGCTACAAAAAGCAGAGAAGAAAAAAAACATTGTCTGGCGTTATGAAAACTTTTCACTGGAGTGGCAGTCCGCCATCACGCAGGCCATCAACTTGATCGGCGAACACAAACCCTCAATCACGGCCCGGACAATGGCGGCGCTAGCCTGTATCGCGCAAAATGATAGCCAACAGTTGCTCGACGAAATCGTCCAACAAGAGGGGCTGGAATATGCAACTGAGGTGGTGATTGCACGCCAGTTTATTGTACGGTGTTATGAGAGTGATCCTCTGGTAGTAACATTGCAATATCAGAACGAGGACTATGGCTATGGTTATCGCTCAGAAACCTATAACGAATTCGATCTCCGATTGCGTAAGCATCTCTCTCTGGCAGAGGAAAGCTGCTGGCAGCGTTGCGTCGACAAACTCATTGCCGCACTGCCAGGAATAACCAAAGTTCGCCGCCCTTTTATTGCGCTGAACCTCCCGGAAAAACCCGAAATCGCCAACGAGCTGGTAAGCCTTGAATGTTCGCAAACTCATTTTCGCTCAAAAGAGTGGTTAAAAGTTGTTGCTGATGACCCTAAGGCGGTGAAAGAACTCGCACGCTACTGGAGCCAGGATATATTTAGCGATCGAGAAGCCAGCTACATGTCGCATGAAAACCACTTCGGTTACGCGGCCTGCGCTGCCCTTTTGCGCGAACAAGGACTGGCAGCCGTTCCGCGCCTCGCGATGTATGCACATAAAGAAGATTGCGGCAGTCTGCTGGTACAAATTAACCATCCGCAAGTCATCCGCACCTTGCTACTGGTGGCTGATAAAAACAAACCCAGCCTGCAACGTGTGGCTAAATACAGTAAAAACTTCCCCCATGCGACGCTCGCCGCACTGGCAGAACTGCTGGCGTTAAAAGCCCCCCCTGCGCGCCCTGGTTATCCCATCATCGAAGACAAAAAGCTGCCTGCACAGCAAAAAGCACGTGATGAATACTGGCATACGCTGTTACAAACGCTGATGGCATCGCAGCCACAACTGGCAGAAGAGGTGATGCCGTGCTTAAGTACACAAGCCCAGGCAGTGGTGAATGGTTATTTATCGGCATCGCCAAAACTTGCTTTCGAGAGTACTCATAGCAACGACCTGCCAGAAATACTTGTTTCTCCACCGTGGCGAGGTAAGAAAAAAACGGCATTGCTGCGCCTTGATTTAGTGCCTCTTGAATTAGCGCCCAAAGCCCGCTGGCAACCAGGCGAACGAGAGAGACTTGCCGCCACAGAGTCTGCCCGTTATTTCAGCACGGGATCTTTTACGGAACGCATGGAACGAAAAAGTGGTCGAGTTGTACTACAGGAGCTAGGTTTTGGGGATGATGTATGGCTGTTCCGGAATTATATACTGCCCGGCAAACTGGATGCGGCGCGCAAATCATTAGTGGGTCAGTGGCATTACTCCCCGCGCAGAGTAGAGGAAATCAACAATGGCTGGCACTCCACGGAAGCAAAATCAGCCGAACAGGCGCTTCGTTCCGGCGACGTTGAAGCGTTAATTAACACCTGGGAAAATGATAGCTACTCACGTTATCGTCCGGAAAAGAGTGTCTGGAACCTGTATTTATTGGCACAGTTGCCGCGTGAGATGGCTTTGACTTTCTGGCTGCGTATCAATGAGAAAAAGCATCTGTTCGCGGGTGAGGACTATTTTCTCAGTATCCTCGGGTTGGATACATTACCTGGCCTGTTATTGGCTTTTTCACATCATCCAAAAGAAACATTTCCGTTAATTTTAAATTTCGGCGCAACAGAACTGGCCCTGCCCGTTGCCCGCGTCTGGCGGCGTTTCGCGGCGCAGCGTGATCTGGCTCGCCAGTGGATTTTACAATGGCCGGAACATACGGCTACTGCACTTATCCCTCTTGTCTTTACAAAACCCAGCGATAATAGCGAAGCTGCATTACTTGCCCTGCGTTTACTGTATGAACAAGGGCATGGCGAATTACTGCAAACCGTGGCAAACCGCTGGCAGCGTACAGATGTATGGCCTGCCCTGGAGCAATTACTTAAACTGGGTCCAATAGAAATTTACCCGGCACGTATTCCAAAAGCTCCTGATTTCTGGCATCCGGCAATGTGGTCCAGGCCGCGCCTTATCAAGAATAATCAGCCTGTTACCGATGACGCTCTGGAAATTATCGGCGAAATGCTGCGCTTTACCCAGGGCGGACGTTTTTATGGCGGACTGGAACAGCTGAAAACGTTTTGCCAGCCGCAAACGCTGGCAGCTTTTGCCTGGGATCTTTTCACCGCATGGCAACAAGCTGGAGCCCCCGCAAAAGACAACTGGGCATTTCTGGCGTTAAGTCTCTTTGGTGACGAAAGCACGGCTCGGGATCTGACGACACAGATCCTCGCCTGGCCACAAGAAGGCAAATCTGCCCGTGCTGTCAGTGGCCTGAACATCCTTACCCTGATGAATAATGATATGGCGCTGATACAGCTGCACCATATATCCCAACGGGCGAAATCCCGCTCCTTACGTGATAACGCGGCGGAATTTCTTCAGGTGGTCGCAGAAAATCGCGGGCTAAGCCAGGAAGAGTTAGCGGACAGATTAGTCCCAACACTGGGTCTTGATGATCCGCAGGCGTTGATTTTTGATTTTGGTCCACGGCAATTTACCGTTCGCTTCGATGAAAACCTCAACCCGGTTATCTTTGATCAGCAAAACGTTCGCCAGAAAAGCGTTCCCCGGTTGCGCGCCGATGACGATCAACTGAAAGCCCCCGAGGCACTGGCCCGACTCAAAGGGCTAAAAAAAGATGCGACTCAGGTGAGCAAAAACCTGCTCCCGCGTCTTGAAACTGCCCTGCGCACCACCCGACGCTGGTCGCTGGCAGATTTTCATTCTCTGTTTGTTAATCATCCCTTTACCCGTCTGGTTACTCAGCGATTAATATGGGGGGTTTATCCGGCAAATGAACCGCGTCGTTTACTTAACGCCTTTCGTGTGGCCGCTGAGGGGGAGTTCTGCAATGAGCAAGATGAGCCAATTGACCTGCCTGCCGATGCTCTGATTGGCATTGCCCACCCGTTAGAAATGACAGCAGAAATGCGCAGTGAATTTGCACAGCTTTTTGCCGATTACGAAATTATGCCGCCTTTTCGCCAGTTGACGCGGCGCACAGTGCTGCTCACGCCTGACGAGTCAGCCAGTAATAGTTTGAATCGCTGGGAAGGTAAATCTGCTACCGTTGGGCAGCTTATGGGAATGCGATACAAAGGCTGGGAGTCAGGCTATGAGGACGCATTTGTCTATGACTTAGGTGCGTACCGGCTGGTCCTTAAGTTTTCACCCGGTTTTAACCATTACAGTACTGATAGCAAAGCGCTAATGAGCTTCCGTTCTCTTCGGGTTTACCGTGACAATAAATCCGTCACTTTTGCCGAACTTGATGTGTTTGATTTGAGTGAGGCATTAAGCGCACCTGACGTCATTTTCCATTAAAACACAGCGGGCAGTGATGCAACTGCCCGTTATCAACACGACCTACCAGCGGGGGAAGCGATGATCGTGCAAAAAGAGCTGGTTGCTATTTACGATTATGAGATCCCTGTACCTGAAGAGCCGTTTTCCTTCAGACTTGAAATCCATAAATGCTCTGAATTATTTACAGGTTCCGTCTATCGACTGGAGCGATTCCGGCTACATCCAACATTTCATCAACGTGATCGAGAAGATGCCGACCACTAATAAATGATGCGTTGATTTATATAAGAGATGAGTTTATTGATGAGCGGAAATTACGAGGTGAATCACATGAAACAGTAATAGCAATTTTTAATTGTGAACTACAGAATATATTCAACCAAGAAATAGAATAATATACTCTAGATAATTCAAGTCGCAGGAAGGCGATAAGCGAGTGAATCCCCAGGAGCTTACTAAAGTAAGTGACAGGGGTGAACGACAAATCCGCATGGAGCGGATTTGAACGCTACTTGTAGCGGCCCCGTAAGGGGTGAGGTCCATGGATGGGCCGAATAACCCGCAGTCGCAGCACATGCAACTTGAAGTATGACAAGTAAAGCTTTATTAAAGGGGGAAACGGTATTCCCCCTTAAATGCGTTTCAATTTGCCCGTTACTTCAACAAATCAATCAACCGTAACAGAGCCACTAATAACTCCAGTACGGCAATGAGCACGGTTAACTTTTGTGTCAGCGTGTCCATTCGCTCTCCTTATTAAGGAGCGCAACACCAGCATCTTACCCTTACACTGCCTGTCGATACTGGTTTACGTATGTTGAGTCGCCATGTTGCACTCCGGATCAGAGCACTACCTGCGGCACCACCCGTCCGGTAGCCAGGACTTGAAATTGGTTCGATCCGGCGCAACTTCCCAACAGTCAGGATTATAAATCTCATTATCTTAATTGCAACGGGGTCCGTAGGTGGTTATAATTCGTTCGTTGGGGCGCCATGTTGCATAATCAGTAACTTAACGTCAAAGTTGTAAATAAAAGAACCTGCCTCACCAGCAGGTTTTTTTATTTTTTGCGATCTGCTTTCCAGATATTTTCCGCTCAAACAACTAATGCGCCAAACATTTATTGCGCGTAAAATATCGTTTATTTCATTAATACATTTCAGGGATGAATATATGTCACCGCAGAATAATCACCTGCAGCGTCCGCCTGCTGCTGTGTTATACGCCGTTGAACTGGCAAAATTAAAACAAAATGATAACGCACCTTGCCCGCCAGGTTGGCAGTTAAGTTTGCCTGCGGCCCGTGCTTTTATCCTTGGCGACGAAGCGCAAAATATTAGCCGTAAAGTGGTGATTAGTCCCTCCGCTGTCGAACGTATGTTAGTCACTCTTGCCACCGGGCGCGGTTTGATGTTGGTGGGGGAACCTGGCACCGCAAAATCTCTCCTGTCTGAATTACTGGCAACCGCTATTAGCGGCGATGCCGGGTTAACCATCCAGGGCGGCGCATCTACTACTGAAGATCAAATCAAGTACGGCTGGAACTACGCCCTGCTTATCAACCATGGTCCGTCAACGGAAGCACTGGTCCCTGCCCCGCTTTACCAGGGAATGCGCGACGGCAAAATCGTCCGTTTTGAAGAGATAACGCGTACACCGCTGGAAGTACAAGACTGTCTGTTAGGTATGCTTTCTGACAGGGTGATGACGGTGCCGGAACTCACCGGTGAAGCCAGTCAGCTCTATGCGCGGGAAGGCTTTAATATTATTGCCACTGCCAATACCCGCGATCGCGGCGTCAATGAAATGAGTGCCGCGCTAAAGCGTCGCTTCGATTTTGAAACTGTCTTTCCGATTATGGATTTCGCCCAGGAGCTGGAGCTTGTCGCCAGTGCTTCGGCGCGTTTGCTGGCCCATAGCGGCATTCCGCATAAAGTGCCTGACGCGGTACTGGAGTTACTGGTCCGCACCTTTCGCGATCTGCGTGCCAACGGCGAAAAGAAAACGTCAATGGATACACTGACAGCGATTATGTCCACCGCTGAAGCCGTGAACGTGGCCCACGCGGTGGGCGTCCGCGCCTGGTTTTTAGCGAATCGCGCAGGTGAGCCGGCCGATCTGGTGGACTGTATTGCTGGAACCATCGTCAAAGATAACGAAGAAGATCGCGCGCGCCTGCGCCGTTACTTCGAACAACGTGTTGCTACACATAAAGAAGCTCACTGGCAGGCTTATTATCAAGCTCGCCACCGCCTGCCGTGAGGAAAGATGTATGAGCGAGCCGTTAATTGTCGGCATCCGGCATCATAGTCCGGCCTGCGCCCGGCTGGCGAAATCGTTAATCGAAAGCCAGCGGCCACGATACGTATTGATTGAAGGCCCGGCTGATTTTAATGACCGGATAGACGAACTGTTTTTAGCCCACCAGCTTCCGGTAGCTATTTACAGTTATTGCCAGTATCAGGACGGTGCGGCCCCCGGGCGTGGTGCCTGGACGCCATTTGCTGAATTTTCGCCGGAGTGGCAGGCGCTACAAGCCGCACGTCGTATTCAGGCACAAACTTACTTCATCGATTTGCCTTGCTGGGCGCAGAGTGAAGAAGAGGACGATTCGCCTGATACACAAGATGAAAGCCAGACCTTACTGCTGCGTGACACCCGCATGGATAACAGCGATACCCTGTGGGATCACTTATTCGAAGATGAAAGCCAGCAAACTGCATTACCCTCTGCACTGGCGCGCTATTTTGCCCAACTGCGGGGCGATTCCCCCGGAGATGCTCTCAATCGTCAGCGCGAAGCCTTTATGGCTCGCTGGATTACATGGGCGATGCAGCAAAACAATGGCGACGTGTTAGTCGTCTGCGGCGGCTGGCACGCTCCTGCACTGGCAAACATGTGGCGCGAATGCCCGCAGGAAATTAACAAGCCAGAATTGTCCTCGCTGGCAGATGCCGTTACAGGTTGTTATCTCACACCCTACAGTGAAAAGCGCCTTGATGTGCTGGCAGGATACCTTTCCGGAATGCCTGCCCCGGTCTGGCAAAACTGGTGCTGGCAGTGTGGCTTACAGCAGGCAGGTGAACAACTGCTGAAAACGGTTCTTACCCGTTTGCGCCAGCACAAATTGCCCGCTTCTACCGCTGATATGGCTGCTGCTCATCTGCATGCTATGGCACTGGCACAGTTGCGCGGCCATACACTACCTCTACGCACTGACTGGCTGGATGCCATAGCTGGCTCGCTGATTAAAGAAGCCTTGAACGCGCCGTTGCCGTGGAGCTACCGCGGAGTTATTCATCCCGATACCGATCCGATTCTGGTAACGTTGATAGACACATTAGCGGGTGACGGATTCGGTAAACTTGCCCCTTCTACGCCACAACCGCCTCTGCCAAAAGATGTCACCTGCGAACTGGAACGTACCGGAATCTCTCTTCCGGCGGAGCTTACCTTAAATCGCTTTACCCCCGATGGACTGGCGCAAAGTCAGGTGTTACATCGGTTGGCAATACTGGAGATCCCAGGGGTTGTGCGCCAGCAGGGAAGTACACTGTCACTTGCAGGCAACGGTGAAGAATGCTGGAAATTAACCCGCCCGCTTAGCCAGCATGCTGCATTGATTGAGGCCGCCTGCTTTGGTGCCACACTCCAGGAAGCCGCACGCCATAAATTAGAAGCCGATATGCTGGACGCGGGTGGAATCGGCTGTATCACCACATGTCTTAGCCAGGCAGCGTTAGCGGGTCTGGCGTCTTTCAGTCAACAATTACTGGAACAACTCACATTATTAATCGCCCAGGAAAATCAATTCGCCGAAATGGGCCAGGCACTGGAAGTGCTATATGCCTTATGGCGGTTGGATGAAATTAGCGGTATGCAAGGCGCGCAGATATTACAAATGACATTATGCGCGGCCATCGATCGCACGCTGTGGCTATGTGAATCCAACGGCAGACCGGATGAAAAGGAGTTTCACACTCACCTGCATAGCTGGCAGGCGCTTTGCCATATCCTGCGCGATCTACATAGCGGCGTTAATTTACCCGGCGTTTCTCTTTCTGCGGCGGTAGCCTTACTGGAGCGCCGCAGTCAGGCGATTCATGCCCCGGCGCTGGATCGCGGCGCGACTCTTGGCGCACTGATGCGTCTGGAACATCCCAACGCCAGTGCCGAAGCGGCGCTGACGATGCTGGCGCAGTTATCCCCGGCACAATCCGGCGAGGCGCTGCACGGTTTGCTGGCATTAGCCTGTCATCAACTGGCCTGTCAGCCGGTATTTATCGCCGGTTTCAGCAGTCATTTAAATCAACTGAGTGATGCCGATTTTATCAATGCCCTGCCCGATTTACGCGCGGCGATGGCCTGGCTACCACCTCGAGAACGCGGGACGCTGGCGCATCAGGTGCTTGAGCATTATCAACTGGTGCAACTTCCCGTTTCGGCACTGCAAATGCCGTTGCATTGTCCACCACAAGACATTGCACATCATCAACAACTCGAACAGCAGGCACTGGCATCGCTGCAACACTGGGGAGTTTTCCATGTCTGAACTGAACGATCTTCTGACCACCCGTGAGCTACAACGCTGGCGATTAATTCTTGGCGAAGCGGCAGAAACGACGCTTTGTGGGCTGGATGACAACGCCCGGCAGATAGACCACGCGCTGGAGTGGCTGTATGGGCGCGATCCTGAACGGCTCCAGCGTGGTGAACGTTACGGTGGATTAGGTCGTTCAAATCTCACCACCCCTGAGTGGATCAACAGCATTCACACGCTGTTTCCGCAACAGGTGATTGAGCGGCTGGAAAGCGATGCCGTGCTGCGCTACGGCATTGAAGATGTGGTGACGAATCTCGACGTGCTGGAACGTATGCAGCCTTCTGAAAGCCTGCTACGCGCCGTTTTGCACACCAAACATCTGATGAATCCCGAAGTACTGGCTGCCGCCCGCCGGATAGTGCACCAGGTTGTTGAAGAGATTATGGCGCGACTGGCAAAGGAAGTTCGTCAGGCTTTTTCTGGAGTACGCGATCGCCGTCGCCGCTCATTTATTTCACTGGCGCGAAACTTTGATTTCAAAAGTACTCTGCGCGCCAACCTGCAACACTGGCACCCGCAACACGGCAAGTTGTATATCGAATCCCCCCGCTTTAACAGCCGCATTAAACGCCATAGCGAACAATGGCAACTGGTCCTACTGGTTGATCAAAGCGGATCGATGGTTGATTCGGTGATCCACTCCGCAGTGATGGCGGCTTGTTTATGGCAGTTACCCGGCATTCGTACCCATCTGGTCGCTTTTGACACCAGCGTGGTTGATCTCACGGCAGACGTTGCCGATCCGGTAGAGTTATTAATGAAAGTACAACTGGGCGGCGGGACCAATATCGCCAGTGCCGTGGAGTATGGTCGGCAACTTATTGAACAACCTGCAAAAAGTGTCATTATTCTCGTGAGCGATTTTTATGAAGGTGGGTCATCATCATTGCTGACGCATCAGGTGAAAAAGTGTGTCCAGAGCGGCATCAAAGTGCTGGGGCTGGCAGCGCTCGACAGCAACGCAACGCCTTGCTATGACCACGATACGGCCCAGGCGCTGGTTAATGTCGGCGCACAAATAGCCGCAATGACACCGGGCGAGCTGGCTTCCTGGCTTGCGGAGAATCTTCAGTCATGAATTCACTACGTCCGGAATTATTAGAACTGACACCACAGGCACTGACGGCGTTAAGCAATGCCGGTTTTGTTAAGCGCAGCCTTAAGGAACTGGAAAATGGCAACGTCCCGGAAATCAGTCATGAGAACGGCGCTTTAATCGCCACCTTCAGTGACGGTGTCCGTACCCAGCTGGCGAACGGCCAGGCACTGAAAGAGGCTCAGTGCACCTGCGGGGCCAGCGGCATGTGCCGTCATCGCGTGATGCTGGTGTTAAGTTATCAACGACTTTGTGCCACCGCCCAGCCTACGGAAAAAAAAGAAGAAGAGTGGGATCCGGCAATCTGGCTGAAAGAACTGGCTACCTTGCCCGATGCCACCCGCAAACGCGCGCAGGCGCTGGTCGCTAAAGGCATCACCATTGAGTTGTTCTGTGCGCCTGGCGAAATTCCCTCTGCCCGATTACCGATGAGCGATGTGCGTTTTTATTCCCGCAGCAGCATTCGCTTCGCACGCTGTGATTGCATTGAAGGCACACTTTGCGAACATGTCGTACTGGCTGTGCAGGCCTTCGTCGAGGCCAAAACTCAGCAAGCGGAATTTACTCATTTAATCTGGCAGATGCGCAGTGAACACGTCACATCATCTGATGATCCGTTTGCCAGCGAAGAAGGCAAAACGTGTCGTCAATATGTTCAGCAATTAAGCCAGGCATTATGGCTGGGCGGGATAAGTCAACCGCCAATCCATTACGAGGCCGCTTTCAGTCGCGCGCAGCAAGCGGCGGAACGCTGCAACTGGCGATGGGTGAGTGAATCGCTACGGCAATTGCGCGCCAGTGTTGATGCCTTCCACGCCCGTGCCAGCCACTACCATGCCGGAGAATGCTTACGTCAGCTTGCGGCATTAAACAGTCGATTAAATTGCGTACAAGAGATGGCGCGGCGCGACAGTATCGGTGAAGTTCCTCCCATGCCGTGGCGCACGGTCGTTGGCGCTGGTATTGCCGGAGAAGCAAAACTTGATCATCTGCGGCTGGTGTCTTTAGGTATGCGTTGCTGGCAGGATATTGAGCAGTATGGTTTACGCATCTGGTTTACCGATCCCGACACAGGAAGTATTTTGCATCTTTCGCGTAGTTGGCAGAGAAGCGAACAGGAAAACTCACCGGCAGCGACGCGTCGGCTGTTTAGTTTTCAGGCTGGCGCACTGGCAGGTGGGCAAATTGTTTCACAAGCTGCAAAACGCAGTGCCGATGGCGAGCTGCTGTTCGCGACCCGTAACCGCTTGAGTGGCGTTGTTCCACTGTCGCCAGACGCCTGGCTAATGTTGAGCGCGCCGTTGCGCCAGCCGGGCATTGTGGCTTTGCGGGAATATTTACGCCAGCGTCCCCCCGCCTGCATACGACCAATCAACCAGGTCGATAACTTATTTATTCTGCCGATAGCGGAGTGTATTTCGCTCGGTTGGGATAGCAGCCGCCAGACACTGGATGCGCAGGTAATCAGCGGCGAAGGGGAAGATAATGTGCTGACGTTATCCCTTCCGGCATCTGCCTGTTCTCCTTTTGCCGTTGAACGCATGGCGGCGCTTTTGCAACAAACAGACGACCCCGTGAGCCTGGTTTCTGGCTTTGTCAGTTTTGTAGAGGGGCAATTGACACTGGAACCACGGGTGATGATGACAAAAACCCGCGCCTGGGCGCTGGACGCAGAAACTGCGCCTGTGGCACCGCTACCTTCTGCCAGCGTTCTGCCTGTGCCGTCTACCGCTCATCAGTTGCTGATGCGCTGCCAGGCGTTACTTATTCAACTGCTCCATAACGGCTGGCGCTATCAGGAACAGAGTGCTATTGGTCAGGCAGAGTTGCTGGCGAATGACCTCACCGCGGTGGGTTTTTATCGGCTGGCACATGTGTTGGGACAATTTCGTAATACAGAAAGCGAGGCACGGGTAGAAGCAATGAATAACGGTGTTTTGCTTTGCGAACAATTATTCCCCATGCTTCAGCAACAAGGATGAAATAGTGCTTTTTATTAAGAGTTCTACTCCTGTTCCGGACTGCTCACGCCACAGTATTAGGCATATCCTATATAGCCCCTGGTGAGAGTCACCAGTTCCTTGATTAAATAAAATGGAGTTTTACATGAAGGCTTTCAATAAGCTGTTTTCCCTTGTTGTTGCATCTGTTCTGGTTTTCTCTCTTGCTGGCTGCGGTGACAAAGAAGAATCAAAGAAATTCAGCGCCAATCTGAACGGCACTGAAATTGCCATTACCTATGTCTACAAAGGTGACAAGGTGCTTAAGCAATCTTCTGAAACCAAAATTCAATTTGCCTCCATTGGTGCAACCACCAAAGAAGATGCCGCCAGGACACTTGAGCCGTTAAGCGCTAAATACAAAAACATCGCGGGTGTTGAAGAAAAATTAACCTATACCGATACCTACGCGCAGGAAAACGTGACTATTGATATGGAAAAAGTGGATTTTAAAGCCCTGCAGGGTATTTCAGGAATCAACGTTTCTGCTGAAGATGCCAAAAAAGGTATCACTATGGCGCAAATGGAACTGGTGATGAAAGCCACGCACAGTACCACCACGGCGGTAAAGAAAAAGATGGAGATGAACGCCTGCCATAGCTCGGTGATGTCCGAGGTCTCCGCCGCCACATAGGCCACGCCGATCATGGTCTGCTCGGTCTGCCCGGTGGCCAGGTTCACCGTTTTAACCGTGATGGGGGTGCCCGCCACAAAGCGTTTCTCCGGAAACAGGCCGCCCAGAGTGGTCATACCGCTGTAGCCGCCCTCCTTTTGGAGCTGGCTGACGATGGACTGGGGCAGATAGTTCCCCCCCAGCCCGCTCTGGATCGTCGCTCCATCGGAACAGAGTACCAGCTCCCCATCCGCCTCGGTGACCAGAACAAAGGCGTTGGCGATGTGGGCCACATTGGCAACATAGAGCTGGTAGGCCATGTCCCGCACGTCGATCCCTTCGGCCCGCACCTTGGCGGTGAAGTCGGCCACATAATCGGCGTTGCGCTCCATGGAGTCCCGGGTTTCCCGGATTGTATACTGGTAGGACAGGCCGATAAAGGCGGTCCCCAGCAGGGCGAAGGAGAT
>OFMG01001552.1_pt1 | contig 16202 bp, 10 predicted proteins | sample 1541751 | NCBI WGS metagenome assembly OFMG01 (sample SAMN04209232, study PRJEB22552) | human gut metagenome | biome: gut; material: feces | host: Homo sapiens | place: USA: Oklahoma
TGCGGAGCGCTTTTGCTTCGATCTGACGGATACGCTCACGTGTTACATTGAACTCTTTTCCAACTTCTTCCAGTGTTCTTGCACGGCCGTCCTCCAGACCAAAACGGAGTGTCAGAACTTTCTGCTCTCTCTCGGTCAATGTTCCAAGTACTTCCTCCAACTGCTCTTTTAAAAGTGTGAATGCAGCGGCGTCAGCCGGAACAGGTACGTTATCATCCTGAATAAAATCTCCAAGATGGCTGTCCTCCTCCTCACCGATCGGTGTCTCTAAGGAAACCGGCTCCTGGGAAATCTTTAAGATCTCACGCACACGCTCTACCGGCATGTTCATTTCTGCTGCGATCTCTTCCGGACTTGGCTCACGTCCTAACTCCTGAAGCAGCTGTCTGGAAACACGGATGAGCTTGTTGATCGTCTCAACCATATGGACAGGGATACGGATGGTTCTCGCCTGATCTGCGATTGCTCTTGTGATCGCCTGACGGATCCACCATGTTGCATAAGTAGAGAATTTATATCCCTTGCGGTAGTCGAATTTTTCCACGGCTTTGATCAGACCAAGGTTACCTTCCTGGATCAGATCAAGGAACAGCATTCCACGTCCCACATATCTTTTTGCAATGGAAACAACCAGACGTAAGTTTGCTTCTGCAAGACGTTTCTTTGCCTCATCCCCTGCATCAAGATCTTTCTGCAAATTCTTGATCTCTTCTTTGATCTCTGCAAGTTCTTCCTCTGTTGCATTCTCTTCTCTGCTCTTTAAGATTGCGATCTTTTCCTTCGCCACAGCACCGGCTTCCATATTTTTTGCCAGCTCGATCTCTTCCTCTGCACTTAAAAGAGGTACTTTACCGATCTCCTTCAAATACATACGGACCGGATCTTCAATGGACACGCCATCCGGCACGGAAAGGTCGATTTTTTCCACTTCGATCTCGTCTTCATCATCTACATCGAGTAAAATTTCATCATCAGAATCATCATCTGTGATCCGAAGTACATCGATATTGTTTGCTTCCAGAAAATCAAGAATTTTATCAAACTGCTCTGCTTCTAACTGCATGTCCGCAAAGAAGTCGCTGATCTCCTGGTATTCCAACATGTTCTTTTTCTTTTTGGCCAAGGCTAACAGATCTTTTAACTTCTGCTGAAACTTTTCTTTTGCAGCTTCATCCATCACTGCTGCTTCTTTTTTGGTTTCCTTTACCTCGTTTTCTGTCTTTTTTGCCATTTTGGTTCATCCTCTCAAGTTTTCTACTATTTTGTCCCTAATCAATGGAAATATGCAATTTCTCCAATTCTTCCAGGTCACGTTTATCTGTTACAAGCTGCATCAGACCAGCCATATCTGTCGGTGCCAAATGCTCGGACCGATACTTGATACTGTTTTGTTTGATGCGGATAATGGTCTCTTTCAATGCCTTCTCCCGGTCTTCTTTTGACTCGACCTCATGGATTCTTGCATTGAAAAGCGCCGCAATCTCTTTCTGTGCCTCCTCATCAGGAAACATGCTGACGATCTTCGCCGGGTTTGCTTCTCCGCTCTCCTCAAACTGCTGGAATAATACTTCAGCTACCTTATGATATATCTCCTCCGTAAAATCCTTCGGTGCGATATATTTTTTTATCTTATGATATAATCCGGTATTCTCTATGAGCCATGTCAAAAGAAGTTTCTGGGATTGCTTCATCCCATCTTCTTTTTTGATTCCTCTGGCGGAGGCGTTTTTCTCATTGATACCGGTTTTTAACTGGGTTGGTTGTTTTCGGATGCCTTCCATCTGCATTCCGTATTTACCGACAAGCCGCTGTAAATCCTGCGTTGGCAGCATATATTTTTCCGCGACTGCCTGAATGTAAATATCACGCTCGATTTTTTCTGTGAAGGAGCATAGTTTCTTTGCCACTTCATGATAAAAGGCTGACTTGCTCTCCGGATCTTTCATGTCGTACTGCTGCTCTAAAATGCGTATCTCAAACATAAAGCTGTTCTCTGCATGATCGATACGATCCTGATACGCCTCTGCTCCCAAAGCCTTGATAAATTCATCCGGATCTTTGTGCGGACGCATATTAATTACCTTTGTCGTAATCCCTACTTCCTTTAAAATTGGAATCGCCCGGAGTGCAGCTTTCACCCCTGCGCCGTCACTGTCATAGGTTAAATACACTTCTTTGGTGTACCTTTTTAACAGATTCGCATGTCCTGCCGTCAGCGCAGTTCCAAGTGATGCCACCGCATTGTCAAATCCTGCCTGATGCAGCGCGATCACATCCATATATCCTTCACACAATAAAAACTGTGGTTTCTTTGTGGTCCTTGCAAAATTAAGTCCATACAGATTCCGGCTCTTATCAAAAATCGGTGTTTCCGGTGAGTTTAAATACTTCGGCTCTCCATCGCCCATCACCCTGCCACCGAAACCGATGACTTTGTTGTGGACATCCATAATCGGAAACATGGCACGGTTCCAGAATTTGTCATAGCCACCACGTCTCTCATCGATCGTCACAAGCCCCGACTCTTTTAGGATCTCATCCTCATACCCTTTGGAACGGAGATACCGGTATAAGTCGTCACTGTACTGATCCGAATATCCCAGACCAAACTTTTTCATGGTCTCCTCAGACAATTCTCTTTTCTGGAAATAAGCGAGTGCATGTTTTCCACGGTCATTCCTCAATAATGTATAAAAATATCTGGCTGCCTCTTTGTTAATCTCCAACAGCCGCTGTTTTTTATCTGCCTCTCTCTTCTGTACGGCAGAATATTCCTGCTTTGGCAGGGCAACACCTGCCCGGTCCGCCAAGGCTTCCATTGCCTCCCCGAAGGTAAAGTTTTCATACTGCATCATGAATGTGAAAACATTCCCTCCGGCTCCACAGCCGAAGCAGTAGTACATTTGTTTATTCGGAGAAACAGAAAACGATCCTGTTTTCTCGTTATGAAAAGGACACAGTCCAAAATAGGTGCTTCCCTTTTTCGTCAGATGCACATACTGTCCGATCACATCCACGATATCATTTCTGGAACGCACTTCTTCAATTATATCATCCGAAAAATATGGCATACTGCGTGTCCTCCTTTCCTATTAATATCCATCTACCTGCCAGGCCTGCGCACGCCGCAGGCTATATTGGCTTAATATCCATCTACCTGCCAGGCCTGCGGCAGGAAGTATTCGCTGAATTTGGTGATGGCATATTGGTCGGTCATACCTGCGATGTAATCGCAGATCACGCGCTCCGTCTTTTCCCCTTCATCAAGCATGGCGAGGTATTTTTCCGGCAGAAACTCAATGTGGTCTTTGTAGAATCCAAAGAGCTGCCGGATCATTGCCTTAGCCTTCACTTCCTCACCCTTGGCAATTGGATTTGTGTATACATGATCGAACATAAAATGGCGCAGCTCAAACATGGCTTCCTGAATATCTGCTGACATCCGGATGTCATCCTGATCCATGCTGTTCATGATCACGTTATGTATGAGTGTATTTAAGCGCTGTTTTGTGGTAAAACCTAATGTTTTCCGGATCTCTGACGGAATATCATCCTCCGTCAGGATCTCTGCACGGATCGCATCATCCACGTCATGGTAAACATAGGCGATTTTATCTGATAAGCGGACAACTTTTCCCTCTAAAGTATGGGGCATTGACTTAGACTGATGATTTAAAATGCCATCCCGCACTTCCCATGTCAGGTTTAAGCCCATGCCGTTTTTCTCAAGTTTTTCCACGATACGGACACTCTGCTCGTTGTGCCGGAATCCGTCTTCACAGATTTCGTTTAACACATACTCTCCGGCATGGCCAAACGGCGTATGCCCCATATCGTGTCCCAGTGCAATTGCTTCCACCAAATCTTCATTCAGACGCAGTGCTTTTGCAATCGTTCTCGCATTCTGCGATACCTCTAAGGTATGGGAAAGTCTTGTCCTATAGTGATCTCCCTTCGGTGTCAGAAAAACCTGTGTCTTATTCTTCAACCGCCGGAATGCCTTACAATGCAGGATTCTGTCCCTGTCTCGCTGAAAAACAGGCCGGACATCGCACTGTTCTTCCTCGCGTTCCCTGCCTTTCGTGTTCACACTGAGCGTTGCATAAGGACTTAATGTTTCCCGCTCCATTTTTTCAAGTTCTTCCCGTATTGTCATATGTATCACCTCTCTGATATCTGACAGTCTCTCCCGAAGCACCATATAAAAAATCGTTTCAATAAAATCTCCATATTTTTATTATTCGGCAGGATTTTTCAATTTCCTTTATTTTTTATAAAATTCATACAATTTTTTTATTTCAGATAATTCATGGCATCTAAAAGATTGCTCACACCGACCAGCCTGATACCTTTTACTTCTGTCATGGATTTTCTGCAGACCTCCGGTAGAATACAGACCTCAAAGCCAAGTTTTTTTGCCTCCTGCACCCGCTGTTCTGCCATATTTACCGCGCGGACCTCACCGCTTAATCCGACCTCGCCAAAACAGATGGTTTTCTCATCGATCGGTTTGTCCTTGTAACTTGAGATCAATGCAAGAACAATGCCAAGGTCGATTGCCGGCTCATTCATTTTGATTCCTCCTGCGATATTCACATAGGCATCACAGTCACCCAGCTTTAAGCCCAGTCTTTTTTCCAGAACCGCCATCAGAAGATTGACGCGGTTAAAATCCGTTCCTGCCGCTGTCCTTCGCGGAATCCCAAAATTACTGTGACATACAAGTGCCTGCACCTCCAAAAGGATTGGTCTAGTCCCTTCCATGGAACATGCCACAACAGAGCCGGACGCTCCCTCCGGTTTACCGCTCAACATGTATTCAGACGGATTTTCCACTTCCACAAGTCCGTCCTGCCGCATCTCAAATACACCGATCTCATTTGTGGAGCCAAAACGGTTTTTTACACCTCTTAAAATACGGTAAGCCGCATGCCTGTCTCCCTCAAAATAAAGCACGGTGTCTACCATGTGTTCTAACACCCTCGGTCCTGCCACCACTCCCTCTTTCGTCACATGTCCCACAATGAAAATGGAGATTCCCATTCCCTTTGCGATCTGCATCAAAACACCTGTGGACTCGCGCACCTGTGATACACTGCCCGGTGCCGAGGAAACCTCTTCGTTAAACATCGTCTGGATGGAATCGATTACAACGATCTGCGGTTTTTCCCGGTCAATGACTGCCTTTATGGTGTCAAGATTTGTCTCACACAGCAGTTTCAGACTGTCCCCGAAATTTCCGATACGCTCTGCACGGATCTTGATCTGCTGCAAAGATTCCTCCCCGGAAATATAGAGCACTTTTATGTTATGCTCCGACAGATTCCTGCACACCTGAAGCAGCAATGTAGATTTTCCGATTCCGGGATCGCCTCCCACTAACACCATGGAACCCTGCACAATACCTCCGCCAAGTACACGGTCTAATTCTTTCATATCGGTCGACACACGTTTGTCATAGGTCATCTCGATCTGGGACAGTGGCAGTACCTTTGCCTCTGACGCTGTTGCTTTCTGCTTTGCCAGTGTGCCCGCACTCTTTTTGTCCACCACTTCTTCTACAAATGTATTCCATTCCTTACATCCCGGACACTGCCCCATCCATTTGGACGATTCGTATCCGCAGGACTGGCAGAAAAAAATACTTGTTTTTCCTTTTGCCATAAAACCTTCCCTATCAAAAAAATAACCGGAAACTCTGCAAATAGTTCCGATTGACATTAAAAGGAGTTGCCGTTTCTGACAACCCCTTATCATTTCTTAGCATTTCTGAATCTGAACTTCTACCGGTTTCTCTCCAAGTTCCACACTGACGGTCAACTTGCCACCGAGATTTGTTTTCATCTTACCTGCGCTTGCTCCGTCCACTGTAATTTCATACTCAGTCTCTTCTTCTAACTCCAGTGTGATCTGAGCATCTTCCGGTCCTTCCACGGAAAAAGAAATTCCTGTGTCCGTTGCATTCAAATGATATGCCGCTGTTCCCGGTACGGATTCATAAACAAACATACCATTACGCTCCAGCTTTGTGATGTCTTTGTAAGTTTTTACCTTATAAAGATCTCCCTGATGCCCGAAGTTATCAAGCTTTGCCTTTGCATCCAGAGTGTAATCTCCAAAACTGATCGTTCCATCTGCTTCTGAACGAATTAATTCACTAATAGCGCTCATCTTTTCCTCCTGTGGTACAGTCCTTCTCTGCCTGCTGCACCGTAAAAATTTTGTAAAATCATTATAGCTCAACTACATTTCGATTGCCAGCATTTTCATCATTTTTAAGGATTTTTTTATTTTTGTGTTACTGTTCCTTTACTTCAAAAACAACTGCATTCTTTTTCGTAGTGACGATCACTTCATCACCCTTTTTCACCTTGCCGTCTAAGATTTCTTCTGCAAGCTGATCCTCGATCTCATTCTGGATTTTGCGGCGGAGTGGTCTTGCTCCATATTTCGGTTCGTATGCTTTTTCCACAATATAATTTTTCACGCTGTCACGCACATGAAGTGTGATATCCATCTGGCTCTTACAACGGTCTGTCAGATCTTTCAACATTAATGTGACGATCTGTTTCATATCATTTTTGTTCAGTGAACGGAATACGATGGTCTCATCAATACGGTTTAAGAACTCCGGTTTGAAAATCCTGCGCACTTCCTCCATCACACTGTTTTTCATGCGCTCGTAATTCTGCTTTTCATCATCAGAAGATGCAAAACCAAGTTTTTTCGGTTCCACAATGGACTGTGCTCCTGCATTTGATGTCATGATAATGATCGTATTTTTAAAGTCCACCTTGCGTCCCTGGGAATCCGTGATATGTCCATCGTCTAACACCTGAAGTAAAATATTAAATACATCCGGATGCGCTTTTTCGATCTCGTCAAACAAAATCACGGAATACGGATTCCTGCGCACTTTCTCGCTGAGCTGACCGCCGTCCTCATGTCCGACATATCCCGGCGGGGAACCGATCATTTTAGAAACACTGTGTTTCTCCATGTACTCCGACATATCAACACGTATCATCGCCTGTTCATTGCCGAAAACAGCCTCCGCCAGTGCCTTGGAAATCTCCGTTTTACCTACGCCTGTAGGTCCTAAGAACAGGAACGAACCGATTGGTCTTCTCGGATCTTTTAAACCGACACGTCCACGTCTCACCGCTTTTGCCACAGCCGTCACAGCTTCTTCCTGACCAACGACACGTTTGTGCAGCGTTGCCTCTAATTTTTTCAGGCGGGCTGCCTCGCCTTCTGCCAGTTTCTTCACCGGAATTTTTGTCCAGCCGGAAACAACATCTGCCACATCATCCTCTGTGACAGACAGATTCTTTCTGCGGATCTCACGCTGCGCTTTTTTTGTCTGCTTCTCAAGCTCTGCTTCCAATGCTTCTTTTTCTTCCTTGCACTGTTTTGCAAGCGCAATATCGGAATTGCTCAGAGCATCCTCTAACTGTAATTCTTTTTCTGTGATCTGATTTCTCAATTCCGCAAGTTTCTCTGTATGGTTAGACACGCCAAACCGCACTCTTGCTGCTGCTTCATCCATCAGATCAATTGCCTTATCCGGCAAAAAACGGTCATTGATATAGCGCGCTGACAGGCGGACTGCCGCCTCGACTGCCTCATCCGTGATCTTTACATGATGATGTGCTTCGTATTTACCGCGAAGCCCTTTCAAAATTGCAACTGTCTGTTCCTCGCCCGGTTCCTCCACCGTCACAGGCTGGAATCTTCGCTCCAGTGCAGCATCTTTTTCTACATATTTGCGGTATTCTGTGATTGTCGTTGCTCCCATGATCTGAATCTCACCACGGGCAAGTGCAGGTTTTAAAATATTAGAGGCATCGATCGCGCCCTCTGCGCCACCGGCACCGATGATTGTGTGAAGCTCATCGATAAACAGCAAAACATTTCCTGCTTTTGTCACTTCCTGAATCACTTTTTTGATACGCTCTTCAAATTCTCCACGGTATTTTGAACCAGCCACAATACCGGACAGGTCTAAAGATACCACTCTTTTTCCCTGAACAGAGTCCGGTACAAGGCCGGATACGATACGCTCTGCGATTCCTTCCACGATAGCCGTTTTACCAACTCCCGGTTCTCCGATCAGACATGGATTGTTCTTTGTTCTTCTGCTTAAAATCTGAATCACTCTCTGGATTTCTTCCTCACGTCCAACCACCGGATCCAGTGCTCCTTCCGTAGCAAGCTGTGTCAGATCTCTGGAATACTGATCCAGCGTCGGGGTTCCCTCATTATTTTTCTTTTTTCCCGGACGGCCATTCTGAAATTCTTCGCGGTAAAGATTTGCATCTTCCCCCATCGCAATGAGAGTGTCCACAAAGACTTTCTGCATATTGACGGACAGAGTTGTCAGTAATCTGGATGCAACACAGTCTGTCTCTTTGATCATGGCAATCAGAATATGTTCTGTTCCAATGGCATCTGCATGGAATCTGACTGCCTCCTTCTCTGCATTCTCAAGAACTTTTGCTGCTCTCGGTGAATAACCATCTGATTCTGCTACTGTTGTTCCCTCCGCCGGAGCGATCAATTCTTTGATCAGATCTACAATTTTATCTAACTCTACACCATTCTCATTCAGAATTTTTGCCGCTACTCCTGAATTTTCCTTCAATAGCCCAATCAGTAAGTGCTCGGTTCCGATATAATTATGATGTAATGATTTTGACATTTTGCCGGCGATCGTAACCGCTTTTTTTGCTTTTACAGTGTATGGTAATTGCATGTTGTCTCCTCACATTATTTATTAGGTGATTGCAAACTCTCCTTAAGCTATTTCAAATTGTTCAAAATCAACAAAATTTTCGAAAACACGCTTCCGCTACGTGTCACTCGCAACGGTACTGCTCATTCTTCGCAGTACTTCGCAAATTCATATAAAATCTGCTTCGCAGATAGGAATTTGCTCACTCTTGAATCATCTTCGCACGGTCTGTGCAGTAAATGCACAGACCTGATAAAAAATGTCGCACCTGCCTTCTAAGTACCGGCGGTTTCCCAGTGTTTTCTCAAGCTTTTGTTGATTTTTCACAATTTAATTTACGTTATGAATGAGTTTCGCAATTATCTACATTCTATTTTATATTATAAATCATTTAGGTCGAAAACTTCCATTCCTTTTTCATTTTTTTGCGGCACATCCATTTTTTCATTTTCTATAGGTGATTTTTTCTCGGACATTTCTTCTGTCACTGGTTTCTTAGACTGGGATGGAATTTCATCCTCATAATCATTCCATTCGCGGTAAGCCCTGTTGATTGGATGTTCTTCCTCGATGTACTCTTCCTCGTCATCGAAATAATCGTCCTCATCCTCTTCGAACTCTTGTGCTTCTTCTGTTTCTTCTGCTTTTTTCGGTTTCCCGGCTTTATTTGTTCTCGCTGTCTGCCCTGCTTTTGATGCTTTTTTTGTGTTCTCTGCGTTTTTCATTGGAGCTTCAGGGGATTTTTCGACAAATTCATCTTCCTCATCGCTCTCGTACTCAGACTCTTCGTTCTCAGAATCGTTGTCCTCTAAGAGTTCGTCTTTTCCTTTTTTCTTTCTGCCAAAGAGAACGATATTCAGGATGATCACAACTGCGATTGCCAATACAAAAATAAGCACAGCGATCATGTTTCTGGAAAAGGATTTTGCATCTTTATATTTCTTTGAGAGTTCATCATACTCGCTCTGCAATGCTGCAAGATCATCCGAAGAGGAATCCGCTGTCTCTGTGATATTTCCATTCACACGCTGGTAAGTTCCTTCCGCTGCATCATACTGATACCAGCCTTCGGTTCCATCCTGATTTACCCCATAAAAGATATAGAAATCAGACGCTTCCTCTCCATCCTCTGCCGGAAGCTGGTAAGCGGTCATCACAGTATTTTCCGGCATTTGCAGGGACACCTGCACATAACTCTCCGGCAGTACCGAATCAAGCGGCGCCAGAAGTGGGATAGCATAACTGCTCTCCCCTGCTGTAAACTTCATAAAGTCATAGACAACATCCCTTGTCTCATCATAGATAAAGAACCTGCCGGTTGTTGCATCCACATTGTCTGTTTCCAGATAGATCAGAGAGATTGTTCCCTTGTTAAATGTCAGACCTCTGCATTCCGCTCCCCGGAAATTAACTGTTGCCTCTGTAAAATCAGACGGAATCTGTTCCTCTGTAAAATTGTCTGCGATATGGTAGGTCGTGTTATTGATCACAACATCCGCCGCCGACACCGGAGTTTCCGTTGTGTCCACTTCCTCAGTATCTTCTGGAGTCTCGCTGTCAACATTTCCGTCGTCTCCGTTTTCACCGCCTGTAGTTGTCGTCTCACTTCCGGTGGTTCCTGCAGCCTGTCTTGTCACAGTGATTTTATAAGTGGCTGTTGTACCATTTTCTGCTTTTACGACAATCTGAACAACGTTTGCCCCAACTGCAAGATTCGTATTTCCAGTCACAGACTCAATCGTTGCCTTTTCATTGACCGGTGTTGCACTCACTGCAATACTTGTCACGGAATTATCAACCGTTGCCGTGTACTTTGTGGTGCTTCCCTTAAAAGCCGGAGACAATGTTCCCGGTGAAATCGTCAGCGCCTTTAAGGAATTATCTGCGGATAAAGCTGCCGTATTCGTATTGCTTCCAGTATTGTTGTTATTTCCTGTATTGCTGCCTGCTGCTTCGTTTTTGACCGTTACAGAAGTGCTGCTGCCTGCCATGGAATCCAATTCTTCTTCGGTACCGTAAATAACACCATCCGTAGCAGAAAGCGAAATAGAAGCTTTTCCCGCACTGATTGCTTTTAATGTCACACTGAAGCTGTCACTCGCTACCGAAATACTTCCGCCGCCACCGCCATAAGTTGCATTACAGCTCACAAACTCCAGAATGCCGGCATCATAGGTCAAAACCATATTGGCATATGCACTGTCCCCGGATGCACTTAATGCTTTTGCCGTTACCGTCACAGTCTGTCCGATATTCAGGGAACCGGCAGACACAGCAATCGTTGTTTTTCCGGAAGCCGCCTTGGCATGCATCTGCGGTGTCATAAGGCAGATGCATAATGTTAACAGTGTAATGATCACACCTAATTTCTTTTTCATTTTACTCTCCATTCTTATGTGTGAAAATTGTATTTTCTCACTAAAATAACTCTTTCTATCCACACAGCCCTGTTACTGTTCAATCTGTGCTGCATTTATAATATGTTTCTGCAAAAGCACAAGGTCTTTTACGGAAACTTTTCCATCTCTGCTTATGTCCGCAGCCGCTGCATACGCACCGGAAAGCTGTGATGTTCCAAGAATCTGTTTCTGCATCATGACCAGATCGACCACAGAGATTTTTCCATCTCCATTGATGTCACCGTAAATGACAACGTCATACTGCTTCACCAGTGTTCCATTTGCATATACTGCAATTTTATTACCTGTTCCGACTGCACCGGTATTTTCTGTGCCATCTGCTTTCAGCACTTTGACCGTGCCGCTTCCCGCTGAGATATTGGCAAGTACAGAAGAAGCGCCTGTTCCCGGTGTAATACCTGTGATCACGGTATCTCCCAGTTTATAGGAGGTAGAAACGGATACGCCGTCCGCAACCGTTGTTCCACCACTTTCCGGTGTCTGGGTATTGTCTGCTGCCGGCTGCTGTCTTACCACATTGATCGTGTAGGTTTTTGCCGAACCGCTCTGTGACACACAAGTTACGTTGATCGCATTATTTCCATAATTCAATGCATAAGTTCCCGCTCCGGAAACTCCCGCTTTCGGTGCAACTGCCGAAGCACCTACATTGATCGAGCTTACCTCGGTTCCAACGATCACGGAATAATCGGTTACTGCTCCCTGGAAAGACGGTGTCAGTCCATATCCGCTTACGCTGAGAGAAGAGAGCCAGTTATTCGGATTACCACTGTCTGAAAACGTCACTGCTGACTCCGGCATATTGCTATACACCGGAATACGGAATATAAATCCCTGTGATTTATCCGCATAAGCCGTGCTCATTGTTTTTCCTTCTGACATTGCCGCCTGCACATTTGTCATGTACTGATGTGAGTATATGCTGTTCATATTCACCACATTAAATTTCTGGAAATATAAGGTGTTCTGCCCTTTTTTCACATAATTATTTCCAACGATACCAGCTCCACCATTAATTGATTTATAAATAGAATTCCAGTCGTTATTTTTCGCATAAATCAATCCGTTGACCGTCGCAGACGCAGACGATGTCGTATATGCTCCGATATTAAAGTAATTGTAATATCCATTATAGCCAGAGTAATTGCCAGAGATCAAAGGACTTGTCCCCTTATTTCCCTGCTCCTGCTTACATCTTGCAGCCAGATGATAAGGACTGACACTCAAGTTCTGTCCCACTTCCATGAAAGTATCTGCATAGCTTCGCGATGCTCCGTCTGTATCGCTATAGTTTCCACTCATGAAACTGCCTGACAGAATATTTCCAACTCCTGTCACGTTCTGATATGGCGCATATTCTAACGTTTCAAACTGAAAAATATACGTGTCATTCAGGTAATTTCTCGGATCCATGCAATATGCTATGTAATTGGAGGAGGCACTTACCCAGCCTGCTCCGTCATAACCATACCATTTGTTGGTCGCCCAGTCATAAGCCCCCGTCTCCGTTGACTTTCTCGCATCATTGGAAGAACTCTGCACCAGATTCCTTCCGACAACACTCTCATTTGCAATGACGGTATTCCAGTCTAGTCCTGTCTGTACCGGAACGAACTGCCAGTCTGGATACTTCTGGTGCAATGCCAGAAGCGAATTGCAGTAGCTGTCCGGAAATCCCGCTGCTTTTAAAGATGTAACATACTCATCATCCGTCACCGTTGTGGTGTCTCCCTGCGATCCATCCGCAGAAGTCTGTCCGGTTACTGCCAGATAGGTTCCACAGATCCAGCCTGCATAATCCACACCATTCTTATTAAATGTCACATTGTACCACACAGTTCCATTTGTAGTTGTCTGTCCGAGTACATTGACTGTCTGATCTCTTTTTACCGTCGTGACCGGAGAATATGCCGTGCTCGCACCTGTCCTCACATAGACATTGCCGTTCGTGTTGGTGACAACTCCGGCTGCACCCTGCGCTGAATTATCTGTGATCGTACTTCCCGCAGAAGTATCCTCGGATGACAGTGTGATAAAATCGGATCTGATATAACCTGTCGATGACATTCCATTATAGGAAATCTGTACTTTATACCACTTCATTCCATCCGAACCATCCGCTTCATCGATCACGCGGACGGCTGTTCCAGCCGCCAGAGATGTGATTTTTTCGCCATTCACAGGCGATTTCCGCATCTGCACCGGGCCATCGTTCAACACTCCTGCCGTCTCCGTGTAGGCATAACTTTCCAACGGTTTTACCGTAATGACCGCAGTCGCTGCTGTCACACCAAAAATCGTTGCAAAGATAAAGCTCCGCCATTTTCTCTGTTTTATATTAAGGTTTCTTCTCATTTTTCCTCCAAATGCCTTCGGTACTTCCCCTAAAAAGGCACAGTAAATCAAGTTTATTATATTTAATTCACGATAGAGCGTCAACCTTAATCTGGTAAATATAGTAACTATTCAGAGCCAAGACAATTTTCATAAATTTGCGAATCATGCTTGCATGAATGAGCATAATTTTGAAAATTTCTTTGGCGAAGTAACCACATGAGCAAAAATATAGCTCTGAAAGAGCGATTTTGCGAATGAGGTGCTGAATAGTTACTAAATATGTATGATACAGCAAAGTGCTCAGATACTGTCTGAGCAGTAACGATGTTTTGTCCTTTTTTCCACCTTATCATTATTCAAAACTAACAATAATCCCCACAAGAGTCCTCCGATAGCCAGAAAGCTTCCCACGATCAAAGGCAGGTTATAAACATAAATCTTTGCCCCAGCCAGCACAACAATGCCAGCTACCATTCCAAGCGCTGCGATAAATGCAACAATACCGCATGTAAAAATAAATTCATAATCCAACTTTCTCATCCTTTTTTACCTCCCATGGAAAACAGCTTTTGTCATCAATATAAACATCCGCATAAATCTTTCTTCCGTCTGATCCGTACCTTTCGATAATCTCCGGCAGATTCTCATTCACCGCATCAAATTCCAGTTCCCACTTCCTGCACCATTCCACTGCTTCCTCTAACTGATTTCCACAGCGGCACGTCCACAAAATAATCTGGCGTCCCTGCCTTCTCAATCCTTTCAGCAGTTCGATCAGTGCTGTATTCGGCTGTCCAATCTTTGGGAAGCAGTCCGTACAAAGTGTTCCGTCAAAGTCTACCGCAATAATCTGATATTCCGTTTTCATCTGCCATGCTCCTCACTTTCCGTCATTTTGCCCTCTTGCTGCTTCCCATTATCCATATTTTCTGTCCATTAATTCGGACAGAAAAAGACCACCTCACAAAAAATTTCATGAAGTGGTCTTTTTACCTTTCTTATATTTTGTTTTTTACGCAAATAATTTTTTTACCATTTCCGCATCGAACACAACCTGTTTTACATGGTCTACTTCAATCTGATACAGTGCATTGGCTGCTAGGTGCTCTGCCGCCTGCTCCAGATCACGGATTCCCGATGTATTCTTATACTGCTCGATCAGTTCATCCAGTCCCTCCCCGGTCAGAACGATCTCGCCCTGCAGCAATCCGATTCTCTTTAATACTTTTGGCAGTGCAAATTTGGAGAAAATGATTTTTTTCTCTTCCTGCGTATAATCCGGGATATCGATCACTGCAAAACGTGACATCAGCGGGGCGCTGATATCTTCTTTGACATTGGCAGTTGCAATCGGATAGACACCGCCGGTCGGAATCATACATTCCATATAGTTGTCTGTAAATCCAAGATTATCTAATAAGGTAAGAAGTACGTCCGCCGGATTGCCGTTTCCTTTTCCGGATGCAGCCTTATCAAGCTCGTTGATGATGAATACAAGGTTCGACTCGCCAGCCATGGAAAATGCATCCATAATAATACCAGGCTTCGCATTTCCGTAGATACGGGAGCTTCCGGTCAACTGCTCCGGGTCATTGATGGAACTCATATCGAGTGTCGTCCACGGCAGTTTTAAAATTCTTGCCACCGCATAGGCAATCTGCGATTTTCCGGTTCCTGCCGGTCCGACAAGCAGAAGTCCATACGCTGGAAGTGTGTGTGTGCGGTTGATCTGGATGATAGTCTCCATGATACGCTGTTTTACTTTTTCCATTCCGTATAGTTCTTCATCTAAAATCCTGCGCGCCTCCACCGGATCGATTGCTTCAAAATAATTATTTTTCCACTGGATATTCGTCATAATGGAAAGTGCACGCTGCGCGTGGCGGCGTTCCTCGGCAGACACTTCGCTGGAACGTGCAACTGCTAAATTTCTTCTCGCCCACAGTCTGATATTGTCCGGCATGGTTCTTCCTGCGCAGTTTAAGAAATCCGAAATACTCTGGATACTGGTAAGCTTCATGCTGTCGCCGCTCTCGTCTAACTCTTCGTCCTCATCCTCCTGCTCCGGTGCACTGCTCGATAAAAGGCGTTCCATCACATACTGTAAAAATCCATCCGCCGCAGAGAGTTTCGTTCCACCGTGAAAAGCATTTTCCCTGATCTTGTACACGGCATAGCCGTCCGCCCTGTTTTCCCCGGACAAAAGAACGTTGATACGGTTCTCCCCAAGCCATTTGATCAGATTCACAAAACGTGCATCGATCCGCAGTATATTGGAACGAAATGTCTCGTCCTCCTCCTTAAACTCAAATGCTGTCCACTGGCTCTGGTTGCAAAATACTCCGGTGGAATGATGGCTCCACTGTTTTTGCTGATTGTCTAACACCAGGATCGGATCATCCGGTGTTTTTTCGGAACTGTCTGATGTAAATGCGGTATATGTACATACAAACGCTTCTTTTTCCTCTGAAGCGCTGCTGAAATCAAAAACTGGCATACTTTTTCTCTCCTTTGTTCTCCGATACTCTTTTTTTGTACTTATCAAACCATAAAACGAAAAAATTTACAAGGAAGTTTTTCGATACACTTCCTATGAATATGAAACTTCTGCCATTCCTGCTAAAACTAATCATGGTCATATGAATACTGTAACGAATATTGACGTTACTGTTCACTCAGCACCTGAACACCATGCTGTTCAGGTGCGTATG